>Ga0209212_1004775_pt1 | contig 16519 bp, 12 predicted proteins | sample RifGroC2_FD_183996 | JGI IMG/M metagenome (GOLD analysis project Ga0209212, IMG submission 183996) | Groundwater microbial communities from Rifle, Colorado, USA - Groundwater C2 (SPAdes) (version 2) | ecosystem: Environmental > Aquatic > Deep subsurface > Groundwater | place: Rifle, Colorado...
GAGCCGGTCTCGCGCCCGGCCAGCGCCACCCGCAGGCTGCCGAGATCGGCATGCCAGCTGCCGGGGGCCAGTGCCTCGGCCGGCACCGACGGCACGCCCAGCGCCAGCAGTAGCCCCAGCGCCAGCCGCCGTCTCACCGGAGCGCCGCCGGCTGCTCGGCGAGCAGCAGCAGCTCGACCCCGAGGAAATTCGCCGCCGCCTGGCGCAGGTTACCCAGCAGGCCGGCGTGGCTGGCGATGCCGTCGTGCAACACCAGCAGCCGTTGCGGCCCGCCGTGCGCATGCAGCTGGCGCAGGGTGAGGTAGGCGCGGCGGAAGCTATTCAGGTCACGGTCCACCCACAGCGCCCAGCGCGCCTGCTGACTGGCCAGCGTGGCCAGATGCGGACTGTCGCTGGCCAGGGCGACCACTCGCCAGCGCGCCGGATCGCCGACCCAGGCATAGCCGTTGGCATGCCAGCGCTGCAGCGCCTGATGCACCCGCGCGACCTGCTCCACCCCCTGACCGTCCAGACCGACCACCATCAGGGTGACCGGCGGTGCGGCCGGAGCTGGGGCTGGGGCTGGAGCTGGAGCTGGAGCTGGAGCTGAGGCTAGCGTCGGTGCCGGTGCCGGTGCCGGTGCCGGTGCCGGAGTAGAGCCGTGCATCCGCGCAAATGCATCGGCCACATGGGCCGGCAGCTCGACCGACGGCGCGACGGCGGATGCTTCAACGGCGGACGCTTCGACCGGCGCGGCCAGCCCTTGGCTCTCGGCCCAGCGGCGCAAGCCGGCGGCCTGGTCGGCAGCGCCGAGACCGTTGGCGGCTGCGGACGGCAGTTCCTGCACAAGCATCAGAACTGCCCGCTAGCCGAAGCGCCGACCTGGCGGAAGGCATCGCGCGCGGCCATCGCGTGCAGCAGGGCATCCAGCAGCTGGCCGGCACCGCGCGCCCGGCGCACGCCGCCAAGGCTGAGCAGCTGCGCGCGCACGTCCATCGCCCACTCGGCGGAGGACTGATCCAGATGCGCGGCGCTGGCCGCCAGGCCGGCGGCGAGGAACAGGCGCAGCTCCGGCTGCAGCTGACCGTGGGCTTCGCCCAGCGCCTGCCAGGCGCGCAGGCTCAGCGACGGCAGCTCGTCGCACGCCAGCTGCAACGCCAGCCCTTGCGCCTGACTGGCCAGGGCCTGCTCGCCCACCTGCGGCGTCCACGCCAGCCAGTGGCGCTGACCGAGCGGCTGGCCGCCATCGCGCTCGAACAGGGCGCCGAACCACGCCTGCAGTCCCCAAGCCGGGGCGTCGGCATAGCGGCTGCCGGCCGCCTTGAGGCGCACCGGCAGTCGCTGCAAGTCGAGGCGCACGGCGCGGCCGCGATGGCGCAGGTCGAGCGAGCCATAGGTTTCGCCGACCGCGGCCAGCTGGCCGAGGCCATAGCGTTCACCGAGATACTCGACCCGGCTGCCGGCTTTGGCCGCGCACAGCCAGGGCGTACCCAGGGCCGCCAGCTGCGCCAGCCCGGCACCGTCCGGACAGGCCGGCAGCAGGTGACGGCTGGCCTGCAAGCGGGCATGGGCCCAGTGCAGCCGCTGATCCTGCCCGGCCGGCAACCAATGGGCCAGCCAGGGCCTGGCCTGCAGCTGCCCTTCGCTGCCCAGGCTGAGCAACGGCATGCTCCAGCCGGCGCCCGGCACCGGCGCCGTGCGGCCCCAAAGCAGCTGCCGACCGGGCAGCGGCGCCGCACTGGCATCCAGCGCGGCGAGCAGTTGCTCCAGGCGCTCGCCCTGCAGGCTGCGCGGCAGGGCGGTGAGCTGCCAAACCGATTCGAGCAGCGCGAAGCCCTCGACCTCGCGGCGCAGGCCGTCGAGCGCCGCCGCCAGGGCGCGGCCATGGCCGAGCAACCCGCGCGACAGCGCCTCCAGACGCTGGCTGGCGCTGGCTGGCGCACCGTCTGCGGCGACGAACGGCGACGGCTGGCTGACCGCCAGCGCCTGCCGCAGCAGCGGCAGGGCCTCGGCCAGCTGCAGGTCTTCCGGGACCTGCTGGCCGGTGGACAGGTAGTTCAGGCGCAGGCCGTGGCGGATCAGGATGTCCAGCACCGGGCCGAGGCGCGCGGCCTCGTCGGACTTGCTGACGATGCAGTCGTGCAACTGGCTGCCGGCGGCCAGAGCGGCGCGCTGGTAGGTTTCGACCACCTCCTCGAGGGTGTCGCCATGGCTGGCGGCATTCAACAGCAGCATCAGACGCACCGGCCGGCCGGCGGCGCCGAGCTGGCCGATCTGGGTCAGCAGGCGCTGGTCGCGCTGACTCATGCCGACGGTATCGATGATCACCAGGCGCTTGTCGGCCAGTTGGCGCAGCAGCTGCTCGAGCGGCGCATCGGCGGCCAGAGCGTGCACCTCGACGCCGAGCAGGCGGGCATAGATGCGCAGCTGCTCGTGGGCGCCGATCCGGTAGCTGTCGGTCGTGACCAGCGCCACCTGGCTGCCGCCGTGGCGCATCACGTAGCGCGCCGCCAGCTTGGCGGTGGTGGTGGTCTTGCCGACCCCGGTGGGGCCAACCAAGGCGATGACGCCGCCGGTGTCGAGCAGTGCCGCCTCGTCCTCCAGCACCGGCAGGCGCACGGCCAGCTGGCGCTCCAGCCAGGCCTGCAACGCCGGATCGCCCGCTGCGGCGCCGGCCAGTTCGGCCGGCAGGGCGGCCAGCACCTCGGCGCTCAGACAGGGGCCGAAACCGGCACCGAGCAGGCGCCGGTGCAGCTGCGCACCGCTGCCGCTCGCACTAGCGGCGGCGCCGGCCTGGCGATTGAGCAGTTCGCGCATGCCCTGCATCTCGCCGAGCAGGCGCTCGCTGAGCGCGGCAAAGTCGATCGGCGCCGGCGCTGCGGGAGGCGGCGGCACCTGGGCGGCATAGGCGGCGACGCTGGCCGCCTGGCGGTAGCTGCCGGGCGGCGGCGGCATTTCCGGACGCGGTGCCGGCGTCGGTGCCGGCGGCGTGACCGGCTCCGCCGGCCGACCGGCCAGCTGCTGGTGGGTCTCGTCGGCCAGCGCGAGGATTTCCACTCCTTCCGGAGTGCTGCGGTTGGACAGGATCAGGGCGTCCTCGCCGAGGGCGGCGCGCACCAGGCGCATGGCTTCGCGGCTGTTGGCGCCGACGAATCGTCTGACACTCATCAGTTATTGCCTCCGATCAGGCTGGTGACCCGCAGGGTGCGGTCATCCGGAATCTCGCCCAGCGACATGACCACCAGATGGCGCAGCCGCCGGCGCAGGAAGCGCGCCAGCAGGGCACGCAGCTTGTGCGGCACCACCAGCACCGGCGGCTCGCCGTTGGCCTCCTGGCGCGCCAGTGCGGTTTCCGCCTGCTGCATCAGGTTGTTGGCCAGGCCCGGCTCCAGCGCGCCGCCGCTGTTCACCGCCTGCATCATCACCTGCTCCAGGTTCAGGTCCAGACCGATGACGTGCAGCTCGCTCTGGCCGGGGAACCATTGCTGGGTGATCGCCCGGCCCAGCGCCACGCGGACCATGGCGGCCAGTTCCTGGGCGTCGCCCTGCTGCGCGCCGGCATGCTCGGCCAGCGCGTCGAGGATGGTGCGCAGGTCGCGGATCGGCACTTCCTCTTCCAGCAGGCTCTGCAGGATACGCTGCAGGGTGCTGAGGGACACCAGCTTGGGCACCACCTCCTCCACCTGCGCCTTGTTCTCGCCGCCCAGCTTGTCCAGCAGCTGCTGGACTTCCGGACGGCCGAGCATGTCGCTGGCATGGCGGTGCAACAGGTGGTTGAGGTGGGTCGCGGCCACGGTACTGGCATCCACCACGGTGTAGCCGTACACCTGGGCATGTTCGCGCCGCTCGCTGTCGATCCACACCGCCGGCAGGCCGAACGCCGGGTCGGTGGTCGCGACGCCGTCGAGACGACCGCTGACCTGGCCGGGGTCGATGGCCAGCCACTTGTTGGGATGGATCTCGCCGCGGCCGACCTCGACGCCCTTGAGGGTGATCACGTAGGTATTCGGCCCCAGTTCGAGGTTGTCGCGGATGTGCACCACCGGCGGCAGGAAGCCGGCATCCTGGGCGAACTTCTTGCGCACGCTCTTGATCCGCGCCAGCAGTTCGCCCTGCTGACGGCCGTCCACCAGCGGAATCAGCCGGTGACCGACCTCCATGCCGAGGGTGTCGACCAGTTGCACGTCGTCCCAGCTGGCTTCCGGCGCTTCCGCCGGCAGCGGCGGCGGCGCCTTGGTCACCGACTCGATCAGGCGCTCCTGTTTTTGCTGGCTCATCCACCAGCCCAGGCCGCCGAGCAGCGCGGTGAACAGCAGGAAGACGAAGTTGGGCATGCCCGGCACCAGGCCGAGCAGACCGATCACCCCGGCCGCCAGGTACAGCACCCGCGGGTCGGCGAACAGCTGGCCGACCATCTGCTGGCCGACGTCCTCGTCGGTGTTGACCCGCGACACGGTGACGCCGGCGGCAATCGAGATCACCAGCGCCGGGATCTGCGCCACCAGGCCGTCGCCGATGGTCAGCATGGTGTAGGTGTGCGCGGCGTCGGCAAAGGCCATGTCGTGCTGCAGCATGCCGATCAGCAGGCCGCCGATCACGTTCACCGCCATGATCACCAGGCCGGCCATGGCGTCGCCGCGGACGAACTTGCTGGCGCCGTCCATCGAGCCGTAGAAGTCGGCTTCCTGGGACACTTCGCGACGGCGCAGACGTGCCTCCTCCTCGCCGATCAGGCCGGCATTGAGGTCGGCGTCGATGGCCATCTGCTTGCCGGGCATCGAGTCGAGGGTGAAGCGCGCGCCGACTTCGGCGATGCGCCCGGCGCCCTTGGTGATGACCATGAAGTTGATGATCACCAGGATCAGGAACAGCGCCAAGCCAACAGCGAAGTTGCCACCGACGAGGAACTCGCCGAAGGCCTCGATCACCTTGCCGGCCGCATCCGTGCCCTGGTGGCCCTCCATCAGCACCACGCGGGTCGAGGCGACGTTGAGCGACAGGCGCAGCAGGGTGGTGAACAGCAGGATCGCCGGGAAGGCGGCGAAATCCAGCGGTTTCTGGGTGAACATGCTGACCAGCAGCACCATGATCGACAGGGCGATGTTGAAGGTGAAGAACAGGTCGAGGACGAACGGCGGCAGCGGCAGGATCATCATCGACAGGATGAGGATGATCAGCACCGGGCCGGCCAGCAGCTTCAGGTTCGCATCGCCCTGCCAGGGGGCCCGGCCCAGTAGATCGGTCAGCGCTTTCATCAGGTCTGCGGTTCCTCAGGTTGCTTGCCACGCGGGGTGCGCTGGTCCATGCCGGCCGGCACCGGCAGATCGTGCGGCGGTTCCGGTGCGGCGCCGCCCTCCTCGCCCACCCGCTTGAGGCGGTAGGCCCAGGCCAAGACTTCGGCGACGGCAGTGTACAGCTCGGCGGGGATTTCCCGGTCCAGGTCGACATGGTAATAGAGCGCCCGCGCCAGCGGTGCGGCCTCGAGCAACGGCACGCCATGCTCGTCGCCCAGCGCGCGGATGCGCGCCGCCACCGCGTCGGCGCCCTTGGCCACGACCCGCGGCGCCGCCATGCCCTGCTCCTGATAGGACAGGGCCACGGCATAGTGGGTCGGGTTGGTGACAATCACGTCGGCGGTCGGCACCTTGGCCATCATCCGTCGGCGCGCCACCGCCTGCTGCTGCGAGCGGATGCGGCCCTTGACGTGCGGGTCGCCCTCGGACTCCTTGTGTTCCTGGCGCATGTCTTCCTTGCTCATGCGCAGCTTCTTGGCATGGCTGAACAGCTGGTAGGGCACATCCAGCAGGATCACCAGCACCAGCGCCAGCACGATCAAGCCGCAGGCCATGGCGGCTAGGCGCATGGCCTGGGCCAGCGCCTGCTGCAGCGGCATCTCGGCCAACCCCAGCAACTCGCCGATATGCGCCTTGAGGAAGAACACCGCGACGCTGCCGACCAGAATGCTCTTGGCGATCGCCTTGGCCAGTTCGGCCAGCGCCTGGCTGGAAAACACCCGCTTGAGGCCCTTGAGCGGATTGAGGCGGGAGAATTGCGGCTGCAGCGACTTGGCCGACAGCATCCAGCCACCGAGCATCATCGGCGCCGCCAGGGCCACCACCAGCATCAACAGCAGCAACGGCAGCAGACTGAACAGGGTGGTTTGCCCGAGGAAAAGGAAATGGCTGAGCATGCGCGCCGTATCGTAGGCCTGACTGCGCTCGAAGTGCAGCGCCTGCTCCATGACCCGGCCCAGCTGGTCGTACAGTACGCCGCCCATGCCCCACAAACCGCCGACTCCGGCCAGCAGCAACATGAACGTGGTCAGTTCGCGGGAACGAGCGATCTGCCCCTCTTCGCGCGCCTTCTCCAGGCGCCGGGGTGTCGCCGCTTCGGTCTTTTCCTGATCGCTGTCGTCAGACATGGCCCTCTACGCGCCAGCGGCGACGCATGCGTAAAAACGGCGGCCATTCTGCGCGGCGCGGGGGCCGCACGATCGGGCAAACAACACGACGAATCGCGCGCTTATGTCGCGATTGTCGTGTGTCGCGGGGAGACGGCCTCAGAAGCCGAGCTGTGCCAGCAGGTCGTCGACCTGATCCTGGTTGGCCACCGCATCGCCCGGGGTCGGCTTGATCTGCGGGCCGTTGAGCAGGCTCTTCTTCTCGTCTTCCGGCTCCCACTCCGCTTCGGCCAGACGCTTGAGCACGGCCTGCTCGGCGCCTTCCGGCACGCAGTCGATCAACACCTGGACCAGCTGGTGCTCGATCTCGCGGATCACTTCCATCATCTTCTTGATGACCTGACCGGTCAGATCCTGGAAATCCTGAGCCATCAGGATTTCCAGCAGCTCGGCCTGGGTGGCGTGAGCCTGGCGCGGCACCTCGGCCAGATAGGTGCGCGTTTCCTGCACCAGCACCTTGGCTTCGTCCAGCTCCAGCGGATTGGCGAACCACGCCTGCCAGCGCTCATCCAGCACCTCGGCGCCCTTAGCCAGCTCGTCCTGAATCGGCTGGGCACGATCCACCGCGTTCAGCGCACGCTCGGCGGCCTGTTCGGTCATCGTGGCGATATAACCCAAGCGATCCCGCGCATCGGGGATCGCCTGAGCGGCTTTTTCGATTTCCTTATCCAGCCCCAGTTCGCGCATGCTGTCGCGCAGCATCCGGGTCAACTGCCCGATGCGCTGGATCAATTCGTCGGGATCGGCGGCGCCCCAGGCACCATCCTCACTCTGCGGGTTACCGCTCATCAAACCTTCTCCTCGGGTTGTTCTTATTTGCCCAGCTTCTCGAAGATCTTGCCGAGTTTTTCTTCCAGGATCGCGGCGGTGAACGGCTTGACCACATAGCCGTTGGCGCCGGCCTGTGCCGCCGCGATGATGTTTTCCTTCTTCGCTTCGGCAGTCACCATCAGCACCGGCAGGTGTTTGAGCGCGTCGTCGCCGCGGATCTGCTTGAGCATGTCCAACCCGTCGAGGTTGGGCATGTTCCAGTCGGACAGCACGAACTCGAAACTACCCGCACGCAATTTGTTCAGGGCGTCCTGGCCATCTTCGGCTTCTTCCACGTTGGTGAAGCCGAGCTCCTTGAGCAGACCCCGCACGATCCGACGCATGGTCGGAAAGTCGTCCACTACCAGGATGCTCATGTTCTTGTCAGCCATTGTCGTTCCTCATCGTGTCATGGCGCTTGTCTATCCGGGGCGTCGGTACGGCCAGATGCCCGTACCGTACCGACCCGCCCTGCCCGCTCACTGCCAGGCGCGCTGCGCCCAGGTCAGAATTCTTCCCAAGGATCGTCTTCGGTCACCGCTTCGCGGCTGCGGCTGGGAGCCGGGGCCTGACGCGCGGCCGCGGCACGCTGGCCTTCGCTCGCCGGAGCCGGTCGACGCAGCGGCTCCGCCGCCCGATTGGCCGGGCTGCGCGCCCCTTCGTTGCCCAGGCGGAAGACCGCCACCGCCTGCTCCAGACGGTGCGCTTCGTCGCTCAGCGAGGACGAGGCGGAAGCCGCCTGCTGGACCAGCCCGGCGTTCTGCTGGGTCACCTCGTCCATCTGCGCGATGGCGGTGTTGATCTGGCCGATACCGTCGCTCTGCTCTTGGGACGCCGCGGAGATCTCGTCGATGATGTCGGTAACCCGACGCACCGCGCTGACCACGTCTTCCATGGTGCGCCCGGCCTGCTCGACCAGCTGCGAGCCCTCGTTGACCCGCTGCGAGGACTCCTCGATCAGGCTCTTGATCTCCCGCGCGGCATCGGCACTGCGGCCGGCCAGCGTGCGCACCTCACCGGCGACCACGGCGAAGCCGCGGCCCTGCTCGCCGGCGCGCGCCGCCTCGACCGAGGCGTTCAGCGCCAGGATGTTGGTCTGGAAGGCGATCGAGTCGATCACGTTGATGATGTTGGCGATCTGCTGCGAACTGCCGGCGATGCCCTTCATGGTGTCGACCACTTCGGCAACCACCACGCGACCCTTGCCGACGGTGGCAGAGGCGTCGTTGGCCAGGGTGCTGGCGGTACGCGCGTTGTCGGCGTTCTGCTTCACCGTGGCGGTCATCTCCTCCATGCTCGAGGCGGTTTCCTCCAGCGAGGCGGCCTGCTGCTCGGTACGCGAGGACAGGTCGGTGTTGCCGCGGCTGATTTCCTGGGCGCCCTCGAAGATCGCGCCGCTGCCGGCGCGCACGGTATCGACGATCTGGCGCAGGCTGTCCTGCATCTCGTGCATGGCGCGCAGCAGCTGGCCGACTTCGTTCTGCGAGTTGACCTGGATCGGCTGCGACAGGTCGGCCTTGGCCAGACGCTGCAGGTGACCGACGGCCTCGGCCAGCGGCTGGACCACCACGCGCTGCAGGCCCTGGCGCACGGCCAGCAGGATCAGCAGTGCCACGCCGAGCAGGCTCAGCACGATGATACCGAACAGCTTGTGCTGCGCCTGGTAGTCCGCCAGCAGCTGGTCGACTTCCTTGCCGGTGTAGGCGGTGTAGGCATCGAGCGCGTCGTTGAAGGGGGGCAGCAGCGCCATCTGCTGCTCGCCCAGGGCGCGATAGGCGGCGAGGTCGCCGCGCTCCAGGGCGCCCACCTGCTGGTCGAGCAGGTCGAGCAGCGGCCCCAGATGCTTGACCACCTCGGCAACGAATTCCTTTTCCCCGGCGCTCTCCGGCACCTCACGGAAGCTCTCGATATGCTCACGGGCAGCCTTGGTGAACTGGCGGATTTCTTCCAGCTTGGCGGCCTTCAAGGCCTCGCTGGCGAAGCCGCTTTCCTGCAGGGTCTGGTAGTAGGCGCCGACGCGGAAACGCGCGCCCAGGCGGGCGACGTTGGCGGCGTTGACCTGGTCGACCTGATTCACCGCCACCCGGTCGATCTCGTTGACGATCGACTGGCCCTTGGTGCCCTCGGTGTAGCCAAGCGCGGCGACCGTCACCAGCAACACGGCGAACAACACCAGCGTGGCGGTCAGTGCACTCTTGATACTTATGCGGTTTATGAACTGCTGCATGAACGTTCCTGTAATACCTTCAAAATGACTCAGACTCGCTGGGCCCGCCCGGAGGCGGCCACCTGCTTCAGAATCCGCTCGGCCATATGGTCGAGCGAAACCACTTCGCACGCCCCGCCGAGGGCGATGCCCTCGCGCGGCATGCCGAATACCACGCAACTGGCCTCGTCCTGGGCGAAGGTGAAGGCGCCGGCCTCGCGCATCTCCAGCAAGCCGCGGGCGCCGTCCTTGCCCATGCCGGTGAGCAGCACACCGATGGCGTTGCGCCCGGCGCACTGCGCCGCCGAATTGAACAGCACGTCCACCGAAGGACGATGGCGGTTGACCGGCGCGCCGTCGTCGAGGCGGGCGACATAGTTGGCGCCGCTCCGCGCCAGCTTGAGGTGCGCCGTGCCCGGGGCGATATAGGCATGGCCGGGCAGGATGCGCTCGCCGTCCTCAGCTTCCTTGACCGAGATGTTGCACAGGCGGTCGAGACGCTCGGCAAACGACTTGGTGAAACCGCCCGGCATGTGCTGGGTGATCAGGATCGCCGGGCTGTTGGCCGGCAGCGGTTCGAGCACCGCGCGGATCGCCTCGGTCCCGCCGGTGGAAGCACCGATGATCACCAGCTTCTCGCTGGAAATCAGCGGCGCCTTGAGCGCGGCCGGACGCGGCGCGCTGCTCGGCAGCGCCTGGCGCGGGCGCGAGCGGGCGGCGGCGCGGATCTTTTCGGCGATCAGCTCGCTGTAGTCGAGCAGTCCCTGGCGAATACCCATCTGCGGCTTGGCGATGAAGTCGAGGGCGCCCAGCTCCAGCGCGCGCAGGGTGATTTCCGAGCCGGCCTGGGTCAGCGAGGAAACCATCAGTACCGGCATCGGCCGCAGGCGCATCAGGCGCTCGAGAAAGTCGAGACCGTCCATCTGCGGCATTTCCACGTCCAGGGTCAGCACATGGGGGTTGTGCACCTTGATCAGGTCGCGCGCCACCAGCGGGTTCGGCGCCACCGCCACCACCTCCATGTCCGGCTGCGAGTTGATGATCTCGCTCAGCAGGTCACGAATCAGTGCCGAATCGTCGACACACAACACCTTGATCTTGGGGGTACTCACGGCAAGTCTCCTTTGCGGCACCGCCGTCCGGCCTGCGTGGCCACGACGATGCAAGATCCAGAACAGCATGGCCGGCATGGATCACCCATGAATATCGGCCGGGCGGACTCAAGCTTTAGCGTGGCTGGCCAGGGTGTAGACCGTGTGCCCGCGCAGCTTGAATTCGTCGCTGATGTAGCTGAAGTTTTCCGAGTGGCCGGTAATCAGCAGGCCGTCCGGCTTGAGATAGGGCACGAAGCGCTTGAGGATCTGCGCCTGACTGGCCTTGTCGAAGTAAATCATGATGTTGCGACAGAAAATCGCATCGAACTGGCCGCTGATGTCCCAGCGCGGCGCGTGCAGGTTGAGCTGGCGGAAATCGACCATGCGCGCCAGCTCCGGGCGCACCCGCGCCAGCCCGACGTGCTGGCCGCTGCCCTTGAGGAAGAAGCGCTTGACCCGCTCCTCGCCCAGCTCCATCACCTGCTTGAGCGGATAGACGCCGACCCTGGCCTTGGCCAGGGCGTCGCTGTCGATGTCGGTGGCGACGACCTCGGCCTGACTGGCCTGACTGCCCAAGGCCTCGGTCAGCGTCATGGCGATGGAGTACGGCTCCTCGCCGGTCGACGCGGCTGCGCACCAGACCCGCACCGCCTCGCGCCGGCCGGCCACGTGCTCGGCCAGCAGCGGAAAATGGTGCGCCTCGCGAAAGAACGCCGTCAGGTTGGTGGTCAGCGCATTGGTGAAGGCCTCCCACTCGCGCGCCGCCGGCTGCCGCTCCAGACGTCCCAGATAGTCCCCGAAGTGGCTGATGCCGTGCAGGCGCAGGCGCTTGGCCAGACGACTGTAGACCATCTCGCGCTTGTTGCTTGCCAGCACGATGCCGGCCCGCTGGTAGATCAGTTGGCAGATCCGCGAGAAGTCGGCATCGGTCAGGACCAGGTCGCGGCCGAGGATCTCGGCGGTTGACGGCGGGACATCGGAATGCAGGGGCGAACTCAAAATGTTTCCCACTCCTTGGCGGATTCCTGGATGCGCGCCGCCGGCGCCTTGGGGGCTACCGCACGGCGGGCAATGGGTTCGGCACTGCGGGCCTCGCGCAACGGCCGCGGGCCGGCGCTAGCCGCAGCGTCCTCGAGGCGGAACACGGAAATGGCGCGCTCCACTTCGCCGACCTGGTCTTCCAGACGATGGGCCACTTGCGCCGCCGACTGCACCAACTGGGCATTCTGCTGGGTCACCTCGTCCATCTGCGCAACGGCCTGGTTGACCTGAGCGATGCCGCTGCTCTGCTCCTCGGAGGCGGCAGAGATCTCGCCCATGATGTCGTTGACCTTGACCACCGCGACCACCACGTTCTCGATGGTCTGCTCGGCGCGCTTGACCAGTTCGGCGCCCGCCTCGATCTGCTGCGAGGAGCTGTCGATCAGGCCGCGAATCTCCTTGGCCGCGGCCGCGGAGCGGCTGGCCAGGTTGCGCACCTCGCTGGCGACCACGGCGAAGCCACGCCCCTGCTCGCCGGCGCGCGCCGCCTCGACCGAAGCATTCAGGGCGAGGATGTTGGTCTGGAAGGCGATCGAGTCGATCACGTTGATGATCTCGGTCATCCGTTGCGAGGTCGCGGTGATCTCGCCCATGGTATTGACCACCTGGCCCATCACCACGCCGCTTTCGCGCACCGAGCCCGAGGCGGCGCCGGCCAGCTGGCTGGCATTGCGGGCATTGCCGGCATTCTGCTGTACGGTCGCGGTGAGCTGCTCCATGCTCGCGGCGGTCTCCTGCAGCGAGGCGGCCTGCTGATCGGTACGCGTCGACAGGTCCTCGTTGCCCCGAGCGATCTCGTGGGATGAGTGGGCGAAGGTGTCGATGCTGCCGTTGACGTCCAGGGCGATGCTGCGCAGGCTCTTGCGCACCGTGTCGAGCTGGCGCACCAGACGCCCCATCTCGTAGTCGCCGTAGTCGGGCATGCGGGCGCCGAGATTGCCGGCCGCCAGCTCCGCGGTGAACTCCATGGCCGCGCGCAGCGGACGCAGCACCGAGCGGATGGTCAGGCTGCCCAGCACCATCAGCAACAGCTGGCCAACCACCATGAGGACAATCTGCGCCCACAGGAAGTCCTGATGCAGATCCTTGTCCCTGGCCTGCATGCCGAAGTAGCCGAGCAGACCGCTGCTCGCCAGCAGCACGGCGGCGGTAGCGACCATGATGCCCAGCCGGGTGCGCAACGAGCCCAGCTGCAGCTTGCCCTTGAGCCCGTGCAGACCGCGCTGCACCAGCCGTCCGCGGTCGAGCCCCAGGTGCTTGCCACGGCCCTCGCGGATCGCCCGGTAGGCCTGTGTCGCGCCCTCGATCTCGCTGCGCGAGGGCTTGACCCGTACCGAGGCGTAGCCGACCAGTTGGCCGCCTTCGTGACAGGGCGTGACGTTGGCACGCACCCAGTAATGGTCGCCGCTCTTGCGTCGGTTCATCACCACACCGGTCCAGCTCTCGCCGGCCTGGATGGTTTGCCACAGGTTGGCGAAGGCCACCGGGGGCATATCCGGATGGCGCACCAGGTTGTGATCGGCGCCCATCAGCTCGGCATGGGAATATCCGCTGGCCCTGACGAAGGCCGGATTGGCGTAGGTGATACGGCCTTTCAGGTCGGTACGCGAAATAAGGAAGTCGTCATCCTTCAGTTCGTACTCACGTTGGGTGACTGGCTGATTGTTTCGCAAACTGACGCTCTCCACGGAGGGGGTGCGTGCCAGGAAGCATCTGCACGCCCCGCCGCACCCGTTGTTGTATTTAGAATGTCTGCCAATCGTCGTCCGGCTCCGGACCGCCAGATGCAGCCTTGGGGGCGACACTCCGGCCGGTCACTTCGCGCTCGGCGCTTTCGTACTGGGCTTGGGCCCAGGATTTGTCGGCGGACTTGGCACCCCCCACCTTCTGCTCGAAAGCGGAGTCGATACGGAAGCCCTGCACCGCCTCGAGCAAACGCTGCGCCTCGCCGACCAGGTCGGCAGAAGAGCGGGTGGCGTCCTGCACCAGATTGGCGTTCTGCTGAGTGACTTCGTCCATCTGGGTGACGGCCTGGTTCACCAGGCCGATACCGTTGCTCTGCTCCTGCGAAGCGGCGGCGATCTCGTCCATGATGTCGGCCACTTTCTGCACCGACTCGACGATTTCGCGCATGGCCGTGCCGGCCTGACTGACCAGATCGCTGCCGGCGCCGACCCGCTCCAGCGATTCGCCGATCAGGGTACGGATATCCTTGGCCGCATCGGCGCTGCGACTGGCCAGGCTGCGCACCTCGCCGGCAACCACCGCGAAGCCGCGGCCCTGCTCGCCGGCACGCGCCGCCTCGACCGAGGCATTCAGAGCCAGAATGTTGGTCTGGAAGGCGATCGAGTCGATCAGCTTGATGATCTCGGCCACCTTGTGCGAGCTGCTGCTGATCTCGCCCATGGTGTTGACCACTTCGCCCACCACTTCGCCGCCATGCTTGGCGGCCTGGGCGGCACTGTCGGCCAGGCGACTGGCCTGACGGGCGTTGTCGGCGTTCTGCTCGACCGTGGCGGTCAGCTCTTCCATGCTCGAAGCGGTGTCTTCCAGCGAGGCGGCCTGTTGTACGGTACGGGTCGACAGGCTGCTGTTGCCGTCCGCGATTTCCTGGGCGACGGTGTGGATCAGCTGGCTGCTGTGGCGCACGGTGCCCACGGTGGCGGCCAGGTGCTGCTGGATATGCGCCAAGGCAACGAACAGCTTGCCGATTTCGTTGCTGCTGCGCACGTCGATCTTGCCGTCCAGCTTGCCGGCGGCGATCTGCTCGCAGTGCTCGACCACCTGCTGCAGCGGGCTGATGACGTTCTTCGAAACCCCCCAGAGCACGCCGACGATGGTCGCCGCGGTCACCAGCAGCGTCAGCACGATGACCCAGCGCACCACGCTGGCGAACCCGGCGAAGGCCTGCTGTTGCTCGGCAACTTGCTCAAGGCCGGCCAGGGTCTGCTCGGCGAAGCCAACGCTGTACAGTCCGAGGGCGCTCAGCCCGCAGACCAGCACGGCAAATACGGCCAGCACCAGCGCCCAGCTCACGCGTACGGTCATATTGTCGATCAACTTCACCATGGATCTCCCAGTCAGGCCCGCTGCTACGGGCTTTGCATGCTTGCTGTTCAGTCAAACATCAGTTGAAGGCTGCCGCTGTATCCCGAGCGTAGGCGTCTGCACTGCGCTGCGCGCCGCCGGCCGGCCGGCCGCCTTGGGTATCGGCGACGCCGAAGTGCGCCACATGCTCGCGCAACTGCTCGCTCTGGCGGCTCAGGCGCTGCGAAGACAGCGCACTTTGCTGGACCAGACCGGCGTTCTGCTGGGTCATCTGATCCATCTCGGCCACCGCCACGTTGATCTGCTCGATGCCGTTGCTCTGCTCGTTGGAGGCAGAGGAGATCTCGCTGATCAGGGTGTTCAGACTGGCCATGTCGGCCACCACACCACGGATGATGTCGCCGGTTTCGCGCACCAACTGGCTGCCCGCCTTGACCTGCTGGCCGGCCCCGTCGATCAGCCCCTTGATCTCGTGGGCGGCCTCGGCGCTGCGGCTGGCCAGCTTGCGGACCTCGCCGGCGACCACGGCAAAACCGCGGCCCTGCTCACCGGCACGCGCCGCTTCAACCGAGGCGTTCAACGCCAGGATGTTGGTCTGGAAGGCAATCGAATCGATGGTGTCGACGATGCTGGCCATCTGCCCGGCGCTGTTCTGGATCGCACTCATGCTGGCGACCACCTGCTCCATCGAGCCGCCGCCCTGGCGGGCATTGCCGGCACAGTTGGCGGCCAGCTGGCGTGCCTGCTCGGCATTCTCGGCGTTCTGCCGCACGGTGGAGGTCAACTCCTCCATGGTCGAGGCCGTTTCGGCCAGGGCCGCGGCCTGCTGCTCGGTACGCGAGGCCAGTTCGGTATTGCCGGCGCTGATGGCCATGGCCGCAGTGTTCACCTCGTCGGAGCTGCGCTGGATATCGCCCACCGTGTGGCTCAGTTGCTCGCACATGCGGTCGATAGCGAACAGCAGGCTCTGCTGGTCGCCTGCCCGCAGCCGCGGACGCTGGCTGAGATCGCCGGCGGCGATCTTGCGCACGACCTCGGCGGCATAGTGCGGGTCGCCGCCCAGGCTGCGGCTCAGATCGCGGCTGACCCAACCCATCATCAGGGTGAACAGGGTGCCGACCACGCCGAGACCGAGCAGCATGCTGAACAGCTCGCTGAGGAAAGCCTTGTTGATGTCGCTGATATAGACGCCGGTACCGATGTACCAGTCCCAGTCCGCGAAGTGACGAATATAGGAGCTCTTGGGCTCCGCCTCGCCGGTCCCGGCATGCTTCCAGCGATAGTCGACGATGGCGTCGCCCTTGCGCTTGGCGCCCTCGAGCATCTCGACGAACAACGACCTGCCGTCGACATCCTTGTAATCGCGCACCACCGCACCACTGGCGATGGTCGGATGGCTGACGTTGTTGTACTCGCCGTCGAAGACGAAGAAATAGCCGCGACCGCTGTCGTAACGCAGGGAGGCGATCAGCTCGATGGCGCGCTGCTTGCCGGCCTCCTGGCTCAGTTCGCCGCGCTGGACTCGCGCCGTCACGCTGTCCAGCAGGCCGACGACGATTTCCATCTGCTTCTCGGCCATGGCATGGCGCTCTTTGTACATAACGCTGCGCGTCCCCCAACCGCCCCAGGCTGCCAGCAGCAGCATGGAGATCCAGGCGACGATCATCATCCCCCAGAGTTTCTGATTCGTTGTCAGATTACGCATACCATGACCCATTTATGTATTGTTCTGTAGTAGTCGAGCCTTGGCGCCAGAAGTTGACGCCAATTTCCTGTCTTGCGGTTATCGGCAATAGCCGCATCGACTTGAATCGCCTGGCCAGCACCCGCGACGCCGGCCAGCGCGATGCCGATCAGAGCGCAGCGCGCTCGACCAGCGCT
>Ga0209212_1004776_pt1 | contig 16518 bp, 19 predicted proteins | sample RifGroC2_FD_183996 | JGI IMG/M metagenome (GOLD analysis project Ga0209212, IMG submission 183996) | Groundwater microbial communities from Rifle, Colorado, USA - Groundwater C2 (SPAdes) (version 2) | ecosystem: Environmental > Aquatic > Deep subsurface > Groundwater | place: Rifle, Colorado...
CTTTAGCGGCCGCAAAAGTTTTTGGCGTCAAGCCGGAAGAAGTAACGGCGGAAATGAGGAGAAAAATAAAAGTGATAAATTTTGGCGTGCTGTATGGAATGGGCATCAATGCGTTGCGGCAAAATCTCGGAGGAACAAGAGAAGAAGCGCAAAAATTTTACGATGAGTATTTCAAAAACTTCAGCGGCCTGAAAGATTATATAGAAAAAACAAAAAAATTCGCCAGAGAAAACGGTTGGACGGAAACGCTTTTCGGCCGGAGAAGATATTTTCCGGAAATATCTTCAAGGTTGGAGTATCTTCAAAAAGAGGCGGAGAGAATGGCAGTCAATATGCCGATACAAGGAACTTCGGCCGATTTTATAAAATTGGCGATGGTGCGGGTAGATAAAGCACTGGAAGAAAAGGGATTGAAAGATAAAGTTTTTATGCTTTTGCAAATCCACGATGAATTGCTTTTTGAGATTAAAAAAGATGCGGCAGTAAAAGCCGCGCCGGTTATAAAAAAAGCGATGGAGAGCGTTTACCCGTTAAAAAAAGAAGATGAGAGCCTTGTTGCTGAACAATACAGAAACCTAAAACTGCCGGACATTCCAATAGAGGTGAATGTGGAAACGGGGGATAATTGGGAAGAAATGGAAATTTATAAATAACTTTATGTTTTATTTACTTCACGGCCAAGATACATACCGAAGCAGGGAAAAGCTCAAGGAGCTTGTTTCGCATTTTAAGACCAAAGTTTCCGGTTTGGGATTTTTCAGAATTGAGGGAGAAAATTTCAGCGAGGCGGAATTTAAAGAATTGTTAAGGGGAAAAACTTTGTTTGAGAAAAAATACGTGGTTGTTTGCGACGAGGTTTTGGAAAATAAAGAAGCGTTAAATTTCATTTTAGGCAGTTTGGATGATTTGGCGAAGACGGACAATATGTTTCTTTTTCTGGAAGAAGAAGTTGACGAGAAAGTTTTAGAGGAATTTAAAAAACAGGCTTATAAAATTCAAGAATACAAGCCGCTTGACGGCGTTAAGCTGAAAGCGTGGTTTGCGGCCCAAAAAATCCCGTTAAATATCGCAAGTGAGATTATAAAAAAATGCGGTTCGGATTTGTGGCGCGCCTCTAAAGAAATAGAAAAATACGCGCTTGGCGGTTTAACCGCCAAGCAGGAAACAGTTGCGGAATATAATCCATTTGCCGTCTGTGACGCGTTTGCGGAGAAAAATAAGGCCAAAGCCTGGACGATTTATCAGCAAGCGTTAAGACAGGGCATTCCGGACGAGGAAGTGTTTTTCAAAATTCTTTGGCAGATAAAAAATTTGTTGCTGGTGAAAAAGTTGATAAGCGCCGGCGTTCCCAATATCAGCAATGAAACCGGGCTGCACTCTTTCGTGGCTGGCAAGGCGATAAAAGCGGCGCAGAAATTTTCCGAAGAAGAGCTGATAAATTATTCTTACGAAATGCTGAAAATTTATCATAAAGAAAGAAGGGGAGAATCGGAGTTGCCGATAGAGTTTGAGAAATTGTTGATTTCATTGTGAAGTCCAAAAATAGCTGTTTTTTCAGAGCCCGAAGTATTTTTCTGCTGAAAAATCATCTTTACTCGCGCCGCCGCGCTCCGTAGTGCTCTTCAAAAACACTATTTTGGAACTTCACTGCTCTATCTTGTTAATCCTTCTTTTGTATTTTTCTCCATTGGAAAATGGGGTAGTTAGCCAAGTTTCAATAATTTGTTTGGCTAAGTCAAAACTAACCTCGTCGGCTGGAAGGGATAAAATATTGGTGTCATCATGTTTGCGGGATTGTTTGGCGGTTGCGACATCATCAGCCAACGCCGAACGGACTCCGTGAAATTTGTTGGCGGTAATATCCACCCCCACTCCCGATCCACATATTAGCACGCCTTTGTTTTCATCAGGTTTCTCCGCCACTTTTTGAGCCACCAATTTGGCGAAGTCGGTGTAGTCGTCGTTGGGGTCGTAAGCAAAATTACCCATATCTTCAAATTGATATTTTTTTTCCGCCAGAAACTTTTTTATTTCTTCTTTGAGTTGAAATCCGCGATGGTCGGTGCCTATGTAAATCATAGCTCTATTTTAATATATTTCGGCAAAAAAAACAGCGCGCGAAATTTTGCGGTGCCGTTGGTTGCGCGGGATGTTTACACAACCAAACTTTTTTTCGCAAAATTTTCGCGCGCCTCAATGTTAGTCTTCATCATTAATTTCTTTCTTGGTGTCCGGCCAGTCCTGCCAGAGTTTGTCAGGTTTCGGTTTATTATTGACAAGACTTCCGCACTCTTCACACCGATAGGGTTTATCGTCTTCATACTCAATTGGTCGCTCTAGCAGGTCAATTTTTTTGTTAGCCATAATTTCATCTCCCTTTCCCTTTTTAAAAGTTTAATGATTTAAATTAAAGGTCTGTTTATATTAAAAATACACCACTTTTAAAAAAGTTGCAACAATTTAATTTTTTGTGTTTCATTCATTGCCTCCACGAGGATTCGAACCTCGGACCATCTCCTTAAAAGGGAGCTGCTCTACCACCTGAGCTATGGAGGCAAAACTAAATCAACTTGGAACATTTGCTAATTTTAATCTATTTTTTAAAAACTTTCTACCGAAACCTGTTTTGAAATACTTCTCTCTTTCTATTGCCATTTTTTCATCCCAACAGGCTTCGTAATAGATAAGTTTTATTGCAACCTGTTTTTTGTCGCAATAACCAACCCTTCGTTATGTTCCTTAATTCTATTTTTTAGATTTGAACTAAAACCAACATATAAACAATTATCCTTTTCACTTTTTAGCACATAAATATAAAACATATTATTTGAGAACCCCACCTGACCCGCCCGCCATCGCAAGCATGAGCTTGCTCAGGCATTGCGGGCGGGGCTATGGAGGCTTTTACAAAGGCAAATCAAAAGCGAACATTCCTGGCCCCGTTAAGATCAAAGAAACGGCTATGGCCAATTTTATGAACCTTTCGGTCCAAGAACGAGGGTGTCGCCCTTTTTTTATAATTGAGTTGATTATTATAAGCGAAACGGCTATCGTGGCGGCTTGAGTGAAGAGACCGATGACAAGAAAAATCCCGCTTAAAAAAACAACTCCGCCCAATATTCTTTGGGGTGTTTTTTCTTTGGCGATTATTTTTCTAAAACCGCCAACTATAAGAGGAATGCCCAAAGCGATTCTCAACACAAAAGGGGCCACAAACGAAAAATTGAAAAGTTCCGGAAATAAACTGGGCATTTTCGCATTATAACCTTAGTAGGACACAGAGTCAATAATATTATTTTTGTCATCGTAAAGAGTGATGACTTCCCGGGATTTTTTCCACAGTTCTTCATTTCTTCCCAAATAGATTCGCCACTCCGGAACATAGAAATCAACATCGTCTTTATGTTTTTCCGCGCAGGATTTGTGGTTGGCGTTTTGCAACAAGTAATCTTGGCAGGAAGAAGAAAGTTTAAACGAAAATGTATATGGAATAGAGACGACAGTTTGGCAAGAAGACACCCTGTCTATATAATCAAGGCAAGCATCGTTCAATCCGGAGGGGATGTTCTCATTTTTTAAAAGGGGGCACTCGGTATTGATTTCTGGCACAAACTCATGAAATTGCTCAAAGTAGCCGGCACACTTGTTGAGCTTAAAATTTGTTCCAAGAGGGCTTGTTCCTGTTACGATAATGGCTTTTTCTCCCGGCTTTAGATAAATATCCTCTTGCGGCTGGCTGTTGACTTCGGCGTAGACAAAGGAAGATCCTCTGCCGATTGCAATATCAAAATTGCCCTTGCCTTTCAGTTTCCAGCCGGTTATTTTCATCGGGCTTTTGTTTTTTTTGTCCGCTTTTATTTCTATGTATTCCTGATTCGGGTCGGTTTCTCTCGCCATTGTCGCTTTAAGAACGACAAAATCCGGTTTTATCGAGCTTTGACTTGAAGAAGAAGATTGGGAAGAAGAAGCTTTTTGTTCAAGAGAACTCTTGCCGACGGTTTGAATTGTCATTTTTTGAGCGGCCTCTCGCAAGGGATCGTTTAAAAACCAGCCGCTTTTTGACGAAGGCTGCAACGGACCGCCAATGAAAAGCCAAACAAAAAACAAAATAACCATTATTAAGATAAATGTCCTCAACTCTTTCATCGCGTCCATAAGTGTTTACAGTTTATCGCAATTCTAATCTTGTGTCTATCAAACGACATCATAACTCGTTTGATACAAATAATTGATGTTTATGATACAATTAAAATCGCTTAAAATAAGGATATTTTGATAATTATTTCAAAAAATGATGCGATCAGGGTTATTTTATGATACAATTGCGCCACATGGAAAAATTCACAAAAAGAGAGTTAAGCATCCTTGAATTTATCAGGAAAAACAAGCGAGCCGGCAACGCCGAGATAGCAAATTATCTTGCGTCCATTTCTTTCGGCGCTTCAAGAATAACGATAATAAGAAGCATAAATACGCTGATCAAAGCGGGACTTGTTGAACGAAAAGGAGAAGGCAGAAGTGTTTATTATGAAGAAAAATCGGCAAGTCCTCTGCTCGCTTATTTTGACATTGAAGAATATTTTAAAAAATCTCCCGATGAAAGAAGTTTGGCTTTTGAAAAATTTAATTTTGGAATTTTTGACAGTCTTGGAGAAATTTTTTCCAAAGATGAATTGGATGAATTAAAAAATTTGAATGATGGTTATGAAAAAAGAATCAAAAACTTGCCACCCGCGATAATTAAAAAAGAGTTTGAAAGGCTGACGGTGGAGCTTAGCTGGAAATCCTCGCAGATAGAAGGGAACACATATTCCTTGATAGACACGGAGATCTTGATAAAAGAAAATAAAGAAGCCGCAGGGCACAAAAAAGAAGAAGCTGTAATGATTTTAAACCACAAAAAAGCTTTGGAATATATTATAGGAAACAGAAACGAATTTAAAAATTTGACGCTGAAAAAAATTGAAGATGTTCACGGTCTTATTGTTGACGGATTGAGCGTGGCGAAAGGTTTAAGAAAAAAAGCCGTGGGCATTACCGGCACCAAATACAGACCGTTGAATAACGAATATCAGGTAAGAGAAATGATGGAAAAAACGGTTGAGGTTGTAAATAAAAAACTGGATGATCCTTTTTCCAAGGCGGTTTTTACAACACTTATGATTTCTTACATCCAGCCGTTTGAGGACGGCAATAAGCGCGCGTCAAGGCTTTTGGGGAACGCCATTCTTTTGGCAAACAATACTTGTCCGCTTTCTTACAGAAGCGTCAATGAAGCCGATTATAAAAAGGCGGTAATTATTTTTTACGAGCAAAACAGCGCCAGATTTTTCAAAGAATTGTTTATTGAGCAATTCAAATTCGCCGTTAGTAATTATTTTCAGGCTTGACAAACGACTTTAAATGTGCATAATAAAAGTAGATTTGATAATTCAAACTTGATTCTAGCCAATTGGGTTTGATTCTTTGACAAAGCCGGCTAGGGCGGAAATGGAGGCTAATTCAATGATATTTTCAGAAAAGTCGGCAGATAAAAAGAAGAAAAAACATATTCTTCAGAAAATAAAGAATTTGCAAAATAAGAAAAACAGAGCATTAACCAATGAAGCGGCAAACAGGACAGAGAAGGAAATCGAAAAGCTCCGTAATGATATGAGTTTGTTCGAAAGGAAGATATATCCAGAGGAAAAGGAAACACTCTCTTTCTTAAAGGAATTGATTAATCTTCCCCAAATCAAGGATTTGAGGAAGATAGTGGTGATCAAAAGTTTTTCTGACGACAATAGTGGTCGGACGCTCTTCCTCACAACAAGAGGGTTGTTGCGTAAGAGGTGGTATCATGGAAGGTGTACTTGCATAGAACACACCTTCGGCTGCTCATCAAGCTGGGAAGATGAGGATAAGGTAGAGCCGAGCATAGACTTAATAAGGTCGTTTGATATCGGTGTGGGGGAGATAAGGAATTTGATAAAATCGATCATTAATTGATCAAACACTAAACAAGAGTTACGCGGAATGGTATCTTTTTTGAAATAAAACCATTACCACACAAAAAGAGCAGATCTCAATAACTGCTCTTTTTCTTTTTATATTTTCTGATGAACCGGGCAGAAATGCGCCGAACGGCCGCCGACTTTTAGGCGGGCGATTATACCGCCGTCTTTCTTTTGGCATTTTTCTCCTTCCAATCCGTAGACATAAAGCATTTCTTGATAATGGCCTTTTTGTCCGCTCGGGTCGCGGTAGTCGGAATCGGAAGTGCCTCGCGCTTCAAGCGCCCGCTTTAAAATTTTTTTAGTAGAACTGAAAATTGATTTCAATTCTTCTTGAGTTAATGATGAAACCTGTTTTAAGGGGTGGATTCCGGCCAGCCACAAAATTTCATCGGAATAAATGTTGCCGATGCCGGCAAAAACGGATTGGTCCATCAAGACCGTTTTTATTTTCCCTTTCTTTTTGGCCAGCCGCTCTTGGAATTTATTAAAATCAAAATCTGGGGCGGTCGGATCAGACCCTAATTTGTTAATGTCTTCCAATTCGCTTAATTTATCGGTCGGACACAGCAAAACTTTGGCGAATTTTCGGAGGTCGCTTAAGGCTAATTGTTTGCTTGCCTCGCTGCGAAGCGGGCCGTTGGATAAATCAAAAACGAGATGGATAAAGCGATTTTGCGGGTCGTCCCTTATCGCTCCCGCTTCTTTGCCCAGCCACTTCCCGCTTTCTTTTTTCCAGTTTCCGTAAAGAAAATGCCCGGTCATTTTCTGATGGACGAGAATTGTCTTGTTGTCAGTTAAATCAATGAGAATATTTTTTCCAATTCTTCGGACAGCTAAAATTTTTTCGCCGACAACTTCTTTTTTAAAATTTTCAAAAGAGCAGTTTTTGAACATTTTTTTCCAATCAGTTTCAACATCCATGATTTTCAGCCCCGGCAAAATTTTTCGCAGGTCGCTTACGATTGTTTGGACTTCTGGCAGTTCGGGCATAAGTTTCAATCTTAAAAATAAAATTATTTTCCCAACATTTTCAGCGCTTCTTTGATTCTGGCGTTGATGCCATTGATATTGTCGGGAATTTTTTTGATCGCTTCGCGCGCTTCGGCGGGGGAGTAACCCAGAGATTTCAGCGCCTCCATCACATCTTGCTCGTCTTTGAAGGCGGCGCCGGCGGATTCGTCCAGTTTGCCCATTTTGTCCCGAAGCTCAACGATAACTCTTTCGGCTATTTTCTTTCCTATGCCGGAAACTTTGGTCAGATAAGAGATTTCTCCGGAAGCGATGGCTTTTTTGATCGTGTCCAAAGGAGCGATGCTCAATATCCCCATAGCCGATTTCGGTCCGATGCCCGATATTTGAATGAGCGTTTCAAAAAATTCCAATTCCGGGTACGATTCAAATCCGTACAATTCCAAAGTGTCTTCTTTAACCCGCAAATGCGTCCACAGGCCGGCCGTATCGCCCGATTTTCTCAGTGTGTCGGGCAAGGCATACACTTTATAGCCCAATCCGTTGGCGATTATCGTCAAAAATTTATTGCCTCTTAATTTAATTTTTCCTTCAATATAAGAAATCATCGGTTTTTCAAATAGTCTAAAATTTTAACCACATCGTCGTCGCGGTCTTTGCTTTTTAAAATTATTATGGCAATTTTTCTTGATTCTGCTTCGGCCGAAGGCAGAGAAAATATACCGGCGAAAGTTTTTTCGGCGCTATCCGTGTAGCCGGTCTTTCCTCCTAAAAAGTTTTCCAGACCGGAAAATTTGTCGCCGTTGGCCCATTTTTTCATCCCTTCTTCAAATTCTTTTTTTCTGGTGATGTCCAATATCTGTTTTTTGTTTTTAAAAATATAAGAAACTAAACCGAAGAGGTCTTCGGGCGTGGAGATATTTTTGGAAGACAAGCCGCTGGAATCGGCAAAAAAAGTTTTGGGCATTCCGATGGATTCAGTCCTTCCGTTCATATGATTTATGAATTTTTTTGTCCCAAGGTGGTCGGCCAAAGTTTTGGCGGCGGCGTTGCTTGATTCCAGAAGCAGGGGATACAAGAGGCTGCTTGTGGATATCACTTCTCCCTCGGACAAACCCCTAATGCTCGGGTTTTCTCCGATAAGGGCTTCGGATGGCACGATGGCGACTTGCGACTGGTCAATCGTTTCCAGAGAAACCAAAGCGGTCATCAGCTTGGTGATGGAAGCTATGGGGAATTGTTTGGACTTGTTTTTTCCCAGGATAATTTCGCCAGTTTGAATGTCGGCCGCCAAATATCCTTCGGCCGACAAGGACGGTTTTTTAATAGTTGTTTTTTCAACAACGGAATAAGGAAGCGGCGTAGCTTCATAAATAAAAGTCGTTCCGGCGCTGGCGATGTAGCGGCGGGCGGTTTTAGCGGCCTTGGCAGTCGCGGAAGTAAGCATTATTCCGGCTAAAACGGCCGCAGTTGTCCAAAACATATAAGATAAAAATGAATGTTTTTTCATTGGGCGTATTTCTTGCTTTATTCTACCATCCTTGCGTTTTTTTAAAAAGACGCTATGATTGAAAAATAAAAACATGCCGATAACATCATCAGCCAAAAAAGCGCTAAGGCAGTCTTTCCGAAAGAGAGATTTTAATTTGAAAAGGCTCAACGAAATGAAAGCCGCCGTTAAGACTGTCCGAAAATTAAAAACGGAAAACAAAGACGAAGCTCTGAAGCAATTATCTGTCGCCTATAAAGCCATAGACAAAGCGGCCAAAAGAGGAGTCATCAAAAAAGGCGCCGCCGACAGAAAAAAGTCCAGATTGGCAAAGTTCTTGGGGAAGTAAAAAACAAATGTATATACTTAAAATATGACAACAAAATTGCAAAAATAGGGAAACAGTTATGCGGTGAGAATTCCGAAAAATCTTGTCCAAGACCTTGATTTGGAACAAGGGGTGGATATGAAGATAAAATTCCGGATCAGGGCGATGTTGTATGGCTTTCTTTAAATCCGACAAAAGGGCATAAGCAAAAGGGCAGGCGCCCCGTGTTCGTTCTTACAAAAAAGGAATACAACAAAGCGACCGGTTGTTTTCTAATATGCCCGCTTACGACAAGAAGAAAAGGATATATGACGGAAGTTTTATGCGAGATTGACGGCAGAAATGCCGTTATTTTGTCCGATCAGATTCGTTGCGTTGATTTTACCGCGCGAAAGGCGGATCATATAATGACAGTTTCAACCGAAATAATATCTGAAGTCAAAGCTAAAATCCGCGCTTTGATTTTCGGTTAAATAACAAAAAACATAAAAACAAAATGTGTATCTTAAATCTGCTGGAGCAAAAATAGCGCAGGATTTTTAAAATATAAAATACGGGAAAGGAAAGATTGACAAGATATGTTTTGCGTGTATAGTATAAGCAGATAAAGCAAGATTTTTCTTGCGACTGAATCCGGCAGATTTCCGGAAGAACATTTAAAATAATGGGAGGTGATAGCCAATGGAAATTAAACCAATAATAGCGGATGAGATAGAGAAAAAAAGAAAATAATAAAGGAAGAGAAAAACAGAAAGAAGGAAGAGGAAAACAGAAAGGAGGTGGAAGAAAAAAATAAGATAAGAGAAAGAATTATTAATTTTCTCGCATCTGAGAGAGTCCAAGCAGCACTTGAAATTGCTTATGAAAATCGGATGCTTGAAATTGTCCCTCAAAAATATAAAACGGAAAAACTATTAAATCGGGCAATAAAAAGATGCAAGGAGATGACTAATAGTTGGCTTTAGACTAGCTTAACGATATGATAATCTGCCTCTGCCTCTAATAAATTTTTGGAATTATGGGATGTGCATGTATAATGCACATCCTTTTTTTATATTAAAACTCAATCTGCTATACTGTAAAAATTAAGATTAAGATGAAAGAAATTGATTTATCTAAAATTAAAAAATCGCATTTTACGGGGATTGGGGGGATAGGAGTTTCGGCGATTGCCAGAATGATGCTGGCGGAAGGGAAAATTGTGAGCGGGTCGGATGTTTCGGACTCAGCGATAATTGATGAATTGCGAAAACTGGGGGCGAAGATTTTTTTGGGGCATAATGCCGACAATGTCGCCGATGATGTTGATTTGGTTGTTTATACTCCGGCCGTGACGACTGATAATCCGGAATTAAAAAAGGCCGTTGAGTTGAATGCGCCGATGTTGTCTTATCCGGAAATGCTCGGACTTATTTCCAAAGATAAATACACCATCGCCGTTTCCGGCGCGCATGGCAAGACAACGACAACGGCGATGATCGGGAAAATTTTAATTGACGCCGGTTTTTATCCGACCGTGATTGTCGGTGGTCTTTTGAAAGATTCCAAAAGCAATTTTGTGGCGGGCAAAAGCGAGTATTTCGTGGTGGAAGCCTGCGAATACAAAAAATCTTTTCTTAATCTTAATCCGAAAATTATCGTCATCACCAATATAGACAACGATCATTTGGATTATTACGGCAATTTGGAAAATATCAAAAAAGCGTTCGGCGAATTCGCGGCAAAATTGCCAAAGGAAGGGTATCTGGTTTGTGATCCAAACGATGAAAATTTAAAAGACATAATTAAAGAGGTTATATTTAAAATAATAGATTACACGAAAATAAAAATAAACACTAATTTTAGTCTTAAAATTCCGGGCGAGCATAATATAAAAAACGCTCAAGCGGCGATGGCGGCGGCGGAAATTTTGGGAGTTGATTCTAAAAAAGCGGAAAATTCTTTGGAAAGTTTTGAAGGAACTTGGCGACGGTTTGAATTTAAAGGCGAAACTAAAAATGGCGTTTTGGTCTACGACGATTACGGCCATCATCCGACGGAGATAAAAGCGACCCTGAAAGGAGCGAGAGAATTGTATCCGAAAAATAAAATTATTGCCGTGTTTCAGCCTCATCTTTACAGCCGGACGAAACTTCTTTTGAATGATTTTGGCAAAAGTTTTGGCGACGCCGATGAAATTATTTTGGCCGACATATACGCCGCCAGAGAGCCGAAAGACGAGAGTATAAATTCCAAAATGTTGGCGGAGGAAATAACAAAAAATGGCGGCAAGACCAGATATATGGAATCCTTTGACAAAATAACCGGCTTCTTGATTGAAAATGCCAAAAAAGGGGATGTCATTATAACAATGGGCGCGGGAGATGTTTATAAAATCGGAGAGAATTTGCTTTAAAAATAAAAAATGATAATATGAACATTATGAAAAAAATAATAGTATATTCTACGCCGACCTGCGTTTATTGCCGGATGGCGAAAGATTTTTTAACGGACAAAAACATTCCTTTCACGGAATACGACCTGTCAAAAGACATTCCCAAAAGAGAGGAGGTGATAAAAAAAACCGGCCAAATGGCCGTGCCAGTGATAGAAGTGGACGGGGAGACGATGATCGGATTTGATGAAGGGCAGTTGTCAAAAATGCTGGGAATATAAAAAGCAAAAACAAGCATCCCGCCCAAAACAGGGTGTTTGTTTTTATGCGGTTTTCGTGCTTCAATAATTCGCAGTCGCCCCCATAGCTCAATGGATAGAGCAATCCCGTCCTAAGGGAGAGATGGAGGTTCAATTCCTTTTGGGGGCACCAATACAGAACTGACGGCGCGCTTCGCGCGCCAAACTGAACTCTCGGGCGGGCAAAAAGGAAGGGGGTTGGGGGGAAGGAATTTTTGCCCGCCCTCGCTTTTCTGCCGCCGCCGAATTTCGTGCCAGTGAAACTGGCGCGCCGCTATTTCAAATTTTCTAAATTGGTGTGCGGATTATCAAACCTCACTCCTTGCGGTGTAAAATCTATCGCTTCTAAAAAACATTTTCTCGCCTCCTCGGTTTCTTCTGTTTCGGCAAAAAGTGTTCCGATATTGTTCACGATGTTTGAATACAAAATATCAGATCGCAGCGCATTTGAAAATGCGGCAAAGTATGCTGGGAGTAAATATCTCGCGCCGTCTTTGTCGTAAATAGAAACACCCATATATGGATTTTCCTCTAAAATCTTTTTTGCGGTGTCTCCAGTTGGTATCATCGCTGTTTTTATTCCGTCCTTTGCTGCATTTTTAACCGCAATCTGAAAGGCAAGGCGCATCCAGCCTTCCAAATTATCGCCAGGATACTCTGCCCCTACTTCTCTAATAGGTTGCCCTTTGATGTGTTCGTAAATATCCTGCGCTAAAGTTTCCAGTGCCAAATTGTAATACTTCAAGGCATTTGCTTTGTCTCCCGCCCTTTTATAAGTCAGCGCCAAGCTGTTCAGCGTATCTACTGTGTCAGTCCAATGGACATCTTGCGGGGAATTTTCAACGAGCTTTTTCAGAAACGAAATCGCCTGTTTATACTCTCCTGTTGTTTGATAGATAATTCCCATCTCAAAATTCGCGTTACGCGAAACAGGTGATAACTCAAGTGCTTTTTTACAAAAAATCTCTGCTCGTTTTAGATCACTCATCTTTCTTGCGATGTGCGCATGATAATACCAGTAGTCCGAATCGTCTTTTGCTTTCTCCTCTATTCCCTCTAAAAAATTAAGGGCTGATTGATAATCGCCATTTCGTAAAAAATTTGCTAATTGTTTATGCTCATTTTTCTGCATAAATTCTATTCAATTTTTTTTAAAATCCAATCAAAAAGACTAGAGTTTATAGCCAATTCTGCAATTTTATCAGAAAAATATAAATTTAAATTATCAACATCATTTATATATTTTTCTAAATCACCTTGTGGCGTGTGGGCAACATAAAAAAATCTGTCATAATCAGTCATCCCACTAAATATTTTTTTATATTTATTAAATTCTGCTAGGTTTGTCTGGCACTTTATTTGGACAATGGCACTCTCACCTGTTATTGGATGAAAAATTACCAAATCTATTGATTTTTGAGTCTTGCCAACAACCCCAACTCTCTGCCAACCCCCACTTCTGAAAATAAGATCAACTAAAATCTCAAAATCTTTTGGGTTAAGTTTTTTAATCAACAAAATCAATTTATCTTTTAATTTACGGAATGATTCTTCGACTTCTTTTATTTCTATCAACTGTTCTCCCTTAATTTTCTTTATTAAATAATCATTATCAGAAATGGAACAAATTGTTCCTCTAAAGCCCTGAACTTTTGAAAGCCTGCCACTAATATTATCTAAGAATAAAATTTTGCCTTTTAAGTCCCTGCAAGACCATTTGCCGATAACTTTTCTAATTTTAGTTTTGTCTTTCTGAAGAAATATTTTATTTTCAGAAAAACACCAATAGAGTTTATTATTATGAAAAGTTATCCATAAAACGCCCTCACCTTCTTCGTAAAAATATTTAATTTGGTTGACATGAAAAGTGGCTACTCCATTTTGAAAACTTCGTTTATTAACGAAATAGTCCTTTATTTTTTGCCATTTACCTTGTAAACAAAGATCGTGATCGGCATCATTATAGCCAATCTTTAAAATATTCTTTTCCATGCACTCTTCTACAAATTCTCCGCCTGCGCCTAATTTAATAAAAAGGGCCTTCGTAGTTTTGTTCAGTCTTTCTTTTATATTCATATCGCTATTTGATTAAATCATCAACGCTAACCTCAAGAGCTTCCGCAATTTTCTTGAGGGTATCAAGTGTTGGATTCTTGTTTTTACCAGCTTCAATTTTGATAATGGTATTATTGGCGACATCAGCCAATCTCGCCAATTTTTCTTGGGATAATCCTTTTGCTTCTCTAAGTTTTCTAAGTGTTTTTGTAATGTTTGACATACTAATATCGTGGTAGTAGAATTAAAGTATCAGTTATATTTCCTTTCAACTACTTCAATGCTACACCAAAAATCACAAATTGTAAACAGGCGGCGCATTTCGCAAAGCGAAATACGAAAAACGGCGGGGATTGCTCCCACTTACTCAATCACAGGTACTAATAGTTCATTAGGATTAATATATTTTGAACTTCTTTAAATAAAGGACTAGTAAAGTCAATTTTTGTTGTACAACTTGCAATTATTTCCTCACCACGAGATGTCTGAAATTTGTAAGTAAATTCCGAACTATCATAAGCAGTTGGACACATATCAGTAAATGGTGTATTTCGTAAGGTAGAATAATTACTATTTTCAATTAAATTTTGTAAATTTTTTACTGCATTAACACCCAAACTACCATTTTTTGTTTCACCATCACCACCTTCGGTGGTAAATGTTCCATCTTTCTTAAGAGTGGTTTTTGAATAACATCCTCCGTATCGACACCTTCCGCCACTAGTCTGAACAATCAATAAAGTAGAAGTAACATTTATCAATGTATTGCTGGAAATAAAAGGATTTTTTGTAATCAATTTCCAATCAGATGAATATACAACATCCCCAGTTCTCGTTGAAGAAAACTGATATGTCTGTAGAGTAAAAGAAGTATCGCCATATTTCTTTCTCCATGTATTCCAAAGTGTTTCAGAAACTTTAAATGGCGAAGACCTTAATCCGTCAAGGTAGGAAAATTGTTTTTGATTAGTGTCATAGCTCAACACGGCATAAAGAGGATTGAAATCGTCTTGATAGGAAATGACTACGCGATTATTTCCTATGAATTGGATAATATCTGGATAGCCATAAAAAGCTTGACTTACAGCTGGAAAACCGGGGAGAATATTCGGACCGATTTTTTTCCAATCATTTACCAAGCTATTGAGAATTGTTTGATTGGAAGTAACTGGTGGGGTTTGTGTAGTCAGCTGAACTTGATTCGATTGCGGGGTTTCATTATTTACAACAACTGGTGCTTCTGTTTTTTTATTTTCGTAAATATAAACACCGCCTCCGACTACCAACACCGCAATAATTACTAAAAGCAATGGGACGATAAAACCTTTTTGTAAGTTTTTCATAATTATAGAATACTCTTATTTTAATAATTTGTCAATACGAAACGCCAAGCGCTTGCGCTAGTCGTTCTAACTGTTGAATTGTTATATTTTTCTTACCGTTCTCAATCGCACTCATATAACTTCTATCCATATCTAACTTGCGACAAATATCGCCCTGCGACATTTTACGGCGAAGCAAAACCAAAAATTTCCTTTCCATTTTTTCTTGCAGAAGCGCCCCGCGCTTCCTCACCATGAAGCACAAGAAATGTTGAAGTCTCGCGGTCAACCAGAACGGAAAGCACAAAATGAACCACAACTTTTTTGTGGACTTATTTCCTGCGCTTCATGTGGAATGATGATAACTGGCGAACATAAATTCAAACGGCAGAAAAATGGAAATGTGCATAACTATACTTACTACCATTGCACCAAAAAATCTAAAACTATCAAATGTCCTGAACCTTGTATTCGGGAAGAAGAATTAAATCGCCAGTTATCATCTCTAATTCAAAAAGTTTCTTCAGAATGATTGGCTCGAACCTGCTTCTTGGCGAAAAAACAGTGCGCACCGCCGAAGGCGGTGCTCCAAATTCGTTTGGAAAAATGGGGGGGGGGAAATCAGTGGGACGCGCTTCGCGCGTCCCACCTTCTGGCTTTGAAAAAGCCGCTTCGTTCTGTATTGGTGCTCTCTATTGTACCAAGCTCGCACCTATTTTCAAAACAAATGATTCGGAGAAAGCCCCACGCACTGGCGAGTACGCCAGCAACCCCAAAAAGAAAAAATGTTCCTTGCTCTTTTGATTTTCGCGGGGGTGGATTTTTTCTAAAACGGAAAGGACATTTTTTCTTTTTGGGGTTCTGCCTTCCAAGTATTCGGGCAGTGCGCGGGGCTTCAATATGGACTCGGCTGATTTCCCGCCCGCAGGAGGGGTCTGGGGAGGAATGCGGGCGGGTTTCGGACTGGGGGTTTTCGCCGCCGAATTTCGTGCCAGTGAAACTGGCGCATCGCCAATCAAAAACGCAATTTTTCAAAAAAACGGGCCTAGTATTTTCGACTCAATGTGTAAAAAATTACGCCGGTCAAAATAGAAAAGAGTCCGAATAAGAGCGTGAGACCGGCGAGTGCATACGCAAAAATTCCAAGATTTAGAGCCGTTATGAGCGTGGTTGCTGTAATCCAAATATCACGCGCAGTATTCGCTGTCATCACAGCCTTGCCTTCTTCGTCTAAAATCTGCTTGCCGGTCTCGTCCAACTTCGGAATCTGCCGAGGCATTTCAGAGAATGTTTTGCCTCCGGTCATGCGAAGGGTGTGTACTCTAATTATGTCGGCCTGGGCTTTGAGCGTGAACGGTCCGCGCACGGGAACGCCAGGAATAGAGGCGTCATCGGGTGTCGTGATATTTTCCCTGGCGACATTTTTGTAAGTGAATGTAAGACCCCATATGCCGCCACCGATCAGTACGGTGCCGACAATAATTGCCAAGAGTGATGAAGCTGAAAGTATTTTTTTCACAATTTTATTATACTATTTCTTCGTTGAAATTTGAAGCGTGTGCATAACCCCACCCATTTTTGCACTCGACTGGTAATTTAGACACATAATACTTGGAATCGGTTAACACCTCAAGCGGTGTCATTTTGTTCTTGAAAGCATAGTGGACTTTTTTGGTATTGTAAAAG
>Ga0209212_1004777_pt1 | contig 16517 bp, 19 predicted proteins | sample RifGroC2_FD_183996 | JGI IMG/M metagenome (GOLD analysis project Ga0209212, IMG submission 183996) | Groundwater microbial communities from Rifle, Colorado, USA - Groundwater C2 (SPAdes) (version 2) | ecosystem: Environmental > Aquatic > Deep subsurface > Groundwater | place: Rifle, Colorado...
AATACTTTATAGACTCCCTGTTTTCCGAAATTGATTCACTGTTGATATATGCCGGGATTCATCCCGTTCTTTTCGGTACATACCACCGCATGTTGGCAAAACGATTTCCTTTTGCAATTTACTACAAGACAGCCGGTAACATGGTCTCAATCCATGCCGTGCTTGATTGTCGTCGTAACCCGGCGTGGGCCAGAAAACGCCTCACCTGATAATCGTATAGGTTGCACGTTTCTATCCCGAGGCTCTGGAAAAAGGGGTTACCCCCGTAAATCCCGAGCCTTTCGCTTTGTCTGGAGACAAAACATACCCAATTTCAATAATAGACAGGATTGGCTTCGATCAGCATATGAATGAGCAACCAGAATTTGACATAGTCCAGAAGGAACAGCTGCGACTGGCTGACGTGCTTGCCTCGGTTGAGGAGACGGCCCGGCAGAACAGGGCGAAGATTGCTCGTCACAACGCCTACACGACCGAGCTGGAGAAGGATCGCCTTGAATCCGTGAACTGGCATGAAAAGAACTCGTTGACCGAGAAGCTCATCGAGAACGACAAGTTTGACCCTGCCAGATATCTCACCTCCTTCCAGATGATTGACTCCCCGTACTTCGGGATTGTCGGGATCAACGACAGCGATAAAAAGATCGGGGCCAGGGAATATCTCATCGGCAAGCAGGGCTTTGTTTCGCACGACAACCGGGCCCTGGTCGTGGACTGGCGGAAAGCCCCGATCTCCCGTTTTTTCTATGACTTCGATCCCGGCGACGAATATTTTGAAACCATTCAGGGGAGGGAACGGGAAGGGGTGATAACCCGGCGTGATACAGTGGAAATCGCAAAAAGATCCCTGCGGCGTATGGAATGCGGCGAGGACCTGTACGAGCTGGCTGCTGGCGGATGGGTGAAGAATGCGAAAGAGTTTCATACGACCACCGACACCAAGGTGGCGAACCAGGACCACCGCATGGTGGATATCGTCTCGCTGATCTCTCCTGACCAGTTCCACATGATTACCTCGGAAGCCACCGATGGCTGTACCCTGATCACCGGCGGCGCCGTTAGCGGCAAGACGGTGGTAAGCCTCCACCGGCTGTCGTGCCTGCAGTTCAACGACCCCGATCGCTTTGCGCCTGAGCGCTGCCTGGTGCTCATGTTCAACAAGGTGCTGCGCAACTACGTCAGACAGACCTCCGCCGACCTGCTCGGCAGCACCAGGGTGGACACCTTCAGCGCCTGGGCATTGAGCGCCATTACCGCCCTGACCGGCAAGGTCATCAAGCCGGTTGTCGGTGATACACTGACGGCGCAGAAGAAATCGTCGCAGTTGTCCGGGCTGCTGGTACGCTATGTCGCGGAAGTGCAGGAGGGCGAGCCGCTTCAGGATCTGTGGCGCTTTTACGGCCAGCCGTATGTGCTGGATGCCCTGTTTGCCGCAGGAAAAGGGAGAGAAGAGTTTCTGGCCGATTTGCGGCGGCGGTATGCGACCAGAAGCCAGGCGGTTTCCTTTGCCGACCTGAGCGTGCTGCTGCGGCTCTGCCAGCTGCGCGAGAAGGATGGCCCGATCCGCGAGGCGCTTGGCTGGTACGCACATATCATTGTCGATGAAGGGCAGGATCTTTCGCTGCTGGAGCTTGAGGCGATCCTTGCGGCAACTGACAAGCGCAACAGCATCACGCTCAGCGCGGACAGCAAGCAGAAGATCCTGTCGTGGGTCGATGCAGCCGACTTCGATATTTTCCACAAGAACCTGAAAGAGGTCGGGGTGAGCAACGAGACGCTGTCCGTTTCCTACCGCTGCCCCAAAGAGATCATGGCGCTGGCTTCACGGATCAGCAGCAGGGAGAGCGAGCAGGTGGGCAGGCATTCGGGTGTCCTTGAGTACCACAGGGGAGCGGATGAGGATAACGCCCTTGTTCTGCTGCGCCGTCTGGTGGAGAAGCTGGTGGGCGAGGATCCGCATAGCCTGACTGCGGTCATCTGCAAGAAAAAGACGGACGAGAGGATGCTCCACAAGGCGCTGACCGGCATACAGGGGCTGCACCAGCAGGGCGAGCTTACCTTTGAGCCCGGTGTTCTGGTCACCATTGCCCATCAGGTCAAGGGGGTGGAGTTTGCCAACGTCATCCTGTACGACCCGAATGCGAAGGATTTCAGGAAGTCCGCCCTTGACCGGAATCTGCTCTATGTATGCGTGACCCGTGCCTGCAGGCGTCTGGACATCGTTTACTGGCGGGAGCTGGCCGAAGGGCTGGCGTAAGGCAAGGATCTATTGATTGCCTAACAGGAAGTTTTACGAAACTTCAGGTGATCTTCGTGCAGACAGTAGGTGCTTGTGGTGCCGGCAGGAAGACCGTATTTGCACAGATTGTTATTTCTTGTGCATCGTGACAATTCTTCAGTAATCCGTTCCGCAACACAATAACTGGTGTCCGGTTCTATCTTCAGTAGTTCACTGTCGCACTTCTGCATATTCATACCTCCAATAATTGAAACAAATTAATCGAAACAATTGATTGGATTATATCAATTGAGATGCAAAAGTAAATATTGTTAATAAAAAAAACTGGTACACGGAAGCAGGCATGGCATCTCTGGAGTGCGGTCTGTTTTGGCTGAGATGCTGATGCAAGCCTTAATAAAGCGGCTTTATGCTTATCATTGATATCGAAGTGTAACCAATGCTACTAAGATAGTATAAAAATATTGCATTAATATATTCTTAATGGTAGATAGGTTGATATTAGACGGTTACAATGATACCGGGGTGCAGAGATGATCGTGCAACTGACAAAGGGAATAAGTAAACTGGACGAGCTGGCATATACATTTGCCAGCAAACAAAGGATCAAGCTGGAAGACATTGTCTTTGACGGCGGGGTCATTCTCCTTGATCGCGACCTCCACACGGTTGAACTCCGCTGCAGCGGCACAAAAAAGGTTGTGCAGCTTACTACGGAAGAGATCCGCAACTGTTCAATCGGGGCTCAGCATAAGATAGTCATGGCACTCATGCATTTTGTGCCGCACCCTGCCTCCACAGGTTATTCTGTCCGGCAAGGTTAATCCTTGAAGTACGCGGCTGCCGGCCTGAGCGCAAAGAGAAGCACGCATACGACGATCACCCAGGCATTCTTTGTGACATACTCATGGAAGTACGCCCCGACCACCATTCCCGCAAGAAGCGCGCTCCACTTCAGCAACGCAATATCCCGCCAGTTCCAGATTTTTGTTCTGAGTAAATTCATACTAATCACCCCGGTATCATTATAACATTTAGCTTCCAATTTCCGGTCTTCTTGAGTAATCATGAGGCCAATTTTTCTTTATGATGGAGGGCTTATGATCGAACTGCTGCGAAAACGGCGCAGTATCCGTAAATTTACCGCTGACAAAATCACTCCGGAGACCAGGCAGATCCTGATAGAAGCTGCTCTCCGCTCGCCTTCTTCACGGGGCGGCAATCCATGGGAGTTCATCCTGGTGGATGATCCCGAACTGCTCGGTCAGCTTGCCCAGGCCAAACAGCATGGCTCCCAGTTCCTGAAAGGTGCTCCCCTGGCGATCGTGGTATGCGCAGACAGCACCAAATCCGATGTGTGGGTTGAGGATTGCTCCATCGCCGCGATCATCATCCAGCTCACGGCGCAGTCGTTGGGACTTGGCAGCTGCTGGGCACAGATACGCAACCGTCAGCATGATACGGATATCACGGCGGAAAGCTATATCCGGAAGCTGCTTGATCTTCCTGAACAGTTGAAAGTTGAGTGCGTAGTGGGGATAGGTTATCCGGACGAGAAGAAGCTGCCGGTTCCTGAAGACAAACTGCAAAATGACAAGGTGAAAAGCAACCGGTGGGGATGAGGAGCAACGGTAATCAAATTAAGACAGGGGAATAAAACATGGCAATGAATGTTGAAATAAAGGGCAACAAACTCTGTGTAGCGCGAAAACTGTTTTTGTAAGATTGGATAACGTATTTTTGTAAAGATCGTCATCCCTGAAATGCCACTTCAGAGGCATTTAAATGTCATTTACATCTTCCTGAACAAACCACCAGCAAGCTTATCAAAATCAAATTTTTGCTTATCCCATATCTTGTTTCCGGCCTTCTTTGGATTCTCCTTGTAGAAAGCGTTCCGATCTTTGAAGTGCCGAGCTATGGCCTCTTGCATATCATGAGGTGTTGCATAATCACTGTTACAAATAATGGCCTTTTTCATCCCACCGAAGACAGCCTCAATAACATTGAGAAATTGAGCATTTGACGGCAATGGAACCACTTCAATATGCGGCCCTTCAGCTGTTGTATTATGGGTGTGGATCCAATCGGTGACAACCTTTGAATTATGAACGGATATAGCATCCCACGTAAAGAAAATGGCTGAACAGTCCGCATAATTCAAAACTAATTTCTCTAATAATTTGACCATAGAAATAGCGCTTTTGTCTGGAGTAAATAGCCATGTAAGCTGATTTGTCACAGCTTCCAGGGCAGCAATAAATTGTATATGACCCCGGCTCTTTTGGTACTCCGGCAGCGTTTCAATCTGATCCTTTGACATCAATTTGGTACCGCCATATTTTTTAACACGGTATGGGCCCACCTCATCAATGAAAAAAAATCGCTCTCCCTCTTTTAAACCCTGAAGCGTATCGAGCAACAACTCAACCTTTCTCCTGTACTCAGGATCAGGGCTTGTCAAAACCCTCCGGGCCCGCCGCCAACTATAATCAGTATTATGAATAACACCTTGAATTTTACCAATCGATATAGGGCTTCCGTACTCTTTTTGGTAGGCTTCGGCTATTGAACCGTATGTCCAGGATGTCCTGTTTATTCCATAGAGAGAAGGCATTTTATGGACAATATCAATGACCCTCGTTTGCCGTTCAACCTTTTCTTTTTCCTTGGCGGGTGCGTGGACATGAATTTTTATGGACTCCAAGCGGTCTTTATTGAAATTATGCAACCAGTGGTAAATGGTGCGCTCAGCGACATGTGTCATCTCCATAGTTTCCAGAAGTGAACGCCCCTCATTTGCCATCAGGATCACCGTTGCCTTTTTACTGTGGTTCTTATGTATCCCCGATTTATAATGCCCAAGGACGCGAAGTTCTTCATCTGTCAGAGCCCTGCTCAATGACAGCCGACCATTACACCTGTATCCAGTAAAATAATGCTTTAACAACAGCAACGATGCGGCTTTTACCCTTGGATTAATCAGCTTGCAGTGCTCTATAATTTTTTGAATTATCTTCAGACAGCGTAGAGGATCGCTGATATCTATGGCAATTGTTGCCATTAATTTGTCTCGATCACGGTGATACAGGTGTTTTGATCTTTTTCCGTACTTTGGAAGAAGGCCCTTAATACCACGTTCTCTGTATATGACTATCCACCTATAAAAGGAGCGTTCCGGGATGCCACGAAGTTTGCAGTAGGCCGTGACCGCCTTGGTTCTTGATAGGTTGGCACCATGCAGTTCTTGTTGCGACGGCAGAAAAGAGTTTTCAAAATCCATCAACTGGAAGAAACGCTTAATAGCCGGGATTCTGTTGTAATTCGGCTCATTCTTTATCAACTCCAGTTGGGAAGCATATTTTACCATCATAGTTGGCATAAGGGCCTCCAGCTGAGAACATTTCACCATCTATTCTGGAAGATACTCCAACAAAGTCAAGGCCACTGAGAATGTTCCCGGTGGCCTTGGCTTGTTCAATTATGGGGGGTGATGATGGTTCCGTAACTAGGCAGAGAGACCCATCTTGATTTATTCAATTAAACCAGGTGGGCCAAGTCTGAGAGTGGTTGTCGATCCGCTCTGTTTGTCGAAATTCAACGTACGCCCGTAAACAAGGTAAGTACCTGTTATTTTGTTAATTTCATCTTTTACAGTAGCAAGTTTGTTGACCGTATAATTTTTACCGTTTTGTGAGTGGTTTGGTACCGTATACTCAAGAGGAAAACGCCATGATTCACGTGATTCTGCGGTCCATGCGTTCAACATAGAGATTGATATTTCATGCCCGGTCAATTCCGACATCCGAGCACACACCTCATACCGGCTTTTGGTTGTTTCCTTCAGGGCAGCCGAAAGCAGGTGCCTGATTTCCTTGCCGGTGTCTAAACTGGCCGGTATGGGTTCTACCGGTTTCGGAATCTCAAAAAGTTCATCAAGTGTCAACTGGCGCAGGTCATGAGTTAGCTTTTTCATGTCTAAACCGCCTTTTTTGTTAGACGTTGTCGCCTAATATTATTTGTGCTATCTTTCCGAGGGTAACGGTATGAATGTTTTATTGGCATGCCGTCGCTGCCATATCGTTCCGGCCAAATCTCTTCAGGTTTAAGGTCAATCGAGGCAGCTATAATCCGTTCCCACTTTGGATAGTTGTGAGCTAGAGCGGCAATAGCAGGGTTTCTTGTCTCTGCACCATTTTCCTTGGCAAGTCTGCTCATGCTGTAGCCTCTGAGCCTCAATTGATACTTGATCCATTCCCGCCTCGCTGCGGGTTCTTTTGGCATGTCATTTAGTTTCATAATTTTATACATGATACAAATTTTAGCATTTTGCAAGCATAAATTTATGCGTGATCGAATTTTATTATATTATTTGTGCTGTGCATGTGAGCATATTTTATAACCTTTTGTTTTCGTTATTATATTATTTGTGCGTGATCGAGCTGCCACTAACGTGATTTTTGCGCGATCAAAACTTATTTTCCATCACGCAAATTTGAGGTTGAAAATGAATCTGGGTGAACGATTAAAAACGGCACGTGAATCGCTTGGACTCTCTCAAAAGGCGATTGCTGAATCAATTGATACAAATCCGCAAACATGGCGGATCTACGAAGCGGGAAAGAGTGTGCCCGGCGGAAATGTTCTTGAAGCCCTAGCTCGTATGGGCTTCAATGTGAATTGGCTTTTAACTGGTGAAGGGCCAATGAGGTTAAGTGAAGGGGAGAAGAAACGCTTACTCTTTGAGGAGGCGCATGACATATTACGAGATAAAATAAAGGGGTCATTAGCTCATGGAGGCTGGCGAGCAAGCACCTTAGCATTAACAATGGATCAAATCCGGGCATATGTTTTTCATAAAGAATATATGCCTACAGCAGAAGAGTTGATTGAGCTTTGCAGGCTCAATCACATGGATGATTATTGCCAACATAGAAACATTGATTTCGAAGACTTCATTAACACTATAACAAACCAGGAGTTTGGTAGGCCATTAGATAGCAGAAAGCCTGCGCAAGACCTTGATGACGTTCTTCTTGCCTTAGTGTATGAAGTAATTGAAGAAATAGATAACAACCGGATTTTGTCTTTTCAACAAAAAGCAGAGCTATTTTCTCTAGTCTATCAAATGAATAGAGGCTCGAAGTACACAAAGGAGCGGCTTAAACGCTTCATTGAAGCGGTTTGTATCTTCTTAGAGCAGGGCGTGGATTTTAACAAGTTATCAGATCAGAAACTAAGCAACATCATCATTGAAATTGCCCAGCATGTTGTAAGAGGCGGTGATGACGAAAAGAAATAGTGCGTGCAATAGTTGCATTTTGTGCAAATAAATTAAAGAAAGCGCACGCACTTTTAGGCAACGGGCACGACTCTCAAAGCGTTGAGGATAATGGTACTAAACCGCTTCAAAAACGCTTACAAAAATACGTTTCTCGTTTTGTTGATTTTGTCCAGATTACGGTAAAATGAGCAGTCCTCTTACAAAAATAGGTTTCTCGGATGGTCGAGTAAAGCTGCATCATTCCCACCCGATAACCTACCGTTTTTACGAAAGCAATCCCACAAAATACCATTAAATCCCGTATCGATTTGGTACATATGCCCTTTTATAACTTCTGATTTCTCCTCACAAACTCTGCATCGAAATCGATCTGGAAAAACCGACCCCGTCTGCATCCGGCAAAACCCTGGTGGTCGCCAGCACGCGCGGCAACGCGGTCACCGCCGAAGTTGACGGCAAGCCGATTACCATCGGGCTGAATGCCTATATCAAGCCGTAATGAAAGCGGAAATCTATTCCATAACCTACCGGATCGCCTTGACGGACGCCCAGCAGGCCAGGCTGGACCGGAAGTGGCCCGACGGCGATCCGTTCATCTCCTATGAGAAAATCGATGCCCTGCTGGAGCCGTTGCAGGTCGAAAATGTCTACTGGAACGACCACAGCGGGCAATACCTGTATTTTACCGTGTACGGGGATGATCGGGAAACCACCGTTGCCGAAGTGGTCGAGAGGTTGGAAGGGAAGCTGGGCACGGCGTAATGTGACCTTCTTACTTCCTGATCCCGCGGACACCCCGCTTGATCCACTCCACGCCATAGCCGATGGCGTAAAATGCCGCCATGGGGACCAGCCAGGCAACGATGCCGATCAGCATGGCGAGTAGTCGTTTGAAAGGAAGATCCGCAACGGCATCCCGGTAGTTCTTCTCAATTTTATCAAACCCCGCATTACCTTCCGGCCCGATCCGGAATCTGGCCCGGGTTGCCGCGATCCAGGCGGCATACCCTTGTGAGCGTGCGGCCTCGAAGATCTTACGCGGCGGCTCACCGGCAAATGCCATGCCGTCGTAGCGGCGTACCTCCTCGGTTACCGAGAAAACCATCGTGCGCTCAATACTCTCCCGGTCCGGCATGAGCATGTAATAGCTTCCCGCCAGCATGACCAGGTAGATTGCTCCCGAAATGATCCAGAGACGCTGCCATGGCTGGAGCCTGAGGCTCCGCCTCGGTGCTTCCGGGACACCCCAGGTGCCGGAAGAGGATTTTTCAAGGGTTACATCCAGGGATGATTTGTTTACTTTGGGCATACGTCACTTTGTGGTGTTGTGCTGCCGTCCAATTTTGACAGGTCACAAGGTATTTGAGACTGATTGATGCAATTTGAGACAAAAAGACACAAGGTGAACCAGCACTTAGATGCTATTTTCTTGCGCGATGAAGTCTGATGCGAAGAGCCGTGCTTCCGTAATGAATTGCCGGAAATCGGCCTGTAATGCTTCGTAATGTATCGACAGTTCTACGCTCCCCTCGGCCAGGGGGTTGGTGCGGCGCACCCTGCGCGACATGCGCCCCAACGCAGCTTCAATGCCGGATACCTTGGCGTAGGAGGGGAGCAGTTCGCCGAATATGACCGGAACGAACTCCTGAAGCCGCTGCGGCATGACGGGAAGATAGCTGTCAATGACAGCACGGGTCGAGGCAAGGTATTCCGGGAGCGGAGTGTCCGACCAGGAGGGCCATTCCCGTGCCAGGAAATGGTCGTAGAACAGATCGACAAATACGCCCCGGTACAGGCCGTAGCGCTGGTTCAGCCGCAGCCGGCTGGCCTGGAAGTGTGCGTTGCCCTGGGCAAACGAATCGATTTTCCGGTGCAGCTTCAACCCCTGGCAGATGCGGGGGGCAAAAGCGCTTCCGATCGGCCCCTTGACAAAATCCCCCATGAAGTTGCCGACCAGCAGCTCCGGATCGTTCCCGGACAGGTACATGTGGAAGAGAATATTCATTGTTCCGCTCTACTTCAGGAGGGCCACTTTGACGGCATCGTCGATGAAGCTCTCCTCGATGGCTTCCCTGGCCCACGGTTCCTTGCACTGCGCCAGTACTCCGGCGGCACCTTCGGCTACGGCAGGGATGTCGCTCCAGAGCGCATTGCGAATGCTCCGCAGTTCATCGGCAGCCGCTTTTCTGCCGCCGGCCCATTCCCGGCATTGTCCGCAGAGGAGGGCGAGTGTTTCCGGAGCGGGGGAGGTGTCAGGGTTATGATCCCAGACGCGCAAATCATCCTTGCTTCCGCACCATTCGCAGGCAAAGCCGGCCCGTTTGCTGATTGTTTTTCCGAAGGAACTGATCTCCTCCAGACGTTCTTTATTGCCCTGATACCCTTTTGCCATGGCTGGTTGTCCTTACGTATTCCGGGATTCAAACACGGAATTTCCTTTCCGGCGGAACTGTGATACATGTTTCGTTAGTTTTGCTTTTATGCTCTGAAGCAAAGCTACTGTAACATAAGAAAAGCTGACTGAATACAGCGAGTAACGAAATACCGCATATTCAAAATACCGCTTTCGAAGGGATGTACTATGGCAAGGACTCTTGTTGTTCTGGCATTGTTACTGGGTATGGCGACGGCATCTTTTGCCCAGGCCGCCGGTGAGCTGGCCGGCACGTACCGGTTGGAGGGGAATGGGGGAGGAACCCTTGAGCTTCATGCCGACGGAACCGCTTCCCTGGCTGGCAAGGAGACCATGTGGGCTGCCACGGACAACCAGATAAGTATCGGACTCGATATCATGTCCTATGCGCTGCAGGGGGATCGTCTGGTGCTGACGAAGGGGGCTACGCGGATCGTCTGGAAGAAGGTGCGAACAGGTAAGGGGCAGAAGGGGGGCCAGAGCTCCTCATCCGACGCCGATCATGAGGCAAAGCGCGTGCTCACAAGCACGGCCTGGTGCTCATTTACCTATAACAAGACGACCGGCACCTCGACCACCCGTAAGGTACTCTTTCATCCGGACGGAACCATGACCATGAACGACGGACGTGAAACCTACAGCAAGGGATATGCTGGCACCGTTGCCGGGCAGTCGGACAGCGCCACTACGATGCAGTGGAAGCTTGAAAACCTCAAACTGTTCGTGGACCAGCGGAACGGCGCCGGCTATCAGGACATCGGAGTGACCGCGACCCGGAATTCGAACGGCTACGTGATACTGCATGCCGAAGGGCGTGAGTATTCGATGTGCAAATAACGATTTAGAGGGTGTCATGAATACATACAACGAATTTTTACAGGAAGCCGTTACGGCTGCACAGATCGCCGGGCGCTATCAAAAGTACCGTTTTGCCTCGGTCCTGAATGTGGAGCTGAAAGGTGATAAGGACCTGGTGACCGAGGTGGACAAGGAGTCAGAGCGTCTGATCGTGGGGCACCTGCTCTCATGCTTTCCCGACCACGACATTGTGGCCGAGGAGAATGTTTATGCTGTGAAAGGTTCCCGGTTCCGTTGGGTCATTGATCCGGTAGACGGCACGACCAACTATGCCCATGGCTTTCCCTGGTTCTGCGCTTCAATCGGGTTGGAAATGGACGGTGAACTGGTCGCCGGGGTGATCTATAACCCGGTGTATGATGAACTCTTTACGGCGACCAAGGGGGAGGGCGCCTTTCTGAATGGCGTTCGCCTGTCGGTCTCAGCCCGCTCCCCGCTGAAAAATACCCTGCTCGGCACCGGCTTTCCCTACGACTGCGCCACCGACCCGGCCAATAATTTTGCCAGTTTCATGGCATTCCAGAAGAGCGCCCGGGGAATTCGCCGGGCTGGGGCAGCTGCTCTTGACCTGGCCTATGTGGCTGCCGGGAGGCTGGACGGTTTCTGGGAGCTCAAGCTGAAGCCGTGGGATGTGGCGGCCGGTGTTCTGCTGGTGCGCGAAGCAGGGGGGACGGTGACGACGTTCGACGGCTCACCCTACGACATCTTCAACGGCCGGATCGTGGCCAGCAACGGGTTGATTCATGATGAGATGGTTGCCAAACTTGCAGAGGCTGCCTCCGGTGAATCATAAAGCCAGACCATAATTTTCCGCCCTCGGTCCGGTTCCGTATGGTCCTGTTTTTTCTCCCGTTATCCACACAGTTACGTCTTCATTAACAGCTCCGGTACCTTTCGGATGAAATGTATATTGCATACCGTTTAAAATAACTATTGACACATTATTACAGGTAGTTACAGGCAGTGCCTATTCATTATGCAAACCGTTAAAAACCTCAGGATTACGTGACATTCTTCCAGGCAGCTTCTCTCTATCAACAGGTTATCCACAGCTTTTGTGGAGAGCACTTTTTACCCGGTTTCTTTACTATCGCTGTAGTTTTTTACATACCGTTTCAGTACAGGCAGTTGCACCGTTTTTACATGAAAGTTGCCGGCGTCATGGTCTCTCACACATAGTCAGGACAGGTTCGCGCTCAAACCCCTTGCTTTCCCTGCCTGTCTCAAATAATACTGGCTTCATCTGCACCAGTGCGAATTAAAGGTAAACCTGTGGGCAATTACAGCATCGTCGTACTCGACTTTGAAACAACCGGGCTCTCGCCGAATTACGGTGACCGGGCCATTGAAATCGGTGCCGTCCTGATCGAGAACAACCGGATTGTGGATCGTTTTCAGAGCCTGATGAATCCGGGCATGCGAATCAGCCGTTTCATCGAGGAATACACCGGAATTACCAATCAGATGGTAAGTTCTGCTCCGTCCGCTGCCGAGGTCATGGAGCAATTTGCCGGGTTCATGGCGGATCATCATCTGGTCGCCCACAATGCCGGCTTCGACAGCCGTTTCCTTGATGCCGAACTGCAGCGCATCAACCTCCAGCGCAGCCGACAATTTGCCTGTTCCATGCTCATCTCCCGCCGCATCTACCCGGAATCTCCCGGTCACAGTCTTGAAACACTGGTCCGTTTTAAAAAGCTGAAGACGGACGGGGTACATCACCGGGCGCTTGCCGATGCCGAGATGACTGGCCATCTCTGGACCGGGATGATCAACGATTTGAAGGAAGGTTACCGGCTCCGGCAGGTGCCGTTCGAGCTGATGCAGCAGCTGTCTAAAGTGTCCCGGTCCACCGCACCCGCCTTTTTACAAAAAGCTTCGGATAAACAGGGATAGAGTGTGTCAAGGAGTGTCATGTTGTATCATGTTGTACGAAATGATGTTGTGTCGTGTGTGCGGTGCAATCGTGTCTGACGGCGGGTACAGCATGGTATGCGGCTCGCCGGAACGGCTTTTTTGTTGACCGAAATGGATGGGTAACAGTATATTCCGTAACAGGAATTAGAACAGAGATGGCAAGGAATCAGACAGCCCCGGCTTCCCCCGTTGGAATTGTGGCTTGCGACAATGTCGCAGGCCACAGCCGTTTTTGCCGGATCAGCTCTACATCACAACTTTACGAAAGCACCGCTATGATACCAAAAATAGAAGCACTCTTTCCCGGACAGGGTCAGATTCCTGAACAGTTCCGTATTGAACAGCCGATCAGGCAGGAATGTTATCTGATTGACGGCGAGCTGCGCCGCTGGCAGGGGCCGCTGCAGGACGTGCTCTCCCCGGTCTGGATGCGCACCGCTGCCGGCAATCAGCAGAAACTGATCGGTGCTGCTCCGTTGTTGAGTGAGGAAGCTGCACTGGAGACACTGGATGTGGCAGTACGGGCCTACTCAAACGGACGCGGTGTCTGGCCGACCATGTCGGTGGGGGAGCGGATCAAGTGCGTACAGCGTTTTACCTCCGCCCTGCTGCTGAAGCGGCAGGAGATTGTCACGCTGTTGATGTGGGAGATCGGCAAGTCACTGCATGAAGCGGAGCGGGAGTTTGACCGGACCATGACGTATATCCGGGACACGCTGGAAGCTCTGAAAGAGCTGGACCGGGCGTCGTCCCGCTTTGTCATCCAGCAGGGGATTATCGGCCAGATCCGCCGCGCCCCGCTCGGAGTGGTGCTCTGTATGGGGCCGTACAATTTCCCGCTTTATGAAACCTTTACCACCCTGATTCCGGCACTGGTCATGGGCAACACGATCCTGCTGAAACCGCCCCGTTTCGGCGTCCTGATCTTCCAGCCGTTGCTGGAAGCGCTGCGCGATGCCTTTCCGGCCGGCGTTGTCAACACGGTGTACGGCGACGGCGAAGTCGTGGTTCCTCCGCTGATGGCGTCCGGCAAGGTGGATGTGCTCGGTTTTATCGGCACCCACCGGGTTGCCGATGCCCTGCGGGCGGTGCATCCGCGTCCGCACCGGCTACGCTGCGTGCTGGGGCTTGATGCCAAGAATCCGGCGGTGATCCTGCCGGATGCCGACCTTGAGCTGGCGGTGTCCGAATGTATCCAGGGAAGTCTGACCTTCAACGGCCAGCGCTGCACCGCACTGAAAATCATGTTTGTCCACCGCTCCATCGTCGATGACTTTCTCGGACGGATGTCGGCGCGGATCAGTGCACTGACATGCGGCATGCCGTGGGAACAGGGCGTGATGGTGACGCCGCTCCCTGAACCGGAAAAACCGGCCTATCTTGCGGGTTTGGTTGATGATGCCACAGCCTGCGGTGCCCGGATCGTCAATCCTGGCGGCGGCGCCAGCAGCGGGTCGTTCTTTTACCCGGCAATGCTCTATCCGGTGACACCTGTCATGCGGGTTTACAGTGAAGAACAGTTCGGCCCGGTTATTCCCATCGTGCCGTTTGATGATATCCGCGAGCCGATCGAGTACGTCGTGGCTTCAAATTACGGCCAGCAGGCCAGTATCTTCGGGCAGAACAGCGATCTGCTTGCCCAGCTGGTCGATGCCCTGGTCAACCAGGTCTGCCGCATCAACATCAACAGCCAATGTCAGCGCAGTCCTGACAGCTTTCCGTTCAACGGGCGGAAAAACTCTGCCGACGGCACCCAGTCCGTCACCGATGCGTTGCGGGTTTTTTCCATCCGGATTGTCGTGGCGGCACGTGAAACCGAGGCGAACCGGGAGATCATCACCGATATCGTTCGCGACCGGAAATCGCATTTTCTTTCAACTGATTACATGCTGTAATTTCAAGTAGTGGAGTAATGGTAATGGCTGCAACTCTTGACGAAAAAAAAGGGAAACTCCGCTCTCTTCTGGCCGACATGGGGGGCTGTGTGATCGGCTTTTCGGGTGGGGTCGATTCGACGCTGCTCTTTGCGGTGGCGGCTGATGTCCTGGGTGAGCGTGCGCTGGCGGTGACGGCGACCTCCAAGACCTATCCGGAACGGGAGCTGATTGAAGCGCGGGAGCTGGCCGGACGGATCGGCGGTCGCCACCGGGTGATCGTGTCTGAAGAACTGGATATACCCGAGTTTCGCGATAATCCACGCAACCGCTGCTATTACTGCAAGAAGGAACTGTTCGGCAAACTGCGGGACATCGCTGACCGGGAAGAGCTTGGCTACGTGCTGGACGGCACGAATTGTGACGACGCGAGCGATCACCGGCCGGGGAGGGTGGCGGCGGGGGAGCTGCAGGTGCGCAGCCCGCTGGAGGAAGCCGGGTTCACCAAACAGGATATCCGCGATCTTTCCCGTGACATGGGACTCACGACTTGGGATAAACCGGCCTTCGCCTGTCTCTCCAGCCGTTTTCCCTACGGCACTTCCATAACTCCCGAGCGGGTCGATCAGGTGGGAGCGGCCGAAGAGGCGCTGCGAGGGCTGGGGTTTCGGACCTTGCGGGTGCGCTATCATGGCGATGTGGCCCGGATCGAACTGGGTAAAGAGGAGTTTGACCGTGCAACCGGAGATTTGCGGGACGATGTGGTCAGGCTGGTGAAGCGGGCAGGTTTTGTCTATGTGGCGCTTGATCTGCAGGGGTATCGTACCGGGGCCATGAACGAAGCGCCATGATGCGGGGATCGGTTACTCCGCTTGCCGGATGAAACGGCCATAGTCGGCATCTGATTCAAGAATGTGATGTTTGAGCCATGTTTTGAGGAACGTCAGGACATCAAGGGAAATGCTGACGTTTCCGTTTTGAAAATCCTGCTGAAACCTGGTGGCTTTGAGAACAAAACTGTCATGTTCCCGTAGATGTTCGGTCAACTTCGGATATGAATGTTCGCGCATCCAGCTGGCTTCCGCGTCAAAATGATACCCTGCGTACTCGATGAGTCCGGTAAGAACAGCGCCAAATGCATCATCCGGAGCACCCAGGATATAATCATCATAGGTCTTGTTGAGCAGGTCCACCAGGTGCTGATGGTGCTCGTCGAACTGTGTGATCCCCGTATTGAAACTTGTATCCCATTCAACAAACGGCATTGTTTGTTACCACCATATAAGTAAGTGCTGTCATGTCGGCAAATCAGAGGAAATACGTGGAAATACGGTTAATGTCAACCAATAATATTCATCTGGGAATCCCGGCAGAGTCATACTCTCTGGACCCGCCGGTTCCCTCATTTCTCTTTATTCCCCCTGCCTCTCTATGATCAGACTCCCGATTGACGACATTCTTCCCTCGCTTCTGGAAACTGTCGGCATACATCAAAATATCATTCTTCATGCTCCACCCGGCGCGGGTAAAACAACGCGCGTGCCGCTGGCTCTCATTTCCTCACCTGCGGTACCTTCCGGCCGGATCATCATGCTTGAACCACGGCGTATCGCCGCGGTTTCTGCGGCACGCTGGATGGCTTCCTGTCTGGGGGAAGAGGTCGGGCAGACGGTCGGCTATTCCATCCGCTTTGACAGCTGTACTTCAGCCGCCACGCGTATCGAAGTTGTTACCGAGGGCATCCTTACCCGCCGGATCCAGAGTGATCCCGGACTTGCCGGAGTGGCCCTGGTCATTTTCGACGAATTCCATGAACGGAGTATTCACGCCGATCTCGGCTTGGCGCTCTGCCGCGAGGTGCAGCAGCTGCGGGGCGATCTGAAAATTATGGTCATGTCGGCGACGCTTGATCTTGAACCGCTGGTGCGGCTG
>Ga0209212_1004778_pt1 | contig 16517 bp, 16 predicted proteins | sample RifGroC2_FD_183996 | JGI IMG/M metagenome (GOLD analysis project Ga0209212, IMG submission 183996) | Groundwater microbial communities from Rifle, Colorado, USA - Groundwater C2 (SPAdes) (version 2) | ecosystem: Environmental > Aquatic > Deep subsurface > Groundwater | place: Rifle, Colorado...
ATGGCACTTTTCTGGCTTTCCCGTTCGTATTTCAAGGGTGGCAACCAACAGGAAGCGGCTCGCTTCATGTCTCAGTTCTCAAAGGAATATCCGGATAACCCTCTCAAAGGCACCGTGGAGGAGGATCTCCTTAATTTGGTGGCTCGTTATGAGCGGGGAGAAAAGCTGCCGGCAGGGGCTCCAATAGCAAAGTCTGCCGAAAAACAGGCCGCTGTCCAGAAAGCAAAGCTCGAGAAGGAGCGCCTGGCACAGGAAAAGGCCGAGAAAGACCGCTTGGCGCAAAAGCAAGCCGAGCAACAACGGCTTGCAAAGGCAAAGGCTGAACAGGAGCGAATTGCATCAGAGAAGGCGGAACAGGCTCGTCTGGCAGCCTTGAAGGCTGAAGAAGAGCGCAAGGCAGCGGCAGAAGCAACCCTTATGGCTGCAGCCCAGAGAGAGCAACAGCGGATTATTGCCGAGAAGGCTGAACAGGAGCGTCTGGCTCAGGATAAGCTAGCGGCAGAAGCAACCCTTATGGCTGCAGCCCAGAGAGAGCAACAGCGGATTATTGCCGAGAAGGCTGAACAGGAGCGTCTGGCTCAGGATAAGCTAGCGGCAGAAAAGGCTGAACAACAACGTCTGGCAGCCACCAAGGCCGCAGAAGAACGCAAGGCGGTCGAGCTTGCTGAACAGCAGCGTCTGGAACGGGAGAAGGCTGAACAGCTACGAATAGCGGCACTGCAATCCGAAGAAGAACGCAGGTCTGCTGAAAAAGCCGAACAGGATAAGCTAGCGACTGAGAAGGCTGAGCGCGAGCGTTTAGCCGCGCTGGCTGCCGAGCAGCAAAGATTGGCAGCAGTCAAAGCGGAGGAAGAACGCCAGGCAGCCGAATTGGCCGCAAAAGAGCGCCTCGCCACAGCAAATGCCGAGCAGGAACGACTAGCTGCCCTCAAGTCTGAAGAGGAGCGCAAGCTGGCTGAAAAGGCAGAGCTGGAGCGGATAGCCGTCCTGAAGGCTGAAGAGGAGCGGATCGCCGTTGCTGCGGCTGAGGCCGCACGTGCAGCCTCAGCCAAGCAGGAGCAGACACGTCTGGCAGCCGAGCAGGCAGCGCAAAAAGCTGAGGGTGCGCGCTTGGCCGCCGCGAAACAGCAAGAGCTGGAGCGCGTGGCTGCAGCGCAGGCTGAACAACTGGTGTTGGCCAAGCAACGGGATGCCGAGGAAAAAATTCGCGCAGAAAGGATGGTGCTGCGTGAGAAGGCAATTGCTCAATACAAGTCAGTCATAGAAAAATATCCGGGTACCAATGCTGCTGCAGTTGCTGCTGCCAAGCTTCAGGAATTGGGTGTCGCCGTGGCCTTGCCGACGCAACTGGCAGCTGTTGAGCAGAAGGCAGCTCAGCCGGAAAATGCTCAGGTGTTGAAACTGGAAGTTGCGCAATACGCCGGATTTGAATTCAATCTATTACCACGATCACAGTCCTACGATGTTGCCAGTCGCATCAACGTGCCGTTTGAGGTTGTCAACCGCGGCAACGGCAGTGATTCTTTCTACTTCGAATCAGGTTTTCCGCCCGAATTCAGCGCCAATTTTGCCTCGGCCGACACACCAGACCAGAATATCAATCAAACGCCCGTCTTGGCACCCGGTGATACCTTCAGGGGTATTGTGACCATGACGATCCCTGCCTCCAGCATAGATGGTTTGCGCATCACCCATCCGATCAAGATCGCCTCACGTTTTATGAGCGAGGCCAGTCAGTCGCGCGAGGTGTATATGGTTGCCGCGGCGCCGTTGCTGCGTGCTGTGCTGAAAACCGATAAAACCCAGCCGCTTCCAGGCGAGAAGATGGTTTACCGTGTTGCCGTGCTGAACGTTGGTTCAACGGTTGCCCAGAATGTGACTTTGCGCCTGAATTTCCCGCCCCAGCTGGAGCCGGTCGACTATGCCGCAGCCGGCTTCAAGCAGGAGATGAAGGCGGTGCTGGTTTATGATGGCCTGCAGGTCAATTCCGGCGAGAGCAAGGAGTTTACGGTAACCTTCCAGCTCAAGGATGATTCTCTGGCCGGTCAGGAGTTGCTCTGCCGTGCGGAACTGATCAGCAATCCGTTGAAGACCACCGCGGTTTTCATATCCAATCCTTCCAGTGTACAGCCGCAACACGGTATTGCTGTGCGCTCAAGTTCGGATCGATTGGTGGTCATCCCTGGACAGATCATCACGGTGCCGTTTGTTGTGACCAATACCGGCAACGTGCGTGAAAAGTTCAGGATTGTTTCTACGGTTAAAGGCGCCCAAGAGGCGATTGTCTTTAATGACCTTAATCGGGACGGCATCAAGCAGGCCTCCGACCCGGTCATCAGTGAACTTGGACCCCTTGCACCTAAAGAAGAGGTCAGCATTGTCATGGAGGTTAAGACCACAGCGAATGCCGCTGATGGCGCTGAAGGAAGTCTCCAGGTCGCCTTCAGTCCCGAGGGTGATGCTGCCCGGGCGGCAGAAGGGTCGGCTCGCCTGATATATTCCAGGCCGGTGCTCCAGATGGCTATGGCTGGTCGCGATGGGCGTCTCCGTCCGGGTGAAGTAGCCTCGTTCGATCTGACTATTACCAACCATGGATCTAATCTGGCCCGGGTGGTTGAGTTGCAAAGTGCCTGGCCTGAGCAGCTTGAATTAGTTGCTACCGATCCGGTTAACAGCTCGGTCAGCAATGGTAACATCCTCTGGAAATTCAATGAACTTGGCGCAGGCGAGAAACGTACCATCAAGGTCTCGTTCAGAGTCAAGTCGGGAACCGGCGTAGGAACGAACATCCAGGTCAAGAATATTCTGAAATATGAAGACCAATTGGGGAATAGGTACTGACATGACACGACGCTTATGCGGAACTGCAGTGGCACTACTACTGTTTGCCCTTGCACCGGCAGCCTGGAGTCAGCAGTATTTCCTGTACTCACCAAAAGCAGCCAGCCCGGAGGACAAAGTCCAGGCAAAAGATGGTGTGCTGGTCCGTGAGGTGTCGGTGCAAAGGGGGGACACGCTCTCCGGGCTTTCCAGAAAATTCAGTGGCCATGGCTCATACTTTTCACAAATTCTGCTCTTTAACGATATCAAGGATCCCAACTTGATCTATGCCGGTAGGACCCTCAGGGTTCCCGTTTCCAAGGAGCATGTGGATGAGAAGGTGAGTGCCGCCCCGGTACTCAAGAAAAAGAAAACAGCCCACCCGGTGGCTGCGGTTGGCAAAGTGCAGGCCGTTGCGCCCGTGCCTGCTGCGAAAAAAACCGTAACTGGCAAAATACCGGCAGAACCTCTGACAGAGATCTCTCTCAGCGAGCTTAAGCGAATCGATGCCGCCAAGCACAAGAAACGGGAAGTAAGGCCGCCGGCAACTGCTGTAGTGAGGAAGCCGACACCTGTGGCAGAGGCACCTCAAGTAATTGTGACTGTAAAGGAAAAACAACGTCCGGCCGCAGCTGTTGAGGCGGTCTCCGGACAAAAGCTTTTTGAGCGGGCGCTCCGGTCTTATCGACAGGATGATTGCCGCACAGCGCTGGATCTGTTTGAACGTTTCCTGTCCGACAACCCCACATCGCCTTTGGCCGCTGATGCCAGTCTCTATAAGGCTGAGTGCTATCTGAAGCTGTCCAGCCAGTAGTTTGAGCCGCTATTTATATGCTAAACACAAAGGGCGCCTGAATAGCGCCCTTTGTGTTTAGCGTTGATGTATTCAAATCAGGAATTCGTTAGATCACTTCCAGGTCGTCACGAAGGCTCGCAACCTGCCGCCCTTTTCATCGCGGTAGTATACTACTTTGAGATTCTCCGCGACCTGTCCTCGCTGGATTTCGTAACCATCTTTTTTCTCTGACGCTTCTATGATCAGGACAGGTTTTTTGCTGATTTGCCTCAATACGGCCTTCATGAATGATTCGGGAACACCTTGGCCGCCGCGGTCGATGACCTGTATCGCCTTGATTAAATCATTTTCTCGATAAACCTTGAATTCGGTAACGTTTCCCTTGTACCGTTCCCATCCGGGATTGGCTGCGCTGTACTCCTTGTCAAATCCTGAGCGGGGGATGAAATCAGGCAAGGCTTTAAGGCGCGGACTGGCGGGGACAGGTTTGGATTGATCCTTTTGTCCGCGATTTTCTGCAATGGCCATAAGCACAGCCTTGTCGCTCAATTGTGAATCCGCTCCTGCTGCCGGTGCCTGGATGCCTGGTTTCGAGCCAGTGGGTGTAGTCGCTGCAGGAGCCGGTTGTGCAGGTGCCGGTGCGGCTGATGATTTGACTGGTGCCTGGGGCTGAATGGCCGGTGTTTGTGATGTAATGTCCGCGGGCTTATTTTTTGATTTGCTATGCTGGAGCAGGGTGACAACAACGACAGCGATCAATATGGGCGCAAGCCAGAGGATGAATGTGGTCCGGTTCGAGCGGCGTTGAACTGGTTCAACGGTTTCGATGTCCTCATGGTCCCAGCTGTCAGAATGCTCTTTGGTGTAGCTGTCGGGCGCTTCGGCTGGCTGGATGCTACTGACGGCGCTGTCAAAGGAACTGGTAAATTCGGAATATACTGAAACCCGTGAGCGGGGGGCATAGGTTACCCCCTGTTCTTCCAAGGAAGGCTCGACAACGTCAGTTGTGAGGTGGTAGGCGGACTCTGGTTGCGCAGGCGTGCCGGATAGTAGCTCGGGGGAGGCTTGCGCAGTCTGGTGCGGCATTTGAGTGTCCACAGTGCCAACAGCTTGTTGGGAGGGGGATGTTGATGTTTCTTCCGTGGCAGCAGCCGGCGTCTTCCCCTTGGGGCCAAGGCCGGCAATTATATCGCGGATGGCATCGAATAAGGCATTATCGTCCAGAGACGTATCGAGTTGACCCTGGTAGAGTTTTTGCGTCTCAACACTGACCTGGTCGGGCGGACTGAGCAACACAAAGCGGGAACGTTTTCTTCCCAACTGTTTTTTGAGATGCATCAACAGGATGTCTGCGGAAAGCCCTGACAAATGTGTCTGGACGAAGACCATGGCGGGTTTATCGGCCACGATCTCTTCGCCACCCTTTTCAAGATTGTTGACAATCCGCAGCCGGATATCCTTTTCATCCGAAAAACGGGAGAAAATCTTCCTGAGACGTGGTATATCAGTTATCAGCAATAGATTGGTCAATTAAAATCCTCCTTTTAGCATCGTATATTCTACGTCAGGAATGGTTGGTTTTCAACTGTATTAATTAGAAATTCAACCTTGCTATGTTTGTGGGAAATCGTGTATCGTAAACAATCCCTAAGAATTACTTGAAGAAAAGGAATATTAATGCTGGATACACACATTATCAATGCGCTCAAGTTGATTGTGGGTGCTGAGAATGTAGCGACAGATCGACAGGAATTGCTCTGCTATTCCTATGATGCCACCCAGATGGAATTCCTGCCGGACGCGGTTGTTCACCCTGCTAATGCCGATGAGGTTGCCGCAGTCCTCAGGTTGGCCAATCAGGAGCTTTTTCCGGTTTTTCCCCGCGGGGCCGGAAGCGGTTTCTCGGGAGGCGCGTTGCCCAAGGCAGGTGGTATCGTGCTGGTCACTACCCGTATGAATCGCATCCTGCGCATCGACACTGAAAACCTGATCGCCGAAGTAGAGCCGGGGCTTGTCACGGAGCAGTTCCAGCAGGCGGTCGAAAAGTTGGGGCTCTTCTATCCACCCGACCCGGCCTCGCTTAAATTCTCCACCCTGGGGGGCAACGTTGCAGAAAACGCGGGTGGACCGCGTGCCGTCAAGTACGGTTGCACCAAGGACTTTGTCATGGGGCTGGAGGTGGTGCTGCCCACCGGCGACATCATCCGTACCGGGGGTGAAACCTACAAAGGGGTGGTCGGTTACGACCTGACCAAACTGCTGTGCGGGAGCGAAGGGACCTTGGGCATCATTACCAAAATCATCTTCAAGCTGCTCCCCTATCCCGATGCCAAGAAAACCATGCTGACCATCTTCGATTCCATCGATGGCGCAGCCAAGGCGGTATCAGCCATTATCGGCGCCAAGATAATCCCCACCACGCTCGAATTCATGGATCATGCCACCCTGCAGTGCGTGGAGCGCCGTTTCAGCTTGGGCATACCGCCGGAGGGGCGCGCCGTGCTGCTGATCGAGGTGGACGGCGATCGCGACCTGATCGAGAAGCAGGCCCAACAGATCCGCGACATCATCACTCCGCTCGGGCTGGTCCAGTTCCGTGCCGCCCAGGATGCCGCCGAGTCGGAGCAACTCTGGAAAGTGCGTCGTCTGGTCTCACCGTCACTGCGTGACGTGAACCCGGACAAATATAACGAGGACATTGTCGTGCCGCGCAGCAAGGTGCCCGACGTCATTCGCAGCATAGAGAAGATCCAGCAGCGTTATGACATCCCGATCGTCAATTTCGGCCATGCCGGCGACGGCAACATCCATGTAAACATAATGATCGACAAGGCTGTTGCGGGGATGGAGGAAAAGGCCCATGAGGCCATCCGCGAGGTGTTTCAGGCTGCACTGGATTTGGGTGGCACCATGTCCGGCGAGCATGGTGTGGGCATCTCCAAGGCGCCCTTCATCGAGCTGGAGCTTTCCCCGGTTCAGATTGCAACCATGAAAGCCGTTAAGGGCGCTCTTGATCCGAACAATGTCCTCAATCCTGGAAAAATGTTCCCCTGGAAGGAAAACCATCATGCCGCATAATGAAAACAAAACACGCCAGGAAGTTTCACTCATCGGGCGTATCCTGTCTATGGAGATGATGCTGCTGCTGATGGGGGTTGTCTCGCTTGTCTATGGCATTGTCAAAGGTGTGGAGGTGAACATCTTCTTCGGACTTGTCATTATCCCCGGCGTGTTCATATTGATGAAGGTACGCAAGAAGGACTGGCAAAAGCATTGGCAGGACATGGAGGCAGACCAGAAGGCGGAGCTTGAGCGTAATGAACGCAATAAGCAGAAGCCACCCAGTGATGGCCCGCCGGGTGAATAATAGCATGGCGAATCAAGAGGAAATAGTTCTCGCGTCTGCTTCTCCGCGTCGCTCTGAGTTGATGGCGCTGGCGGGCATTGTCTTTGATGTGCTGCCGGCTGACATCTGTGAGGATGTGTTGCCCGGAGAGCAACCGGCCGAGCACGTCATGCGTCTTTCCCGTGAAAAGTCCCAGGTTGTTGCCGGAAAAACCGAAGGGCGCTTCTTTATTGGCGCCGATACCGTGGTGGTTCTCGACGGCAGGATCATGGGCAAACCGGCGGACGATAACGAAGCCTATGAGATGCTGTCAGAATTGTCTGGGCGAACCCATGAAGTCATCACCGGTTTTACCGTTTTTGACCGGGACACAGATGTTTGCGTCAGCCGGAGCGTAGCGACCGAGGTGCTTTTCAAAACGCTCACGGTCCAGGAGATCAATGCCTATATTGCTACCGGCTGTCCCAGAGACAAGGCGGGAGCGTATGCCATTCAGGGTGGTGCGGTTCATTTTGTCCGTTCCATCAACGGCTCCTATACGAATGTTATCGGGCTGCCGATGACTGAGTTGTATGAAGTTTTGTGTGCCATGCAGGCCGTGAATTTAGATGGATAATAAAATCATGTCACTCTACGCAAGTGCCGATGTAAGAATTAATAGGACTTTGATCAGCTTGCCGCCCCTGTCCGTGACAATTGGATTTGGACCGAAAGTCGGCAGCGGAAACTGAGCCATGCCCTGCGCTAACATTGTAGTTATTGGGGCATCTACCGGCGGTCTCAAGATTCTTGAGGAGCTGTTTCCTCGCCTGCCGGTTCTGAAAACAGCGGTTGTCATCATTCAGCACATAACCCCGCTGGTTGACCAAGCTTTTGTCACCTCGCTTGCTCGGGTTTCAAAGATGCCGGTCAGCCTTGCACGCGAGGGGCAACATCTAAATGAGGGACAGGTTTATCTGGCGCCGGGAGGTTTTCACCTTAAACTTCTCAGAAACCAGATAGTACATCTTTACAGCGGGGAAAAGGTCAATTCCGTCTGCCCCTCCATTGATGTCTCCATGAAGTCGCTCGTTCCGCCCAATGGTTGCAGGCTGGCAGGAGTCATCCTGACCGGGATGGGATGCGATGGTGCCGCCGGTATCGCGCACATCAAGCAGATCGGCGGGATAACCATCGCCCAGGACCAGAAGACCAGTGTTATCTACGGCATGCCCAAGGCGGCTGCGGAAACCGGAAAAATCGATTTTATACTGTCTACCGATCGGATTGCAGACAAGTTGCGTGAACTTTTTGGATAGGACCACATAAGTCGGCCAAAGGAGCAAGGTATGCAAATCACACGATTCAAAAACTGGCGCATTCAGTACAAGATCATGTCAATTTCGGTTATCAGTGTCGCGGTTATGATGGCCGGTCTGTTCATCTACCTGTTGCCGCTGATCGAATCCCGGATCATGAAAGAAAAAAAGGATGCCACCCGGCACGTGGTCGAACTGGCCATGGGTGTTGTCGAGCGATATGACTCCGAGGTCAAAGCGGGCAAGATGCCGCTGGAGCAGGCCCAGAAAGAGGCCGCAGCGCAGATTTCAAAAATGCGTTACGAGAAAAAGGAATATGTATGGATCAATGACCTGGGCAAACCGGTGCCGAAGATGATCATGCATCCTACTGTGCCGGCGCTGGACGGCAAGGTTCTCGATGATCCCAAGTTCAATAAGGCCACCACCATGAGCGACGGCCTTGAGGGCGTTGTCCGGAAAATTGATATGAAGAACTTGTTTGTGACCTTCAATGAAGTTGTCGAACGGGCCGGCCAGGGTTTTGTGAATTATGAATGGCCAAAGCCGAAGGCAGGTGGCGGCACAACGGATGAATTGTACACCAAGCTTTCCTATGTCAAGAAATTCGAGCCGTGGGGTTGGGTGCTGGGCAGCGGCATTTATATCGATGACGTTAAACAGGATGTGGCCAAGGTCAAATGGATCCTGGTTGCCCTGAATATTATCTTTGCTGTTTTTATGCTGGCACTCTGTTATTTCATCAGTCGTGGGATCACGAAAACCCTCGGCTATGTTGATAAAAGCCTGGAGGAGATGGCCAGCGGTGGCGGTGATCTGACCCGGCGCCTGCATGTTGAACGTGAGGACGAAACCGGCTCGCTGGCCAATTCATTCAACCGTTTTCTGGACAATCTGAAGGATATCGTCGTACGCATCAACCAGAATGCGATCGAGGTCGCCTCGTCGGCCGACCACCTTAATACAACCTCGGCCACCATCGCCGGTGGTACGGAAAGAGCAGCCTCGCAGTCAACCTCCGTGGCCATCGCCTGTGAGGAGATGGCGGCGACCTCGGCCGAGATCGCCCAGAATTGCATCAGAACCGTTGAAATCTCGAATCGCGCTACCCAGACAGCTCTGAACGGTTCCGAGGTCGTCAACCATGCCGTCCAGAGTATCCAGCGCATTGCCGTCAAGGTCCAGCAGAGCGCAAAAACAGTTGAGTCGCTTGGTACGCGTTCCGAGCAAATCGGCAACATCGTCGGCACGATTGAAGATATTGCCGATCAGACCAACCTGTTGGCGCTCAATGCCGCCATTGAGGCGGCCAGGGCCGGTGAACAGGGGCGTGGCTTTGCAGTAGTAGCCGATGAGGTGCGGGCCTTGGCCGAGCGCACCACAAAGGCCACCCGCGAGATCGGCGAAATGATCAAAAGCATTCAGAAAGAAACCAAGTCGGCGGTCAGCGCCATGGAGGAAGGTGTGCAGGAGGTCGAGCGCGGTACCGAAGATGCCGCACGTTCCGGCAAGGCCCTGGAGGAAATTCTGGAGCAGGTTGGGGATGTGACCAGCCAGATTAACCAGATCGCCACCGCTGCGGAGCAGCAGACTGCGACTACCAACGAGATCAGCAAGAGCATGCACGAGATCACAGAAGTTGTCAGCGGCGCCTCGCACAGCTCTCAGGATACGGCGGGGGCAGCCAACCAGCTTGCCAAGATGGCCGAGGAGTTGAAGCAGATCGTGGCACAATTCAGGATGTAACCGCTATTTCCATATGACCTCCGGGGTGGTGCGCCCCGGAGGTCACCTACATCAATGACTATTACAGACAACCTGGCACATATTAAGGAGCGAATTCGCGTTGCCGCCGAGCAGGCTGGCCGCAGCGCGGAATCCGTTCGTCTTGTTGCGGTTTCCAAGACCCGCCCCGCTGCAGATATTATTGAGGCGTTGGGAGCAGGGCAGACTATCTTTGGTGAAAATTACGTCCAGGAGTTCGTTGCTAAATCCGCACAGGTGAAGGAACCGCTGGAATGGCATTTTATCGGCCATCTGCAAAGCAACAAGGTCAGAAGCATCGCCGGGCTGGTGACGCTGATCCACTCGGTGGACCGCCTCTCTCTGGCCCAGGAAATCAGCCGCCAGTGGGGCAAGCTGGGTAAAAGTTGCGACGTGCTGGTTCAGGTGAACATCTCCGGCGAGGCATCCAAGTCGGGGACGACCGAGGCGGGGGCGCTGCAACTGGTCAAGGACATCGCTAGTCTGCCCAATCTGCACGTGCGGGGGCTGATGACCATGCCACCCTTCTTTGACGATCCCGAGGCGGCACGGCCTTACTTTGCTGAACTTAAGCGGCTTGCCCTGCGGATCAGCGCCGAGGGTATACCAGGCGTGGAGATGCAGGAGCTTTCCATGGGCATGTCCGGGGATTTCGAGGCTGCCATACTGGAAGGTGCCACTTTGGTGCGGGTCGGATCGGCCATCTTTGGGGAACGTCACTATGAGTGAATACCTATATCTCCGACACGGTCTGATGCGCTGATTCTTTTTGCCCCGGCCGCCCCAATTCCTCAAGATATTTCAGCACAAAGCGCTGCGCAGCCTCTACGGCCCGCGGAATTTCCCACGTACTCATATCTCGCTCATCCACCTGATTGCTTATCCCGCGGATCTCCAGACAGTTTATGCCATAACGCAGGCAGGTCAGTGCAACAGCGGCACCCTCCATGTTTTCGCTGATGGCGCCAAACTGTCGGGCAAGCTCCTCACCCCGTTGCCGCGTCCCGCTACAGGTCGAGACTGTAATAAAACGCCCCCGCGCAAGGCTGACCCCGTAATAATCTGCTAACTGCATGGCCTTTTCTGCGGCATGTTTGGAAAGTGATATGGTGTTGTAATACCTCCGGTCACCTAGTACCAGATACGGAAGGTTCATCGATTGCAGATCCTGCCATCCCTCTGATGTCAGTACCCCTTCGTCCCCCAGCAGTTCCTCGCTGGCCACCGCCAGGTCACCAATGCACAGCCCGCTGCCCGGATAAGCTCCGGCACAGCCGGTATTGATAACCAGTCGGGGCCGATAGCGTTCTATCAGGGCTGCTGTGGTGGCTGCGGCATTGATCTTGCCGATTCCGGCGGCACAGATGATGATGTGTTGTTTGCCCAGCGCGCCCTCGACATAATTGTAAGCAGCTGTTCTCATGCGAGAGGTGTTGCCCAGGGCCTGCTCCAACAGAATTGTCTCTTGGGGGACGGCAGCTATGATCAGGATCGGTTTCATGAAGAGCTTTCCTAGATATGAGGTTTTAAGGGTTGAGATGCTTTTCTATCCTGCATCAGTGTGCATGCAACCTCCCGCGTACGGGGTGCGGATTGTTCTGGCGAGCCAAGCAGCCGCAATAAATCGTTCAGATCATCCAGGTCATACCAGGCTGGCAGCAGCGCGCTTCGGAGACCAAGTTGATCGGTCCGTTTCAGGCTTGCTTCCAACACTTCCGCCGTACTCCAGGGGATGTCCCGGAAGAGCCCCTGCCAGCACCGTCGCAGTCCAAGCAGGTAATAGCCGCCATCCTCGGCTGGTCCAAAAACGGCATCGGCCTCGCCCTGCTCAAGAAAGTCAAAGGCCTGCCGGATATAGTCCGCCGGCAGGTCAGGCGAATCGCTGCCAATGATACAGCAGGATTCGATGCCGCTGTTGAAGGCGGTTTCGAAGGCTGCGGCCATGCGTTCGCCAAGGTTCGTGCCGTGCTGTTCGCACATCTGAAGGTGTGGAATTGGATAAGATGGCATGTTGCCGGTTTCCAACGACCAGAACAGCAACAACTGGACCTGGTCAAGCGAAGCAGCCTGCTCCAGCACATCCGCCAGCATGGCGGCGTACAGATCGGCCGCGCCTTGATCCCCAAGATCCAGTGCCAGACGGGTCTTGACCTTGCCGGGAAGCGGTTCCCGGGCGAAGATGATCAGCCCTTTGTTCATCCCCTGCGGTCCAGCTCCACCGCAGCATAGGCCGAATGGTTGTGGATCGATTCGAAGTTTTCCGTTTCCACCGAAAACCAGGTGATGTTGTCCAGCGCGGACAGGCGTGAATAGGCTTCGCGTACCATGTCTTCCACAAATCGGGGGTTTTCGTAGGCCTGCTCGGTGACGTATTTCTCATCCTCGCGCTTGAGCAGCGAGTACAAGGGACTGCTGCCGCATTGCTCGATCAGCTCCACCAGATCCTCGATCCAGATGAAGTCGCGGTAACGCACCCGCACGGTCATGATGCTGCGCTGGTTGTGTGCTCCGAAGCGGGAGAGCTCCTTGCTGCACGGGCAGAGCGAGGTCAGCGGCACCTTGACCCCCAGGACAAAATCCAGGCTGTCGGTCATGGAGGCGCTGAACTCGCAGGTGTACTCCATCAGGCTGGTGGCGCCCGAGACCGGCGCCTTTTTGTCGATGAAGTACGGAAACTGGATCTCCAGGTGCGCGCTGTTCGAGCCGAGCTTGGCCTTCATCTCGTCCAGGATAGTATCCAGATTCTCCAGGCCGATGCGCTCGCGGTAGCGGTTGAGGATCTCCACGAAGCGGCTCATGTGGGTGCCCTTGAAGTGATGGGGCAGGTCGACGTACATGTTGACCCGTGCCACGGTATGCTGCAGCGAGCGGTTCTTGTCCATCACCACGATCGGGTAGGTGATGTCCTTGACACCGACCTTGGCAATCGGTATCCGGCGGTGGTCCGGTCGTTTCTGCATGTCCGGCATGGCTGTCTGAGGTGTTGCGGTACTGATTCGCGGCATGGGAAAATTCCTGTAAAAGTTATGATCAGTGATGGCTCAATAGGCGATGGCAAAGGTATCAAATTCGCCGCTATATATCCCGGCGCGGATGTCAAGCCGCTCGACCATTGCTGCAGGAGGTCCGCTGCGGCACCACTCCACCAAGGCCTGCACGGCCGGTTCATTCCCCTCGAACAGACCCTCCACCGAACCGTCCGGCAGATTTCGCACCCAGCCGGTGACGCCCAACTCCATGGCACGGAGGTAGGTATAATGACGGAAGGCCACTCCCTGAACACGACCGTGGACAACTACAAACACCCGGACATTCATTCCTGACCCTCTTGAAGCCCCAAAAACCGCTCGATCTCCTGCCATATTCTGTCGCGGCCATCTCGGGAAAGGGCCGAGAAGGGCAGCAAGTCCTCCTTGTCGCGCTCGATAGCATCCGCGATCAATGCCGTCTGTTTGGCCCGCTCATTTTTGGAGAGCTTATCGCACTTGGTCAGGACTATGATCGGCGGGATGCCGTAGGTGCCCAGCCAGCGCAGCATATCCAGATCGCCATCCGAAGGTGTGCGGCGGATATCCAGGATCAGTACCACCGTCTTGAGGCTTTCCCGCTTGGCCAGGTAGGTCTCGATCATCGGTGCCCACTGTTTGCGCACATCGGGCGGGGCCTTGGCGTAGCCGTAGCCTGGCAGGTCCACCAGCGTCAGTACCTTGTTGATATCAAAGAAATTGATCAGTTGAGTCCTGCCGGGCGTGGAACTGGTGCGGACCAGTGCCTTACGGTTGGCAAGCACGTTGATTAATGAAGATTTGCCAACATTGGAGCGTCCCACAAAGGCCACTTCCGGCAGCTCGGGGGGGGGGTAATCCTTTGGCTTTGCCGCGCTTTTAATGAAATCGGCATGTTTTACTTCCATGGGCATCCTCCGTAAATCGGCATTATAATGCGCTGCTGTTCGCCGATACAAGCGCTTATTTCAATGCTTCGCTTTTACCTGCTCCGTGTAAAAATTAACACATGTGTTCCGCCAAGTTTTATGGTATATGGATAGCATTACGTTTCGTGTCCCTCTTACGTGCTTCCGACAGGTTCCGATGACTGCATCTCCTGTGGACATAGCGTTGTTCGCGGCCAAGCTGGGTCTGGTGTTTTTCGTCATCCTGACCCTGGCTGCATATCTTGTGTTGGCCGAACGTCGGATCCTGGCCTGGATTCAGGATCGCAAGGGACCTAACCGCGTCGGCCCTTTCGGCTTGCTCCAACCCCTGGCAGACCTGATCAAACTCCTGACAAAAGAAGATTTCATCCCGGCTGCTGCAGACCGCTGGTTGTTCCTCCTGGCCCCGGCCATGGCCGCCATCCCTGCCATCCTGACCTTCAGCGTGATCCCTTTCGGCGCGCCGTTGACCATTGCCGGACGGCGGGTGCCGTTGCTGGTGGCAGACCTGAACGTTGGCCTGCTGTTCTTTCTGGCCCTTTCCTCCATTGCCGTATATGGCGTCGCTATCGGCGGCTGGGCCTCCAACTCCAAATATTCCCTGCTGGGGGGCATCCGTGGACTGGCCCAGTTGATCTCCTACGAACTATCCATGGGGCTCTCCCTGGTGCCGGTGGTCATGCTGGCCCACTCCTTCAGCCTGACCGACATCGTGGATGCCCAAGGTACCATTCCCTTTATCGTCTACCAGCCGCTGGCTTTCGTTATCTTTCTGATCAGCATCACTGCCGAATGCAAGCGGATTCCCTTTGATCTGCCTGAGGCCGAGGGCGAACTTGTGGCGGGCTTTCACACGGAATACTCCGGCATGCGCTTCGGCTTGTTCTTTGTGGGGGAGTACATCAACATCATCGTGCTGGGGGGGATGGCAACCACCTTCTTTCTGGGGGGCTGGCATGGGCCGTTCCTAGCGCCGGTGATATGGTTTACCCTTAAAACACTGGCCTTTGCCTTCTTTTTCATCTGGATGCGCGGGACCTTGCCCCGCCTGCGCTACGATCAGCTTATGCATCTGGGTTGGAAGGTGTTGACACCGCTGGCGTTGGTGAATATTCTGGCCACGGGCTGGTGGTTGGCGTTGGCCGCTTCGTAATACAATTTACGGCGTTACGCACACACCTCGTCGCTGCGGAAAATTGAGTGACTGCACGGACACAGAAGTCCGAATCTCATACAAGCATGGAGGAGTCGAACATGGAAAACGTGAATGCCAAAGACCGCAATGGCCACACACCTCTGATCAAGGCTTCCAAAGAAGGAGTGAAGGACTTTGTCCAGGACCTGCTGCACCGTGGTGCTGATATCACCGCCAGCAGCGACAAAGGTAAGACCGCTCTCCACTATGCAGCCGCCAACGGCCATACCGAGATTGTCAGGATGCTGATCACAAAGGGCGCCGATGCTGATGTCCGCGACCGTGAAGGGCATACTCCGCTGATGCTGGCAGCCATTTACGGCTGCAACCAGACGGTACAGGCCCTGCTGGAGGGTGGCGCAAATCCGGCGCTTAAAACCCCTACAGGAAATACGGCCAGCCTGTACGCACAGAACAACGAACACCCCTTGGCATCGGCCCTGCTGAAGAAGGCCGAGCGGGCCAAGCACGGGAATGCCTGAAGCGGATTCAGAATTCATTTTGTCAGAGACGCCTCGCGGGCTCGTCCAGCGGGGCGTCTCTGTGGTTTGAGGGAAACATGATCACATGTCTGTCGTAGATGATGTAAAAGCCCTAGCCGGCGGATTCGGCGTCACCCTGCGTCACATGCTGCGCAGGCCGGTTACGATCCAGTATCCCGAGCAGAAGCGGACTCCACCACCACGTTATCGGGCCCGGATCGTCCTGACCCGCGACCCGGACGGTGGCGAACGCTGCGTGGCCTGCTATCTCTGTTCGGCAGCCTGCCCGGTGGACTGCATCTCCATGCAGTCCACCGAGCGGGAAGATGGCCGCCGCTACGCAGCCTGGTTCCGGATCAACTTCTCGCGTTGCATCTTTTGCGGCCTGTGTGCCGAGGCCTGCCCGACTCTGGCGATCCAGATGACGCCGGACTACGAGATCTGCAAGCGCAATATCATGGATCTGGTCTACGAGAAAGAAGACCTGCTGATCGATGGTTGCGGCAAGGACGACAGCTATAATTTCTATTGTCATGCCGGGATCGGAGTGGCCCAATCGCGTGGTGACGGACTGGAAGAAAGCAATCCGGTGGATGTGAGGACCTTGATGCCATGATGTTGGTAGGGGCGTACCCTTGGGTCGCCCGACTTTGTCTATTGCGAATATGGCTTTAGTGATGGATATGGCAACAAGGGCGGGCCAAGGCCGCGCCCCTACAATGAAAGACAATATGGAACCAGCAATCTTCTACATACTGGCCGCCACGGCGGTCATTGCCACGCTCCTGGCCATCACCGAAAAGCACCCGGTGCATGCCATCCTGCTCCTGGTGACCTCGCTGTTCTCCATGGCAGTGATCTTCTCCCTGCTGACGGCGCCGC
>Ga0209212_1004779_pt1 | contig 16515 bp, 14 predicted proteins | sample RifGroC2_FD_183996 | JGI IMG/M metagenome (GOLD analysis project Ga0209212, IMG submission 183996) | Groundwater microbial communities from Rifle, Colorado, USA - Groundwater C2 (SPAdes) (version 2) | ecosystem: Environmental > Aquatic > Deep subsurface > Groundwater | place: Rifle, Colorado...
TAGTATTGCAAACTCTATTGATGGCCGGGCTTTACTATCTCATGTCTAGGCTATGGAACAGCGAGGCGGTTGACGATTTTACTGAAGTGGTTGGATTGTGTCGCAAGGGATATAACTATTCACCGGGATCTCTTGCCGTGTAAGAAGAACGATGAGAGGGGCGTCGGGCATTGCTGGTATTTAGATAAAGCAAATAACCATTATAAAGTATGCTTAACGTGGTCCACGTGTTTAGTGATACGAATTTTATTTATACTGCCCAAATCTTTAAAGGGTGGGCGTCAAACACAATAATTCTGATTAAGGATGATCTTGGCAATAGCCGATATCCAGCGGGGGTTATCCGGTTGGATAGCACTATTGCGGATATTACGCGTGCAATTGATCTTGTCGTTTTGTATGGTTTAAATGGAACGAAAAGTTATATTGCGAATCGGTTGCCCAAAAAAGTTCAGACTGCATGGTTTTTTTATGGCTATGAGCTGTATAAGGGGAGAACCTATTATAGTGAATTGACGTTGGCTGCTGATTCTCCCGGGGTATTCCCTATCTGTCGTGATATGTTTTTGGAAATAGCTAGGAAAATCAGGTCAAGCATTTTGAAGCAGCAGGACTCTAATGAGGAGTTCAATAGGGCGGTCCGGCGAATTGATTATTTTTTGTGTTTATCAAGAGACGAGTATGACCTATTGAAATCAATGATTCCTGAACTGCCACAATTTGTCCAACGTCCTTATGAATCCTGTGACCGTAACTACATACCAAAAGCAATATCGAACCCCGTGGTAGTCCTCGGCAATAGCAAGAGCCCTTACAACAATCACTTGGACCTGATTCAGATGGTTTCAGAATCGGAAAATGCGGGAAAATATCGATTCGTGATTCTATTCAACTACGGTGAGGAGAACCGATACGCGGAGGAGGTAAGAAAATCGGCCCGCAAATGCGCCGATATTACCCTTATCGAACAATTAATGCCCCGCGAGGAGTTCCGGTCCTTCTATTCGAATGTTTCTGCTCTTGTGATCAATAGCTACAGGCAAATGGCGGTGGCGAATGTCCTTGAGGCCCTACGGGTTGGAGCAAAAATATACTTAAATAAGAAGAACATCGTCCTGCAATGGCTCAAGAGTGAGGGATTCAAGGTGTTTCCCATTGAAGACCTTCCCTTGGATTTAAAGTGCGGTACTCTGCGACTATCGTCCGAAGAGGCCGGTCATAATCAACGGCAATTTAGTCGGTTATCTGAAAAATATTCCATAGACGGCTTTCAAAAAAACCTTTACAGTAAAATCTTGGCAAATACTGCTTTGGCATGCGAAAGTCGTAGGTAATGCCCCTATATTCATACGAACAAAGCTACTGCGGAGATTCGGGAATAAAAAGTTATTATGAAAATCATTACTGTAGTTGGTGCACGGCCACAGTTGGTCAAGGCCGCAGCCGTAAGCAGGGAACTCCGAAAAGTGTACAAGGAGGTGCTAATACACACTGGACAGCATTACGATGACAGCATGTCTGACGTGTTCTTCCGGGAATTGAACATCCCCGAGCCGGATTATAATCTGGGTATCGGTTCCGGCTCCCATGGTGCGCAGACTGGTGCGATGCTTTCAGCACTGGAGCCGGTCCTGTTAAGGGAAAAACCGGATTGCGTGCTTGTCTATGGTGATACAAACTCCACTCTGGCAGGGGCCTTGGCTGCTACTAAGCTCCACATCCCAATCGCTCACGTCGAGGCCGGGCTCCGGAGTTTTAACCGAAAGATGCCCGAGGAAGTAAATCGTGTTATTGTGGACCATATTTCGGATTTACTGCTGTGCCCATGCAGGGGCGCCAAGGCTAACTTGACTAAAGAGGGAATTGTTAATGGCGTCCATGTCGTCGGTGATGTAATGTTTGATGCCCTTCTATTCTCTGCTGAAAAAAGCTCCCGAAGTTCTCGCATCCTGAAATGCTTGGACCTTAAGCCAGGGAAGTTTATCCTCGTCACTCTCCATCGCGCAGAGAACACGGATATTCGCGGGCGGCTGGAATCTGTTATGTTGGCGTTGAACAAACTTGCTGCTGATGAACCTGTTATCTTCCCTGTGCACCCTAGAACCAAAAACAAAATTGATGCAATGGGTTTTAGGTTTGAAGCGAAAAATATGCGTTTAATCCCACCTGTTGGCCCTCTTGATATGGTAATGCTCGAGCGTTCCGCACGGGTTATCCTTACAGACTCAGGAGGCATTCAGAAAGAGGCTTACTGGCTTAAAGTTCCCTGTGTGACTCTTCGCGATGAGACAGAGTGGGGTGAAACGATTTCCACCGGATGGAACGTGCTGGCTTCCGCAAATACAGAGAATATTGTCCGCCATTCCCGAGCTGCTAGACACCCTAAATCTTCTCCTAAGTTGTATGGTAATGGTATGGCGGCACGCAAAATTACGGAAAAGCTAAGTGCGGTGTTGCGATAAATACGTTGTTTAGTGAATTGAATCTGTGTGGCGCGTTGCTGCGCGGTCTGAGTGGCTACATTCGAGTATGAATAATATCCTATTTGTTTTTGGAACACGCCCAGAGGCGATAAAGCTGGCTCCGCTTATATTGGAATTTAAGCGTAAAAGGTCCATTTTCAACGTGCGGGTGTGCGTGACCTCTCAACACCGGGAAATGTTGGGCCAAGTCTTAGACTTTTTCCGGATAAGGCCGGATTATGACCTGGATATTATGCGCTCCAATCAATCAGTCTTGGACGTAGCGGCGACCGGATTAAAGCGGATTGAGGAGGTGCTCACTCGCTCAAAACCGGATCTAGTCATTGTTCAGGGGGATACAACATCTACGTTCCTGGGTGCCCTTGCTTCATTTTATGGAAAGATTCGGGTTGCCCATATAGAGGCTGGGCTCCGGAGCTTTAATAAGTATGCCCCATATCCAGAAGAAACGAATCGTGTTCTGACGAGTCACATCGCGGATTTTCATTTTGCCCCGACAAAAAAGGACGCCAGGAACCTTAGGCGCGAGGGAGTAGATGAGAATGTGTGGGTCGTGGGCAATACGGTTGTAGACGCTTTAGGCCTTGGGATGAGACTCATCCAACAAAAAGGTGAGGCAAAGTATTCTAAAACCTTTTCTCAACTGGATTTTGACCGTAAGATTCTATTGGTCACTGGGCACAGACGAGAGAGTTTTGGTAGGCCCTTTGAAAATATTTGCCGCGGCTTGCGGAGCATAGTCGAGAATTTCGATGACGTTGAAATAGTATATCCCGTTCACCTCAATCCGAATGTGCGAACTCCGGTGAAGAAGATACTTGGCGGACATTCAAGGATACATCTTCTGGAACCGTTGGATTATCCACATTTTATTTGGCTGATGAGCCGGGCGTATCTAATACTCACCGATTCTGGGGGTGTTCAAGAGGAAGCACCATCTTTAGGTAAGCCCGTCCTCGTTATGCGAGATGTGACAGAAAGAACGGAAGGAATCGGTTCCGGAACGGCGAAGTTGGTAGGCACTGATCCCGCGGCCATCATTAAGGCGGCGTCGACGCTCTTGCGTAATCAGAGGTCATACCGACGAATGTCTCAGGCCATAAACCCGTACGGGGATGGGCGGGCATCAAAAAGAATCCTTGAAATATTAACCCGAGAGCTTTGTACGGAGTGAAATATGGCGATGACTATCCTCTGCGGACCTGACAGAAAAATATAATATATGCATCGGAAACGAGTGGCGATATTCGCAAATGTGGTCTTTGAGGAAAACGGGAATCAAAGCGTAAAGAATTTTACGCAAGGACTGCTGCTACGCGGGTATGAAGTTGTTTTCCTGACTGTTCACCCGGGTGAGGGCGATTATATGCGGCAATTCATCGCCTCTTTCCCTCGGCTGAGGATGGTCAACCTTCTTGCAGGGAAAACGGCCACACGAATTGCACTTGGAGGCGGGGGGCGATTGTGGAAAAATGTAAAAGAATTTGTTAAGCGAAATTTTGTTTACAAAAAGTTACAATCAAATTCGCGTGTCATCCAATGGTTCTCTTTGTTGAATACGATTTCCACTCTTCGCTTGGCCGGGAAATATATTGAGCGAAATCATGAATTGCTGCGCGATTGCGACCAGTACATATTCATTGATGTTTTTGGCGGATTGCTATCGAGATATCTGAAAACATTGCAAAAATCTTTATGGCGCGAAATATCAGGTAAAACGACTGGATATTATCTCGGGACAGTTCTTAGTCAGTTCAAAGGGAATAATCTCCTGTCCTTTCTTGTGATGCCGTTGACTTTCTGCGGCAGTTATAAAGTTCCTCATGCAAAACTGCTTATTACGGATGACGGGACACAAGGCGAGGATGTTTTTCGCAAATACATGCGATATCCGAACCGAATCCTTTTTTTGCGTAATGGAATTGATGAAAAGCTGGAAAAGCTCACTCTTACAGTGAATAAAGTCGGTTCTGCAAGAGAATCCAAGGTTCATTTTGTCGCATGTTCGCGGCTGGTCTCCTGGAAGCGCGTCGACCGTATTATCCGGTTTGTCTGCCATGTTAAAAACATGATGAGTGTTGGTATTGAATTGACGATTATAGGAGACGGAGAAGAAAGAGACAGTTTGGTGAGGCTGGTATCTACTTTAGGGATGTCGGACTTTGTGAGGTTTACCGGAGGCCTGCAATATGATGCCGCTATTTCTGAAATAGCATCGAAGGATTACTATATACTTTTCAATGATCTCTCAAACCTCGGGAATCAGATATATGAGAGTATCATCCTTAGGGTCGTTCCATTGACGATAGATGATGGCTCTACCGATGCTTTGCTGACACACGGAGTTAATTCCATGAAGTTCGGCAAATCTGTGAATTTCGAGGAGAATGCCGCGCGGATGTTCGCCTCTATGCATTCTAAAGCGACACATGCCCAAATGAGAGAAGCGCTCGGGCATACCCAAAAAATCCTGTATACGTGGAGGGAAAGGAATAAACTGGAAAGTGATTTCATGTTCGGATAGGTGTGTGTGAGTTTCTGGAATAAAACGAGGTAGGCTTTTAGGGGCAGGAATATGGCGAAAATAAAGCGAATATTTATTCTGGTTCCTCATACGGATGACGGGGAGTCTGGCTGTGGGGGGGCGATGGGTTTTGGTGTGTTTCCCATTTCCTTTCTTTAGGAATATAAACCAATGAGTCTGATTGCTTACTGCCTCGGGATTTTTAATCAGCTGCATAAGCCGATGATTTGCGTCTCAATTATTGCACTTGTGGTTACCGGTATATTGGCGGAGAATATTTCCCCTGTAATTGTCGCGGGGGCTTTTTTTGCTGCCGGAGTATTCATGCTGCGAATATCCTTTCGAAACGACAATGAGGGATATCGTCACGGGATTAGGCTATACTCATTCGTATATTTCTTTTCAGTTCTTGCAACCTGCCTTATTTACCTGTATTACATGAACATTTACGGTGTTCCCTATGAGTCAGGGGGTACCGATGATAGGGCTTTTGAGAATGCTGCCTACTCAGTTCTATCCTCAGGGCTTTCTTCCTATGGCGATATTAAACTGTTTATCGCTGGAGAGGGCACGGGGACATGGAATCTGGCGGGGAATTATTCTCTTTTTATCGCCTTTGTTCATAAAGCGGTAAGCATGTCGGGGTTTGAGCCACACACACTGAACCCTCGTTTTTTTAATGTTCTATTTCTTGCTCTCTCTGCTGTTTTGGTTTGGCGAATTGCCAAAAGGTGTTGTGAAGATGAACGAGCCTCCATTTTTGCTGGGTACTATGCGGGATTATTCCCGGGTGTTGTGTTTTGTGCGGCTCATGTTTATCGTGATGTGTTGATTGGTTTTGGGCTTGTGTTTGCCACTTGGTTGGTTTTTCAGATTTTGGATCAGATCCAGTCGCCTGGAAAGAAACACCCGATTGCGTTGGGTATCGGTATTGTCATAGCACTTGTTGTGTCTGTAGTGGTATTCTCAACTCTTCGAACAAATATATCTCTTTTGTTTTTAAGTATTATCTTCGGTATATTCACCACCCGTATTGAAAGTCCCATTCTAAAATATTTTATCGTGCCGCTAGTTTTGGTTTCGCTATTGCTAGGATTTAAGGGCGAAGCTTTGCAACAATATACGCAAGAAGGGATGAGATATTTTGATTACTATACGGATTACCGCGCAAGCCAGGGGGGCGAGTCAGGGATTGGGACCGCGATATATAGACAGACTGTGTTAATTTCAGTTCCGTTGCGTATAATCTATGCCAGTATTGTCCCCGTGCCGTTCCCTGTGGGGGTGTGGCCAGAAGATTGCAAGCGGTTAGGAACATTTGTTTGGTTTTTCTCTCTTCCATTTCTTTTACTTGCACTCTGGCGTTCTTTGAAGCCCCAAAAATCTCTTAAGGGGCTAAATCTTCAGTCGGTTGCAATATCTTTCCTGTTGCCATATTTACTTGTTGCGTTGATTACCTTGCAAACGCGCCATATTACCATGTATCTTCCGATGGGTAGCGTTTTGATAGCTTCCCAGCTAGAGCGAGAGCGATCGTGGAATCCTATAATTCTAAAACTCATGATGATGACATTTGTGGGAATCTTTGTGGTTATTTTGTATTTTGTTGAAAAGTTATTGTGATGTTCACCTTCTCACCATAATTTGTGTCAGTGATTTGCTTTCTTTTAGGAAAGGAAGTCGCGCTGGTTTTGACCTACGGAATTATCAAAGGATTTGCGGCTGTTTTATGACACCGAAAAAAATACTTTTTCTCGTTGCAAGCGATATTCGTCTTGAGCAGAGAGTTAATAAAGAACTAAACAGCCTTTGTCGAGGGGGGTATAAACTTGTGTTGGCGGATTTTCCCGCATCTAATCCCAATGGCAATTATCAATACGCAACATACCGCCCGCAAAGTCTGCTGCTCAGACGGTTGCCGAAGAATATTCTATTTTGGCCATTAAAGTACTGCGAATTAGTTATCCGTTTCATATGCGTTTGTGTATCTGAGAAGCCTGATATTATTCATTGCGTTGATCGGCTTGCCTTAATTCCCGCGGGTTTAGCGTCTATGCTTATGAAAGCATCAGTCGTTTATGACAGTCAGGAGATTTGGCCTGAGGTAAACACAATCCTTAATAAGCCGAAATGGTTATGGTTATTAATAGAACGATTCTTTGCTAAAAGATGCAGATACGTCTTAGTGACAGATAAATTCCGCAAAGAAATTACTATTGACCTGCTAGGACTTGATCCGCGCAAAGTTCTATCGCTCATGAACTTGCCTATGTTTCGCGCGCTACAGGTTGCTAATTCCGATGTTAGAAGGGACTCCAGTTTCTTGCATCAAAGAATTATGGTTTACGCCGGTGGCATTTCACCACACAGGCATATAGAAGAGATTATTGCTTCATTAACCTATCTCCCTGATGAATACGCTCTGGTAATTATGGGTTTTGGTTCCGATGATTATATCGCTTCGCTTCGAAAAGAGGTGTGTCGCCATAAGCTTGAAACAAGGGTGGCATTTCTTCCCGCGGTAAAATGGAACGAGCTTCCTAATTATCTTAGTACTGCGGACTGCTCGTTTGCATTGTATGAAAAGAATTCTGTCAATAATATATATTGCTCGCCCAGCAAGATATTCGATTCTTTTTTAGCGGGTTTGCCGGTTATATCAACAGATAACCCTCTTGTTCTTGATTTGGCAAGCCGTGTTGATGCGATAGGCTGCATTGAAATTGTTACGCCCAACACTATTGCTCTGGCGGTAAAGCGACTGTTAACCGGGTTTAACGGGATAACACAAAAGAATAAATTGATAATGTTTGCAAAACAAAATCTCGTATGGGAAAATCAGGAGTCACGACTAGTTGATGTGTACGCCGACACACTACAGGCTTAGCCGTTTTCAGTAATAAATTTGCGACTCCCTTATCATTAATATCATATGATTGGCATCATCAATTACGGACTCGGCAACATAGGGTCTATCGTCAATATGCTCGACTACCTTTATCTGGATTCAAGGGTGATCGATGGTCCCGGTGAGTCAGTCGACATTGACCGTTACATTCTGCCTGGTGTTGGCTCTTTCGACAGAGGTATGCAGGGATTATCGACCAGCAGGCTTGATGAGTTTTTGAAGTCTGAAGTCATCCTGCGTGGTAAACCATTGCTTGGTATTTGCCTCGGGATGCAACTCCTTACCGAGGGAAGTGAAGAAGGGACCCTGCCCGGTCTGGGGTGGGTGCCAGCTTCTACCGTGCGCTTGCAGCCGCGCGGAACAGAGAAGATCCCACACATGGGTTGGAGAGCGGTGTCCGTTATCCGAGAAAATAGGATTATGTCAACGGACGACCATAGCCGTTTTTATTTTGTCCACGGTTATGGTGTTATGTGCAAGAATGAAGAAGATGTGGTCGCGACAGTAGACTATGCTCAGGGGTTCTGCGCCTGCTTCGAACACAAGAACATATTCGGGGTTCAATTCCACCCGGAAAAAAGTCATCGTTTTGGGCTGAGCCTTCTGCGTCGTTACGGGACAATGGTCATATGAATCTGCAGCGTATCATCCCAGTCTTGCTCGTTGATCAAGGGCGCCTCGTAAAGACTGTGCGCTTTTCAGGTAACACCTATGTGGGCGATCCGATTAACGCTGTTCGCATCTATAATGAGAAGTTTGCCGATGAGATAATCGTGCTCGATATCGGCGCTGCTAAACGCGGGACCAAGCCTGACGAAAGACTGATTGAACGTTTGGCATCGGAGTGCTTCATGCCGCTTTGTTATGGAGGTGGAATCAGTAGCTACGATGACGCGAGCAGGTTGTTCGGTCTTGGAGTCGAGAAAATCATGCTTAATTCGGCGTTGCGGACTGGCTGCATTCGTAAAATCGCCGACAGTTTTGGCAGCCAGAGCATTGCGTATTCACTAGACGTGCGCAGACGTACTGATGGATCAATTCGCGCATTTGGGCGGAGCGGTACTGTTGATTTGGGCGCGGCCCTGGATTGTGCCCGAGAAGCGGTGTATCAAGGCGCCGGTGAGATGGTATTGCATATGATCGACCGCGAAGGGACCTTTGCTGGCTACGACTTGGACGCTATTCGAGATATCGCTGCCGCTATTCCTGTCCCGTTGGTTGCATGTGGTGGCGCCCGATCGCTGGAAGATTTTTCTCAGGCTCTTGGGGCTGGGGCATCAGCAGTAGCAGCTGGTAGTCTTTTCGTTTTCATCGGCCGACTGCGTGCCGTGCTCATCTCTTACCCGACTGAAAAGGAAAGAGAGAGGGTGTGGTCATGACGCGACAAGTGTGTAGTGTGTGTGTGTTGGACGATAGCATACCGGGTACGGTCTTCGACGTATCGGGGCAATGCAGTGCCTGCGCAAGCGCGATGGCCCGAAAGCCATTTGAATGGCACAAAGGCCCCGATGGGTTGGGGATGCTTGATGAACGCATCCGGCGTGTGATCCAAGATGGAAAAGGCAAGCCTTATGATTGCATCATTGGTTTGTCTGGTGGACTTGATAGTGCGTATTTAGCGCTGCTTCTGCGACGGAGATACCCTGATCTGCGACTGTTGGCTATCCACGTCGATGGCGGGTGGAATAGCGAGCCGGCTGTACGCAACATAGAAAGCCTTGTCAAGGGTCTGGATCTCGATCTTAGGACCAACGTGATAGAGTGGTCGGAGATGCAGGATCTGCAGCGAGCATTTTTGCGTTCGGGTGTTCTCAACCAAGATATTCCGCAAGACCACGTATTCTTTGCCTCGCTTTATCACACCGCTGCCGAATATGAAATCCGTTGGTTTCTGTCAGGCGTGAACTTCAGTTCCGAGTGCGTCACCCCAACATGGAATTTCCCAGCCATTGATCTACGGCACTTGGTTGACATTCATCGTCGTTTTGGTGAACGACCATTGCGTACATTCCCGAAATTCACGCTTGCCCAACTCATCATGCGGAAGCACCTTCTGAAGTCGCTAAACATTCTTGATCCACTGAACTACGTCGATTATGACCGCAGGGTTGTGGTGCAGGAATTGCGTGATTCGGTAGGATGGTGCGATTACGGTGGAAAACACAGTGAATCTCGTTGGACCAAATTCTACCAGGAAATTTATCTTCCAAGAAAATATGGCTTCGATAAGCGTCGCATGCATTACGCAAGTCTTATTGTCTCCGGCCAGATGTCGCGCTTGGAAGCGCTAGAGCACTTGAAGAGCCCCCCCTGTGATCCCGCTATAGAGCGGCATGACGCTCGTTATATCGCCAAGAAACTTGATATGAAAACCGCTGAACTTGAAGCCATTATCAATGCGCCCCCAGTTGACCACTTCAAATACGCTCACAATCAACTGATTTTCAAGGCTTTCTCTCGGTTTAAAAGTAGTGTCCGCGTTTTAAGGTCTATGTTCAAGGTGGGGAAGAGGTAGCAATGGTAAAGCGATCACTACGGATCTTGGTGGCTACATCCGTCCACCTGCCCCATGATACGCGGATTGTCCGACAATTATTAACTCTATCTGGGGCAGGACATAACTGCACACTATTGGCGCCTTGGGCGGGTGACGTGATGGAATATCAGTTCAGGTGTTGTTTTTTTCGCCATAAATCGGGGCTGGGGGGGCGGCTGCTGGCACAATTCATGTTTTTGAGGTTGTCTCTGTTCCAACGCTGGGACGTCATCCATTTTCATGACTTTGATTTGACGCCGGCTGCGATACTGGTTCGTATTCTGACTTGGCAGAGAGTGATTTACGATGTCCATGAAAACTACGCTGAAGAGGTTATGGTACGGGGATACATTCCTACATACATTCGTCCCATTCTTAAACATATCGTCAATGCCGTGGAATGGGCGGGGGCACGGATTATTCGCCGTGCCGTAGTTGTCGTTCCTGTACAAGTTGAAAGGTTTGCTCGATGGGGTTGCCCTCAAGTCGCACTAGTGAGGAATTTCGCACCACGATCGTTCGCGCCACTTGCGATTAATTCAATAGTTGAGTCAAGCAAAGAGAAGTTCGTACTTAACACTGGCAGTCAAAGCATTGAATACGGTGCTTTAATGGTATTACGTGCGGCAGCACATCTTAACAATACGGGCAGTGAGATTCGTATTTGTGGAATTGACCGCTTTCAAGGAAACCCCGGTCTGCGTGACGAGGTGCTGAATCAGATTAAAATAGACGCGCCGAATTATATTTTGCTTCCCCGTGTCCCATACCAGGAAGTTGATAGTTATTTGCGACAAGCAATAATCGGTTTAAGTGTCATGCTTGATAGACCGAACAAAAAAATAGCGTACCCCACAAAACTTTTTGAGTACATGGCTTATGGTATACCGATTATTGCTACCGATGTTGGCTATCAAGCGGAAATTATTAAGAGTACTCGCGCCGGTATTCTTGTGCCGCCTGATGATGCCGTGGCACTCGCTAAGGCTATTGCTGAACTTTGGAAGGACCGGGAGCAGAGAGCACGACTTGGGCAGGCCGGGCGTGATGCTTTCTTTTCGAGGTATTGTTGGGATACCGAAGCGAATGAGCTGCTGCGTTTTTATGATGAAATTGCCTCGTGAATTTGCAAATAGTCACGAAGCCCATCCATCCATGTGATTCATCTATGCCCGGCAAATCAATATAAACTAATATGCGTGTATTAATCGTAAGTTGTGTGTTCCCTCCGGAACCAGTAAATTCCGCTCAAACAAGCGGGCAAATTGCAGAAGAGTTGGCACGGCAAGGCCATGAGGTTACTGTTATTGCTCCGTTTCCCAATAGACCTGCTGGAAAGCTGTATGCAGGCTACTCTAGGCGTTTGTTTAGCACAGAGCGCTCCCCAGCAGGGTTTATAATATGCAGATGTTTCACCTTCCTTTCGCCACAATCTACCACAGTAAGTCGTTTTATTGAAAATATCTCGTTTGGATTGACAAGTGGGTGGGGCGTTTTGACTGCTCAGCGTCCTGATGTCATTTACTCTAATACATGGCCCATCTTCGCTACAGGGATTGTTTCTGTAATTGCAAGGTTACGAAATATTCCGATGGTGGAGATCATACAGGATATTTATCCTGAGTCTCTGATCTTGCAAGGCCGAATGTCAGCGAACGGTTTGCTTGCCAACTTTATTCGATATTTGGATATAAATATTGCGCGGAAGTGTGCCCGAGTTATTGTTATAGGAAACACCTTTGCCGAAGTGTACCGAAATAGTCGGGCTGTGCCGCAAGAACGTTTGCATGTTGTTTACAACTGGGTTGACGAAAAAACGATTACACCAAATCCCGAACGGAGCGCATCTTTACGAGTTGAATTGGGAATCCCAAAAGAAGCCTTCCTAGTGGTTTATGGTGGTAATATCGGAACGGCGTCAGGTATAGAAACAGCAATAGAGTCTTTTCGTTTTCTTGGTGACCTCAGCAGTGTTTATCTCTTGATCGCAGGGGAGGGGAGCAGTCTCCCAGCCTGTAGACGACTTGTTGCGGAAATGGACCTGCGCAGGGTAATCTTTTATAGTCCTTGGCCGGCCGCACAGACTTCCGAAGTGTTGGGCTGCGCTGATATTTTGCTGCTCCCTACAAGAGGCAAGCAATCTAATGCATCTGTGCCGTCAAAGCTCGTAACATATATGCTTACGGCCCGCTCTGTTTTAGCATTAGCGTTGCCACAGTCTGAACTAGCTGTTATTGTTAAAGAGTCTGGTTGTGGATGGACGTTGGCCCCTGATAATCCGGAAATGCTGGCGTCCAAAATTCGCGAGGCGGCTTTAGTTTCGGCGACAGAGCTCGATCATAGAGGGAGAGCTGGGCGTGAATTCGCATTAAAGAACCTTAGCACCCAAGCGTGTCTCCCCAGGGTTGTTGATATATTATTCAAAGCCGCGCAACGCAGGCAGAAAGGTGAAAAAAAAGCCGACAATCCCATATTGCTCCGGCCTATGTTGCAGGAGGATATTCCTTTAGTCGTTTCAGTTCATCTAGCGGCATTTCCCAATTTTTTTCTAAGTTTCCTTGGGCCTCGGTTTTTAAGTCTCTATTATTCCCAAATATGTGCATCTCCGGATGGGATTGCTTTTGTTCATTTGGACCAATTTAGTAAGGTAGCGGGATTTGTTGCAGGGAGCAGTAACCCCTCAGGCTTTTACTCACGTTTGTTGAAAAAACACTGGTTTGGTTTTGCATTCGCCTCCTTGGGTGCTGTAGTTCGGCGGCCAATTATTATATCTCGGCTTTTTCGTGCTGTTTTGCACCCTGGACAGAACCCGGTGGGGAAGGATGTTGCGGGGCTGTATTCTATAGGACTGATGCCGGCTTTGCGGGGAACTGGGGCAGGTGAACGTTTGGTGCGTGCCTTTTTGTCTGAAGTAGGGCACAGAGGAGGGGGTAATGTGTTCCTCACTACGGACAAAGAAAACAATATCGCAGTCAATAAATTCTATCTCAAGTTAGGATTTTCGTTGAAACGGGAATATGCAACCCCTGAGGGGCGTGTGATGAATGAATATTGGATAAATTTAACTTCTAACAACAAAATCTGATAGTATTAAATTTGTACACACAACTGATTACCGAGACTATAAACAACATAATTATGGATATCCCTTTTCACCGCGCGCATATAACTGAGGATGAGATTGCTGGTGTGGTAGCCGCCGTTAAATCCGGTTGGCTTACCATGGGACCTAAAACTATGAAATTCGAGAAAGAATTTTGTGATTACATCTTTGCGAATTCAAGTATTTCCGTAGAGAATCGGTTCGCTATATCGTTTAATTCAGCTACAGCGGCACTTCACCTTGCACTGAAGGCTATAGGTTTAATGAACGGCGATGAGGTTATCCTTCCCACAAATACTTTTGTGGCCACAGCAGAAGTCGTAACCTATTTTGGGGCAATCCCAGTGCTTTGCGATGTTGAGTACGATACACATAATATTGACGTCTCTAAAATTAAGGCCTTGATAACCGCAAAAACAAAGGCCATTATCCCTGTCGATTACGGCGGCCAGATGTGCGATATGGATGAGATAATCGCGCTTGCGAGAAAGCATGGGCTGAAAGTTATTGAAGACGCCGCGCATTGCTTGCCTTCGTCTTATAAGGGACATCGCGTTGGCACCATGGGTGATATAACCTGTTTCAGCTTCTATGCCACCAAAACTCTCTCTTGTGGCGAAGGGGGGATGGCTGTTACCATAAACCCTGATTATGCTAAAGCAATGAAAATTAACCGCTTGCATGGCATAAGCCGCGATGCCTGGGATCGCTATACCGCTAAGGGGAATTGGTATTATGAGGTGGTGGATAACGGAAATAAATACAACACCACCGATATTAACGCCGCTCTTGGCTTGGCGCAACTGGCCAAACTCGAGAAAATGTACGGCATGCGTAAAAAAGTGGCTGATATTTACAATGCAGCTTTCATCGGTTCTGTCGTAACTTTGCCAGTGATCCGCGCAAATAGAGATACTTCCTGGCATCTTTACGCAATTAAGGTTAATAACCGTGATGAATTAATGGCAAAGCTTAAAGAAAGTGGGATTTCTACCTCGTTGCACTTTATCCCGGTTCATCGCCAGCCGTATTACTCTGCCAAATATGGCTACAAAATAGAAAATTATCCAGTGGCTGAAAAGGTATATTTCCAATCGGTATCTCTGCCTATTTTCCCGGATATGACCTGCGAAGAGGCCCGCTATGTGGCAGCTAAAGTTATAGAATATGCCAAGTAGTTTTTACGTGCGGGCAGGCAAGCGGGTTTTTGATTTAATCTTTGCCATCTTTGGCGCATTGCTCTTAAGCCCACTTTTTGTTGTGGCGGCTATGGCTGTTAGATTAAGCGGCCCTGGCCCGGTGTTGTTTAGCCATAGGCGTATCGGACTTAATTTTAAGCCGTTTTATACCCATAAATTCCGTACTATGTTGGTCAATGCGGATAAAAATGGTTCCGCTATTACCACTTGTGGCGACTTCAGGGTAACATCAATAGGCCGCCTGCTAAGAAAAACCAAATTAGATGAACTCCCGCAATTATTTAATGTGATATCCGGCGATATGAGCCTGGTCGGTCCACGCCCGGAAGTAGCGCGGTATGTCGAAATGTTCAAGGAAGACTATAAAACTGTGCTGTGTGTGCGCCCGGGGATTACGGACTATGCCGCCATAGAATACCGTAATGAAGAGATAATCCTGGCGCGCTACTCCGATCCCCAGGCAGCATATGCTAAAGAAATACTTCCGGCCAAAATAGAGCTTTATAAGAAGTACATTTCAGAACAGTCTTTTATTACAGATTTAAAAATAATTCTGAAAACATTACTGAGGTTGGTCAGCTAGACGATTGGATGAAGGGGGAGATGTCAATCAGTATAAACCACGGGCAGCCTCGTGGCAGGCGGGGGGTGTAATGGTTGTTACATTGATTTGAAGTAATATTTTTGAGATACTATTGTATATGAAAAAGCATCTTGAGAGGCATGGCAGGCTTTTGGTGCTTACGCTTGATGCTGTTGCTATAGCTTCGGCTTATCTCTTGGCCTTTGTTCTGCGGTTCGATTTTCATCTGCCCCCGGGGCAGGCTTACGTTTTTCTTAAAACCCTCCCTATTGTACTTATCCTGCGGTTGGCGTCTTTTTACTACTTCGGCCTTTATAATGGTATCTGGCGCTATGCCAGTTTAGCTGATCTTACCGCCATCATTAAAGGCCTAATGGTAAGCCAAGTATTTGTAATGGCTATTGTGCTGTTCATACAGCACGCTGATTTCCCGCGTTCCGTAATGATTATCAGCCCGTTTATCTCCTTGTTCCTTGTTGGCGGTATAAGGTTTGCAATAAGGATGACTCGCCACCTACGCTATAGCGAGAATACGGTAAACCAGTCCCGTATGCTTATCTACGGGGCTGGAGATCTGGGCGAGGCGGTTCTCAGAGATTTGCAACGATCAAAAGGCTCCACCCGCAGGGCGGTTTGCTTCCTCGACGATAACGCTTTGAAGCATGGCCGCAGCATCCACGGTGTGCCTGTGCTGGGCGGCCGGGACCGGATCGCCAAGGTTATTGAGGACAAGGAAATTGACGAGGTGCTGGTGGCGGTGAACCACAGCCGCGGTAAATTAATAACCGATTTGATGCAGGTTTACGCGGCTTCGGGCATAGAGCGTAAGGTCGAGTTCAAGACCCTGCCCACCATGGACGAGCTTATCAGCAAAACCCGCCTGGTGCCTGATATACGCAAGATCGACGTGGCAGACCTGATGCACCGCCGCATTGTAGATATAAACATGGGCTTGGTGAAGGCCAGCATAAAGGGCAAGACCCTTCTGGTTACCGGGGCCGGCGGCACTATTGGCGGCGAGCTTTGCCGGCAGGTGCTGGCGCTGGGGCCTAAGAAAGTGGTTCTGCTTGAAAACCACAATACCGCGCTGTTCTATATAGACAAGGAACTGCGCGAAAAGGGCTTTGCCGGGCATATAGTTTCCGTGCCCGGGGATGTGCGGGACGAAAGCCTGCTGAA
>Ga0209212_1004781_pt1 | contig 16511 bp, 16 predicted proteins | sample RifGroC2_FD_183996 | JGI IMG/M metagenome (GOLD analysis project Ga0209212, IMG submission 183996) | Groundwater microbial communities from Rifle, Colorado, USA - Groundwater C2 (SPAdes) (version 2) | ecosystem: Environmental > Aquatic > Deep subsurface > Groundwater | place: Rifle, Colorado...
AGCCGTAGGCGATGGCAGGCGGGTAAGCGTCCCGATTGATATCGGGATTCGAGTCGATATTAAGTAATCACTCTGTAATCTGTAAATAGAAGATTATTAACAATTGTATTGGGCATGTAGCTCAGTTGGTTAGAGCAGGCGTCTTATAAGCGCCAGGTCGATGGTTCGAGTCCATCCATGCCCACCATGATGAATTAAAAATTTAAAAATCAAAATGCAAAATTTTTAATTTTGATATTTGCATTTTAAATTGAATCTATGGGCGGTTAGCTCAGTTGGTTAGAGCGTTACATTGACATTGTAAAGGTCACTGGTTCGAGTCCAGTACCGCCCACCATGATGTCTAGATTAGAGCGGTCCGATGGCCATCGGACAGGTCACAGGTTCCCTGCCCGCCATCGGCTACACCTCAGGCGTTAGCAGGCGGGGAGTCTGGGCGCGCCCACCAGAAAAGGTCACCCCGCCTTGGGCGGGGTGCCGCCTACCATTATCTCTTTACGCAAAAAATACCTAACTATGCTATACTTTAGGTGGTTTTGAATATGAAAAACAAACAAGAAAGGGGGTGTGTTTATGAACTCAACTAATTGGGCGGGAACTATCGTACTGTCGTTTCAAAGCATCTGGGACAAATTTGTCAGCTTTGTACCAGAACTATTAAGCGCTTTAATAGTTCTTATTATCGGCTTACTAATCGCTGCTAGTTTAGGTAAGTTAGTAGCCAAACTAATCAAAACCTTAAAATTAGACGACTTAATAGATAAGTCCGGCATCCTAGAAAAGATGGAGGCTGGTGGTTTGGGTTTTTCATTATCCGGTCTCATCGGCTGGTTGGTTAAATGGTTCTTTATTGTAGTCATCTTAATCGCCGTGGCCGATATACTGTCATGGGATCAAGTAACCGACTTTTTGAGCGCGGTAGCTTTATACATTCCTAATGTATTAATTGCGGTAATTATTCTGACGGTCGGATTAATTGTTGGACAATTTATCCATAATATAGTCGAGCAAGGAATAAAAGTGTCGCATGCGCCGATGGCGTCGGCCAAGGCTCTGGCTGCTATTTCCAAATGGGCAATTATAATTTTTACCATCATGGCTGCCTTAATCCAACTTGGCGTAGCGGTAAGGTTAATTGAAATTCTATTTACTGGATTAGTAGCTATGCTGGCATTAGCCGGTGGGTTGGCCTTTGGTTTAGGAGGCAAAGACAAAGCGGCTAAGTGGCTAGAAGCAATTGAGCGGGAAGTTTCACATCGAAGTTAATATCTGTGTAAAACTACCCTCGTTATTAAACGAGGGTAGTTTTTGTTTCGGCAACCTATGTGTATCTTAATAAACACGTTATAATAAATTTACTATGTACCACATTGCCCCAACGGCGCTACCAGTGAATTTAAGACAATTAACGGCTAAACTATTGCACCAAAATGCTGGCGCTAGTATTTATCTAGTTGGTGGTGCTGTCCGGGATATTTTGTTAAAACGATCCACCAAAGACTTTGATTTGGTGGCTACGGGTATTGCCGGCCCCAAACTGGAACGCTGGTTAAAACGCCACGGCCAAGTGGTGTTGGTTGGTAAAACTTTTGGTGTTTATAAATTTATTCCCCAGCACTGGTCGTTAGAAGAAATTGACATAGCCTTACCGCGTTTGGATCATTCTTTAAAAAGCGGACGTTACCGTGATGTCAAAATTACCACATCCAGTAAGCTAAAAATCGAAGACGACTTGATTCGTCGGGATTTTACGATCAATGCCTTGGCTTTAAATTTAGATAATTTTGAGCTAATTGATGTAGTCGGCAGCCAAAACGACCTAACCAAGAAGCTTATACGCACCGTCGGCAGCCCCCGGCTGCGGTTTCGAGAGGATTTTTCTCGTTTATTGCGCGGCCTAAGATTTGCCCTGCAACTAAACTTTAAATTTGAATCTAAAACTTGGTCAGCCACTAAATCTTTGGCTACTAAAGCGGTTACGGCTAAGTTAAATAATAGTTGGTTAATACCGCGGGAAATAATCGCACGGGAATTTTTAAAATCTCTTACCGCCCAACCGATGGACGCGGTTAAATTATGGGACAAGGCCGGCCTCATAGCTAGGCTACTGCCGGAAGTAAATGCTATGAAGGGCGTGCCGCAAGCTAAAATTTGGCACAGCGAAGGTGATGTGTTCAAGCATTCGGTTATGGCCTTAAACGCTTTTACCAGCAACCAGTGGCAAAAATTTTTCCCCAGGCAACTGCCCAAGTTATCCGTTCTACTAGGAATATTATTGCACGACATTGGCAAGCCGCTAACCTTACAAACTCCCACCACCCACAAGGTTAAACACATCGCCACCCCCGAACATGATACCAAAGGCGCCCAGCTGGTGCCTAAAATAATTGCCCGCTTAAAATTGACTAGCTACGTAGCGCCGGATGGCGACAAAATTGATGCCGATATGGTGGAATGGCTGGTGGCCAAACATTTGTTACTGGTACATGGGCAGGTGGCTAATTTTAAGCCCAGTACATTGTATAAATATTTTTATCAAAAAGCTGACTGGGGTTTAGCCTTGCAACAAGTTATTTTTGCCGATTCTTGGGCCACCCGACCAGCCGATGGCCACCGGTTATTTGACCGGTTGCTGGCTTTAAGAAAACGGCTAAAAAATTTACAGCCGTTATTATCCAATAAAGGAGACTTGAAATTGCTGTTAAATGGTAATGAAGTTATGAAATTATTAAAATTAAAACCCGGGCCCGAGGTGGGTAAAATTTTAAAAATTTTAACTGAGGCTCAACTAACTAAACAAATAACCACCAAAGCGGAGGCTAAAAAATTACTTCAGCGGCTATTATGAAAAAAAACATCACCATACCGGTATTGGAAACCCCAACGCGTCTTGATAAATTCTTAACCAAGGAGTTAGTTGATATATCCAGAACCTATATTCAGCAAGCAATTAGGGACGGTAAGGTTACAGTGAATGATAAACCGATCGCCCCCCACTATTTTTTAAAGACCGGTGATATTATAAAATTAAACCTAACCGCTCCCAAGACACCGATCGTAAAACCTGATAAAAAAGTAAAATTTAATATAATTGCTCAAACTGATGATTTCTTGGTGATTGATAAGCCCGAAGGTTTAGTGGTGCACCCGGCGCCGGGAATAAATGAATCCACTTTAATAGATGGTTTGTTGGCGCTATATCCTGATATCAGGAGCGTGGGCGACGATCCGACGCGACCGGGAATTGTGCACCGCCTAGACCGTGACGTTTCCGGAATAATGGTAGTGGCGCGCAGTCAAAATATGTTTAACAATCTAAAAAAGCAATTCAAAGACCGAACTATTCATAAGGAATATACGGCTTTAGTTACCGGAGAAGTACAACAGCCTAGCGGCCGTATCGATTTCCCGCTCGCGCGCTCTAAAAGTCAGCATGGTAAAATAGCCGCTCGCCCCCGCGGCCACGATGGCGATGCCGCCATAACTGAATTCACGGTTATAAAAAAATTTTCTCACCAGACCTTACTTAACATAACAATTTTGACTGGCCGCACTCATCAAATTCGCGCCCACCTGGCCGCCTTTGGTTATCCTTTGCTCGGTGATAAAATTTATAAGCCGAACAAGGGAAAAATGACCAAAAAAATAAACCGGTTGTTTTTACACGCCCACACTTTAGAATTTACTGACTTAGCTGGTCGGCCACAAAAATTCACCTCGCCTTTACCAAAAAATCTCTCTGATTATTTAGCCACTTTATCATGACTAAAGCCGGAAAACTATTTATTATCTCTGGACCATCGCAAGTCGGAAAAAACACCATCGCCAAACAGGTGACAAAATATAAGCAGTTGCGGTTGGCAAAAATTATTACCGTTACCACGCGCCACCGGCGGCCCGATGATAAACTAGCCACCTATAATTTTGTAACCGTAAAGAAATTTCGTCGGATGATAAAAGACGCCAGATTTTTAGAATGGGCAAAAGTGCATCAGGATTATTACGGAACACCCCAAAAAAACGTTACTAATAATTTACTTGCTGGTCGCAATGTCGTTTTGGTAATTGATGTACAGGGCGCCAGGCAAATTAAAAAAATTATTCCGTCCACGATAACTATTTTTATCACCGCCGAAACCACTGCGGAACTTAAGCGAAGAATTTTCGACTCCCGCCATATCCCAAATAATCAAAAGCTAGCCCGCTGGCGGAGTACTTTAAAGGAGTTGCGGGCTGCCCGAAGCTATGATTATATGGTAGTAAACCGTTGGGGTAAATTACCGCAGGCGGTAAAGCGAGTAAAAACCATTATATCGCGACACTTATAGAACCCCTGCCGCCGGACTTCGGCGAGCTCAGTCGAGCCGCAGTCAGGCTTGACTAAAACCTTACCAAGCGCTATTCTGATGTGGCTATGCTTTTAAAAGCTAGCTTTTAATAAACTAATTTTTTCGATAAATATGGCAACTGCAGCAACAACTAGCATAATTAATTTTAAAGATATTAGATCTGGCCAAGTGGTTAAGGTACACCAAAAAATTAAGGAATTCAATGCCAAAGGTGAAGAAAAAGAGCGTGTTCAGATGTTTGAGGGTATGATTATTAAACGCCACGGGGGAATAGGTATGGGGGCTACTATTACAGTTAGAAAAATGTCTGACGGCATAGGCGTAGAAAAAATCTTTCCCTTACATTTACCAACCATTAGCAAAATTGAAATTGTTAAGGAATATAAAGTTAACCGAGCCCAATTACCTTACCTCCGCACTTACAGAAAAAAGCTCAAAGAAGTTAGTAAGAGTAAGAGTAAGAGCTAGAGTAAGAGCCAAAATATTCAGCCAATAATATACAATTTACCCTTACTCCAACCTCTTACTAAAGAATGCCCAGGTGGCGCCTGCCTGCGGTCGGCAGGGAACTGGTAAAGTTGTGTGGCCAGGTGGCGGAACTGGTATACGCTCCAGCTTGAGGTGCTGGTCTCCGAAAGGAGGTGCAGGTTCGATTCCTGTCCTGGCCACCAGTAAAATGCGCCCCGCAATGGCTTGGAGATTCTCCGCCACCTTAATTAATTATTTTAAATGAAGGCGGATCCCGCCGCCGGCGGGAGAGTCTTCCGCCCGAGGCGGACAGGTCTCCTGGGCACCACGTAGGAAAAGTCAATGCCTCGCGCGGGCTTCACCGCGCTCTTAAAAACTGCCAAAGAACCTGTTAAAAACATCGGCTCGAACCATATTTTAATTTTGGGGGAAGAAAATTTTTTAATCATAAAGTCGAAAGTAAACTTAATTCGCAGTAACAATTCATATGAATAAAACTCTGTTAAAATTCGCCGGTCTACTGTTTTGTTTTAGTGTCATTGATGTGCTTGTGATTTCCTATTGGTGGATAAGGTGCGGACAAACTCAATCTGCTTTTTACTGTGACTCTTTTATGTTTGGCGGAATTTTTCTCATCTTTGGTATACCAGCTTTGATTTTGCTTGGATTGTCGCTTATCGTGCTAGCTTTTTCTAAATGGTATAAAGGAAATGTTTCCACTGTCGCTAAATCGATAATTGTCATTTTGGGAATAGTTATTTTTCTTGCCCCATATACACCCCTTTTGCTTCCAAGCGAGCAACCAAAAACGTATCAAGGGTTTCAAAATCGAATGGAACAAGGAAGAGTAGAACAAGGAAAAGAGAAGCAGAAACAATGCGCGGACTATAAACAAAGAATGTCTGAATATCGCGAGGGCCAACCAATGCCTGTTCCCCCTCTTGGATGTAATTAACTTCTGAATCAGTGCCGCCAAAGAAAAACTTGCCATGCCAAAGGCAGATCCGCCCCTGGCGGAAAATTGTCACCCAGTAGGTGCTTCTTCTGAATCAGCGGTGCGGCTCACTTCGACTTCGCTCAGTACAGGCCGCCGCCTTTCCGAATTTTCGCGGGGGGACTTCCTCGCCCCTCGACAAGCTCGGGGCGAAATGCGTTCGGACTAATTCAAGAATACTGCACCACAAGTAAATATTATTTTACCAAGATATATGATTGAGCTCCCTGAAACTAATAGACAACCAGAAGACAATATTCCTCTAGAAAACGAGCGACCTACAGAACAACCTAAGCCACCAGAGATGATGGCGAGGGAGGAGTTTGTAGACTCAACTACAAAGAGACCACTCGAATCAGAAGAATGGGTAAAGGAACAATTTGAGGGGCTTGAAAGCGGTGAACCGGGATTAAGCATTAAGGATAAACGGATTACAATGCGAGATAATCACGGGCAACCAATAGCGACAGCTCTGTTGCGAGACTTCCCATGGGGGAAAGCTGTTTATACAATAGCAGTCAAACCGGAGTTTCGTGGACTGGGATTAGCAACCCAACTCTATGAGAAGGCGGTAGAAATGGGTTATAGCAAAGGGGTGTGGGAAAACAAGGCTTTTGTAGGACTTCGGCACAAATATTACGTTAAAGAAGCTCTCTCTCAAGGAAAGCCGGTTTACGAAGGTTGGCAGAAGGATTACCCTGAGCTTGCCAAAGAGTATAATAAGACAGAAAATTTTACTGAGAATGATGAGGACGCTTAGCTCAGTTGGTTAGAGCGTCTCGTTTACACCGAGAAGGTCATAGGTTCGAGTCCTATAGCGTCCACCAAAAGTTTCTGATAAAACTTTGGATAATTAGTAATTTGTAATTGGTCATTTGTAAACATCACTATAACTCTTACTCTTTACTCTTACTAAACTTATGTCCTGGGGTAGATTTATTCTTGGTATCATAATCGCCTTTGTTGGTTTCTTGCTGGTCTGGAAATCAGATTGGTTTTTAACCAACTTTGGACGGGTCGCCTGGGCCGATGCGCATTTGGGAGCCGAAGGGGGCACTAGAATATTCTTTAAGCTTTTAGGAATCCTGATTATTCTTATTGGGTTTGGCATGGCTACTGGTATTTGGCAGCCAATTATCGCCGGGTCGTTAAGCCCATACTTTAGCGGGCTAAACAGATAAAATTGCGGGCCGTTAGCATAATGGCAGTGCACTCGGTTTGCATCCGAGAGGCGCGAGTTCGATTCTCGCACGGTCCAAAGGCTACGGCAGGAAACTTGACGTTTGTCCCGCCACATTAAATTATGTTTGAAAGCAGGCGGGATCCCGCACCGCGGGACAATGTGGAGGTCACCGGTTCGAATCCGGTACGGTCCACCACGTAAAAACTTTGGCTAGCATCAGTTTTTACGTGCCCCATGATAATGAATTAAAGCGAATTACTTTACGGGGTAAAAAAGTTTATTAGCCTCAGTTAATGTGGCAGCGCCATCCGGTTGAAGATATACTTCTCGCCGTTAAGCAATTTACGAACGCTAAATATATTTCATGGCTACAGATACTTACTAGCTATGTGGTAAGTTTTTTTATTTTTGGACTAAATTTGTTCAAAACTCTTGACAAATCATTTGAAATTATTTTTTATTTGTGTTATACTAATACTATCAATTAAAATTTCTTGTTAAAATTCATTCTACAAGAGAGGGGGTGATAATAATGGCAAAAAAGAAAAAGGGTGGTAAGAAAAAGAAGAGAACCTAGTAATTGTCTCTTAATATACAAAACAAGCCCCACACTCATCCCATTGACGTGGGGTTTTGTTATCCGCCTCCGCCGAAGACCCATGCGCCAGCTTGGGGATGGGGCGGCACCGACAAACCACGGCTCACCAAGGGTGTTATTTACGTTACGGCTGATTCCGCGTCATGTTCAGGCTGATAAACCCGCCGAAGTTTCAGCGAAGGCGGGTTAAAACAAATAATACGGCGGTAAACCGTGAAGCTTCATTCCGTAATCAAAAAAGAGACTTTTGCGGCTTTACCTGCTCCTGGTCGCCAAAAATATGTATTTCACCATACACACCATCATAGCCCGGCTTAATGGTAACTTGACCTTGACGCAGGCGTTTAATAGCCTCTACCACCATGGGTGTGGTTTTATCCGCCAGGTCTGTTAGCGGCGCATCTACTAAGACATTCATTTCGCCGTCAAAGGCCGATACCAAACCCCAATATTCTGCCTCCACCGCCTTGGTCGTCCGACCTTTCACCCCTTGCGCCTGGGCGATTATTTTGTCTAGTTCAATTAATGATAAAAATGGGACGGCCGAGGCGAGTTTATAATTTTCCTGGCGAGTAGATAAATCTTCTACCCGCGACAGCACACCGACGGTTAATTGGCGACCACAATTAGGACAAATACCTTTACGCTTTTTCGTTTCGCTGGGAGCGAAAACTATTTTACAATCCCTGTGGCCGTCCCAATGATACCGCCCCTCATGCGGGAAAAATTCTATAGTTTTAGATAATTGTAGCTGGCCTTTATTTTTATTGTGCTCACGCGCGTTCGGGCTGGCATGCCTAACCGCTTGCCAAATCAAATCATAAGAAATTTTTTCTCCTTCAAAAACATTGGCCTCGCGACCTAAATTTGGCAGCGAGTGCGCATCGGAATTAGAAATTAAAGCCACTTGGTCTAAATCTGCCACGCGCCAGTTCATGGCCGGGTCACTTGATAACCCGGTTTCTATGGCAAAAATATGCTTTGATAAATCCTCAAAACATTCGCTAATAGAATCATATCCTGATTTTGAACCAAAAATAGCAAACCACGGCGTCCAGGCATGAGCCGGGATTAAAACTGACCTATCATCCACCTCCAATAATAGTTTAAGTAAATCTTGCGACGATAGGCCAATAATCGGTCGGCCGTCGGCTTTTAAATTACAACCCCGACCAGTTAGCTGTTTAATCAATACACCAGCTGCTTCAATACTCGGCACAAATAAGCAATGATGAACCCGTCGCGCTTTGCCGGAGTGCGTGTAAATACACGATAATTCCGTGCCGATTATGAAATAAACATCTTTAATGGCTGGCTCTTTAAACCGTGGGTCTTTTAATCTTAGTGACGGTTTGAGGCGGTAAAGGCCATTGCCCGCCGACTCTAATTTATTTTGAATTTCCGCAAACCACTTAGGATGCGTAAAATCAGCGCAGGAAACAAGGCTTAAACCCTTAATGCGGCACCATAAATCTATATTTTCTAAAGTCAGCTGGGGTGAACAAGCCCTTGAATACCTAGAATGGATATGTAAATCAGTATAATAGCGCATGATTAAATTTTACCATAAATAAAAAAATGAGGTGTACTTAATTGCAATACGTACACCTCACTATTCAACATCAAAATGAACATTATTTCATACCGTTAATAACTCGCTCGTTAATGTGCTGACGCCACCCGCCGATATGCTCGTAAATTTTCGCCTCGTCTTGGCCGGCGGCCACTACATCCTGCAGCGCACGGATGATATGCAAGGCGTGCGTACCGAATCGATCAAGACGATCTTCGAGGTTAGCCGGAGAGTACAGACGGTTCAGAAAACCACCAGCGGCATTGGAATAAATTGCCGGATGAGGAACTTCCACCATCTTTGGTTGAGGTGACATTAGGTACCACAACTTGATATATGACTCAACCCATATACCGTAACGCTCATTTTTAACACAGTCAGCCAGAAAATTAACCACCTCTTTGCGCACCCCCCAGAACCCGGTCAGAGGATCGGTAATATGTTTCCAGCCAGTCACGGCGTGCATCATCGAGGTAACGGCAATATTGAGCAAGTCACGATCAAGTGGTGGACTGAAACGGGGAGAATCTGGGTGATAGCGAGATGCGGTAACAACATCAGCGCCACCTTGAATGTGCTTGATTACTGTGGGTAGAAGCCGCACATCGTGCTGACCATCGGAGTCCATGGTGACGACAAAATCATAATTATTTTCGATTGCCATTTGGTAACCGCGTCGCACACTATAGCCAACCCCCTGATTAGTCACGTTGCGAATAAGTCGGCAATTCCGTTGTTGAACAACCTTGGAGGTGTGGTCGTTGGAACCATCGTCGACAACCACAATATCAACAACTAGGCCGTTAGACAAGCAACTTCGTGTTATTTCACCCTGAAGGCGAGGAAGAAAATGTTCCAACGAAACCGCCTCATTACAGGCAGGTACAACTACCAGTCCTTTCATTTAGGATCCCTTTCAAAAATTGTTCGTGTACTTTGTTTATTTTATAAACTCTAAACTTATGCTATTTTTCAGCGATTTTTGCCGCAATTTGATCAACTGATTGCACGGCAGTCAGATTTGAATTATCAACCATAAACTTTCTCTTCAGGCGACTAGCCGCAAAATACTTCCTGTATAAATCACGTTTTAATTTGGTCTTTTTAAAACCGTCATCGCCTGGGGGCATCGCCTTACGCATTGCAATGCGCTCCGCCGCTCGCTTTTCTAAGGCAGCATCATCGAAATCTAGGCAAACTAACCACATCCCCAAGGAATCTAATTTTTTTTCAAGCCAGCTAAAATGTTCCTCGATATTGTAAAATAGTTCTAAATATACAGCCGCTGTAATATGGAGACGGTTAAAAATAATTTCTTCTGTCTTAATAGCTTTAATAATAGGGATAAAGGCAGCGGCACGGTTCCGATGATAAATAATCGCCTCCGGACTGTTTGAAAATAATTTAGCAAATAAATCATGATAATATCCGTGTGTAGTAACACAAACCGATTCAGGATAACGGCGCTCTAGTTCAGACACTACACTACTCTTCCCGGAAAGATTGGTTCCTTCAATAATTATTTTCAATGGCTCCATATATAATTATTTGACTGATGTGGATAAACTCTGCCACAATTTACTAAAAATCATTCTCTGCGTTTCATAAATTCCTCGGTTTTGAATTATTAAACCCACGGGCATGCCGGCTTCCACTGTAGATATCATTGCTAATCTACCACCATAAATAAGTGTATAGGTAGGTGATGATTCACTTTTTGTTAGCCATTTTCTTTCTGCTAAGCTTGTTACTTCACCACCAGCGCCAATTGCTATTACCTTAACTTTAATTTTTTTTGAAATTCTTTCTTCGGTAAAATCAGGATATGCTGCGTATAAATACTTACGTACGGATGCTGATGAGTATGTATAATATTCTTTGTCTGGTAACAGGGTAACTTGATCTAGAACATCTTGTAAAATTATTCTAACGCCAGCTAAACCATCATAATAAGTAACCACCGGCCGATCGGCCACAATCTTAGCAATAGAACGCAATTGTGGCACCAACTCTTTCAAATCATTTTTTAAGGCCGTAAAACTTTCTAATTTATTCTGCCAGGCATCAAAAAGCTTCTTCGGATCTTCGGCCACAAAATATTGATGCTTATCTTTGTGATAATAACCAGCTAAACCTTGGTCACGTAGACTTTTTAAAATGTCGTATGTAGTACCGCGGTTTACGCCAGCTTTACCGGCTACTTTCCGAACTGGTGACGGCCCAAGCTCTAATAAAGCGAGATATACCTTAACTTCTTTATCAGATAAGCCATATTTACCTAAAATTTGATCAATTTTGCTCATATTTTCTTTGTCCGAAAGTTTTCTACAAAAGTTATCAACATAAGGTATTATAAGTCTAAATTAAACAAAAAAATTGTCAAATTAATTTTGACACTCCTCCGTCCCGACGGTTATCGGGACTTCGGCGTGCGGGACGAAAAAACGCCATAGAAAACGCTCAATAAATTCGTCTAGCGCTTATATCAGGATATACTAAAAAATTTGACAATCAAAAAACCAGCAATTATGTCCTGGCAATGCCTGCCTGCCGCAGGCAGGGCCTACCCATACACCCGGTCCGACTTGTTCGGACCGGTACTCGGGAAGTATCACCTGTCGGTTGACTGCTTGGTGAGGTACACAATTCTCGCACTGGCCTACTTTCCCACAGGCTAATGCCTGAGTATCATCGGCGCAGATGGGCTTAACGACTCTGTTCGGAATGGGAAGAGGTGTGACCCCATCGCTTAAAGCACGAGAATTCTATATCTCACTTTTGAAAATTCGACAGGTGAATCGGCGCACAAGGGCTTTCCGCCTCCATTACTTGATAGTAATTTCGGCGGATCCGCCGCAGCAATAATTTATTAGCGGAGGCGGAAACACTCTGTGGCCACCGCCTAACGGCGGGGGGGTGTGACCCCTCGGCTTGTCGTCGCTACGCGAGATCTAGCGCAGCTACGAAATCACCAAGACGTAATTGCTGGCTTTACTAAATACCAGCGGAAGTTGCCGGCGTTAAATATAACGCCAAGCTTATCACTACTGATAAGAGCAGAAAAAGTAAAGCTAATTTTAATCCTTCACTTTGTTTATTTAACATATTTTGGGCACTGACACTTAATAAATTAACTATACATGATTACCGTGTAAAAGTTAAGTGTGATAAATTTGAATATTCGTTCTTGTGGTTAAACCTTCAGCTAATTAGTATGGCTCGGCTGAAAGCATTACTGCTCTTACACCTACCACCTATCAACCCCATAATCTCTGGGGAGCTTAATAACGAAACCTAATCTTGAAGACGGCTTCACGCTTAGATGCTTTCAGCGTTTATCCGTGCCGAACGTAGCTACCCAGCTATGCCCTTGGTAGGACAACTGGTACACTAGAGGTTCGTTCTTCCCGGTCCTCTCGTCACATTTATCCACTCTCACGAGTGGTGTAGACTATATCTTCACCCTCCCGCAGCGGGTAGGGGTCAGCGTGTGATAGAAGTTTAATTTCCTGATTATCAGGTACCCTCTATCTCATCCGTTCCCTTTTTTATAGGTACTAGGAATCAGTCGTTACGGGGTCAAACCTACAATTTTCCAAAGTTCCTTTCTCGTCTTCTTAGTTCGTGTGGCATAATTGTGCCCTTGTACTGTCAATAGACAGTTACAAAGAAACCGCTTGTTGCGCGCCGTTAAGGCGGCTATTGGCCGGCGCAACAATATGCCGCAAGCCTTATAAATGGCTTGCGCTTGCACTTTCTTAAAGCGCAAATATGGGAGTAGGAATTTTAGAATAGTTCGTACTTGTATATAACCATTGACTCGTACTTCGGTAATACCGTCGCGGCGTCGGGATACATATCCGATTCCGAGCTTACGACGAATCCAAAGTAGCGGTGCCTCGTGGCGGGTGTCTTGGTAAAAACAAATCGTTACCATAAAACGCCAGCCGCGTCTACTCTCGTGACGATTCTTTAGCTGCAACATTAAGCTGCCATCGCCATCGAGAAAACCAGCTATATACGCATACTCAACTGCTGTTAATGTAGGTCGACTTCCCACGGTATTATCTTCAGTAGAATTAACTATTGGTCCTCAAGTACACGATACCACAATTCTTTGAACCGATCAAGAAGTGGTTGATCAACCAATGATCTACGGAAGACTTCACCGTTATTAGCTGTATTGTCAGCCCGAATTACTTCGGGCAGTAGCAAGGGCCCTTAAGGGCCTACTAGGGAAGAGCCTTCTCAAGTTTCGAGCGCCCGCGACAGATAGGAGACCGAACTGTCTCCATGATTAACCCAACTATTTCTAGTGGCATAGACTATATCTTATCCCTCTTTTCTCACTGTGAGAGTAGGGACCAAGCGTGTGATAGAAGTTTAATTTCCTGATTATCAGGTACCTTCTATCTCATCCGTTCCCTTTTTATAGGTACTAGGAATCAGTCGTTACGGGGAGTCCTCAAAGAATGCACGTACTACTTGAGTAGTATTTCGCCGACGTTTAGAATAATTCAACTCCTTAAATTGGTCAATTAATCCGCCAACTTTAAGAAGTAACTTTTTGTCTAAGCGTTTATATCTTGGAAGAATTTTTGCAATTCTTTGAGCCACGTCAACATGAGGCTTTTTTAGGCGTAGATAAGGCTTTAACATGGTGAGTACTTCCATTACGGGTTGTATCCCGACAATAGTGTACTCGGCCATGCCATCCTTACGCTGCCTAATATATCCATACGACAACTTATTCTTCAACCAATCCAAATGTGCTTGGTGTACCTGTTTTTGATAAAACACCACACTAGCACGAACTTGATATCCATACACATAATCTTTTCGTCGTACAAACTGAAACATTACACATCCATCGCCGTCTAAAAATCCGGCTATGTATGCTTTTTCTGCTTCAGTTAACCTCATAAGACGATTACTCTTCCCTCGGTATTGCCCTTTCTCCGTTCGGTCAAAATTAGAGAGGAGGGTTTCACCGATATTAGCTCGATTTTACATTTATGTTACCATAAAAGGTCGCAAGTGTTTACGACGTTCTGAACCCAGCTCGCGTACCGCTTTAATTGGCGAACAGCCAAACCCTTGGGAGCTTCTTCACCCCCAGGATGCGATGAGCCGACATCGAGGTGCCAAACCTGGTCGTCGCTGTGGACGCTTGGACCAGATCAGCCTGTTATCCCCGGAGTAACTTTTATCCGTTGAGCTTCGACCATCCTATATTGGATCGTCGGATCACTAACTTCTGCTTTCGCAACTGCTCGGGTAGTAACCCTTGCAGTAAAGCTGGCTTGTGGGTTTGCCCTATCACTCCCGTTTCCATCGGGAGCTAGCCAACCTTAGTAAACGCCTCCGTTACATTTTGGGAGGCCACCGCCCCAGTCAAACTACCTACCAGATACTGTCCCATTGCCGGATAACGGCTAATAGTTAGAATATAAACTCCGTTAGAGTGGTATCTCACATTGCGACTCCGCCCCAACCAAAGTCAGGGCTTCAAAGTCTCCCACCTATACTGAGCAAACAAAACTTATATTCAATACCAAGTTGTAGTAAAGCTTCACGGGGTCTTTTCGTCTAGTCGCGGGTAATCCGCATCTTCACGGATCTTGCAATTTCACCGAGTCCCTTGTTGAGAGAGTCGTCAAGTCGTTATGCCATTCGTGCGGGTCGGAACTTCATAATAGAACCGTGAATCAAAAATTCAGAACAATGAATTAAGAATCATGGTCCAATACGCTTAGTGTTACCCTTACGCGCCTTAAGTAAGGCTCTTTGTCGCCAAAGAGATCGGACTATATCATCACCCAGTCATTCGACTGGGGCATGGCGTATAGTCTCTGAGGATTTATAGGAAATTCAAAATTTAAAATGCAAAAATCAAAATTACGAATCAAAATGCAAAATTTTTCAATTCTACATTGTCATTTTACATTTTAATTTTTTATTTTTAAATTTCCCATATCTTTCCTGCTGATTGTCCGCACTGCTTGGATTGTTACGCTATTCGCGTACCAGCAGATACTCGGATATTCCAGCATATAGCCACATTTTACGCTAATTAATCGCTGTTTACCTATTTCCCTTAGCGCACTACCTTACGGTAGTTTCGGGCAAGTTGCCGCACGCAATTGTTACCCGACAAGGAATTTCGCTACCTTAGGACGGTTATAGTTACCGCCATCGACGCAGGCATTTCTGCTGCGTTCTGTATGTCGCCATACAGTTCGGACTATATCTTGTCGCTCATTGAAAAATGTGGGTTACTTTGCTTATGCATTTCACCCTTTTTCAATAGAACGGCCTCAGCGTATAGTCTCTGGGGGGAACTTTCGAGACTATGGGACAATAATTTCAATTTTCTCGCCACTATCGTTGATCTTCATCAGCTTCAAAATAAGCAGCGAATTATCACCATGAGCCTGTCGGCATTTCTTGAAGTTTGTAATTACTTCTTCATCAGAAATACCCTGAACCGGAATTGGTGTTGGAGAAACATAACCATTTTCTCTATTAACCAGACATGCTTCGTATTTCATACGTGCTCCTTCTCTTGTTCTTCCCTGCTGGTTGTCCGCACCGGGCACATTTTCACCTTAATGGTAGGTAGTACCGGATACACCGGATATTCCAGCATATAGCTAAGTTTTCTTCTACATCTCCGATCGGCATGGATCGGAGTTCAAAGGAGGTCTTGCACCTCACTAAGGCAGGTTTATTCACCTTAGGACGGTTCTGTCGTGTTACACCCCGCTTATGAGCGGGACTCCCGATTGGGTACGGGACTCACAGTCGCCCGTGAGATCGGACTATATCATCTCGCTACCTCTCCTGTCAGTGATAGGGAGAGACGAGTTTGGCGTATAGTCTCTGGGGATACTAAGCCGCCACTCTGTAGCGGAATTTCTAAATCTTAATTTCTAATTCCTAAATAAATCCAAATGACTAGCGATTAAAACTTTTAGACATTAGACATTTTAAAATTGAGAATTTATTAGAAATTAGTAATTAGACATTAGTCATTCCGACGTGGAGCATCGGTTAGTCTTTCCTGCTGATTGTCCGCACTGCTTGGATTATTACGCTATATAGCGTACCAGCAGATACTCGGATATTCCAGCATATAGCCAAATTTATTTAGTTTACCAATAAGATAACTACAACCGTCAGTTTATAGTTACCGCCGGCGTTCATCAGCGCTTCAGCTCAAGGCTACGCGCGCTCCGCTAACGCTCCGCTAAATTTAAAATGTAAATATCAAAAATGAAAATTCAGGTAATTATTTCGTCCCGCCAAGGCGGGACTCCATAATTTTACATTTTGACTTTTGACTT
>Ga0209212_1004785_pt1 | contig 16503 bp, 13 predicted proteins | sample RifGroC2_FD_183996 | JGI IMG/M metagenome (GOLD analysis project Ga0209212, IMG submission 183996) | Groundwater microbial communities from Rifle, Colorado, USA - Groundwater C2 (SPAdes) (version 2) | ecosystem: Environmental > Aquatic > Deep subsurface > Groundwater | place: Rifle, Colorado...
TGCCGAAGAGCAGCATGGCCGTGATATCAGCCTGGCTCATAGGCGGGTCGCTTTCGAACTTGACCCGGGGCTTCTGGGCGGTCCCCAGGAGCCGGATGAAGATCTTCGCCTCGGCGGCTTTATAGACGATCAGGCCGTCGAGGCCCATGACCGGCGAGCCGGCGCGGCCGATAAATGTTATATGGTCTATGGACGCGACCCGGCGGAAGATCTCGACGCGGAACGGCTTGATCTCCACCGTCCCCGCCATACCGCTTTTAGGTATCTTCAAAGTGAAATCCAGGGCGACCGGGACCGGGTCTTTGGCCAGGTTGGAGTACAGGATGGCGGGTTTCTCCGTCCTGACGCGTATTACCGCCTCGATAGGCGGCGCGGAGCGGGCGGGCCTTTTTCGTTCCACCTCCCGGGCCAGCTCCGCCTTGTCCAGCTGCGCCCCGGTCTTGATGCGGCTGTCCGGGACGAAAGAGGCCATCCCCTTGAGGTCGAAACGCGGGAGCTGCAGGGCGACGTCCCGCAGCAGGAACTCGGTTTCGTCCTTGAAAGAGCGCTCCGGCGTCCAGAGCCTGGAGGCGGAAACCCTTCCCTTAGCCTCGAATTTCAAGGCCTGCCGGCCGGCCGCCAGCCCGCTTACAAGCGCGTACTCGAATTCCTGGAGATCCTTGAGCGAGTCGCCGCTCCCCTTGAGCGAAACGCTGAGCGGCCCGCGGAAAACATTGACCGGCGCCGGTACCGAGTACGGGGTATGGGCCAGGTACTCGACCAGGTCCTCGAACCTGTCCACTTTAAGTCCGAAGTCCAGCTTGTGGCTGACGGCCAGGTCCCGGAGCCGGCTTGCGCGGCCGGAAACCTTGCCGTCGAAACTGCCGTAGAACTCGTACCAGAACTTGACCGGGTTCACCGTCAGCGCTACGTCGGCGTCGAAATGGTCCCTCTCGAGAAGCCCGGGCGTGGAGCGGGCCCTGATCACCAGCCGGCCCTCCAGGGTTTTAGCCATGCTGCGCCCCGCGCCCCTGAGGCCGAAAGTCTGCGGCTCCAGCTCGAAGCCGCTGTCGAGTTTAAGCGTCTCCCATTCGGCGGAATCTTTTTTAAGGCGGGCCCCTAGGGTGAACTGCTTCAGCCTGACGCTCCTGACCGGCCCCGAGCTTTCCCAGACTCCCGCCGAACCGTTCAGACGGAAATCCTGTCCCTTCTGAGAGCCTTCCACGCCGGCCTCTATCCTCCGCCCCGGCATGCGCGCGTCGGCGTTAAGGCTGAAGACCAGGGCGTCGGCCCCTTTTTCATCCACCCTGGCCTGGAATTTGGCTTTCACCCCTTCCGCCTTGAGCTGGCCCCGCGCCTCCAGGAAGGTGAACTCGCGGCCTTTCAGAAGATCTGAGGCCACGGCCGCCTCGCCGCTGTAATGCCTGGTAAAGCTCCCGGAGCTATGCTCCACTTCCACCTTGAGCGCAAGCGGCCTGTCCCCTTCCAGCCCCAGGTCCAGGCTGAGCCCGCCTTTGAGCGAGCCGCCGGCGCTTATGATCTTGTTCTCCGGCAGGTCCACCTCCAGCAGTTCCAGCCTGAGGCCGCGCAGGGCGGCCGGGATCAGGTTGGGCAGGCTGGTCGGCAGTCCCGCTCTTTTTTCCGGAGGGGCCGCGGACTTCAGCCCGGTCCGGTCCAAAGTAAAATGTTCGCCGGCGACAATAAGCCTGGAGATCTTCGTCAGCTTCACGCCGAAAAAGTAAAGGCGCAGGTTAAGCCTGACGTCGAGATTCTTCAGGCAGCCTTCCACCCCGGCGGCCGCGTTCTCGAAGCAGAGATCGCCGGCCTGAAGGCGGATCTCTTTTTCCGGGAAGCTGACGGAGCGGATGCCAAAGGCCAGTGTTTTCCACCTCGGGTGCCAGGCGCCGCCGAAATTTTTAACCGCCACTGTTACGGTGCGGGTCGTAAGGAACCATTGCGGTTTTGCGATCAGCGTAGCCGCAGCCAGCGCCAGCGCGGCGAGCAGCGCTATGACCGAGGCGATGGAAATGAGGAGGAGTTTTCTGAACAGGCGCATCAGAACTCCTTCCCCAGGCTCAGGAACAGCCGCCACTGCGGGGTCATAAGGACCTCGGCGGCGGGATCGCGGCGCCAGACCATGCCGCGCGCCAGCGTGGTCCGTATCGAGCCGATCGGGGAGAGCCACCGGAGGCCGAACCCCGGAGAAAAATATACGTTGGGGTCCAGGCGCGCGGAGCGCCGGCCGGCCATCGCGGCGTCCAGGAAAATAAGCGGCTGCAGGCCGTGCGGCAGGACGTCCCCGAGCCTAAGCTCCACCCCGTCATAGACCGTGGTCAGAAGGCCGGCGCTGTCAGCCGGGAGTTTGTTCAGTTCCGCCCCCCGCAGGTCGGAGTCTCCGCCCATGAAGATCCGCATGCTCAGCGGGATCTCCCCGGCGGCCAGGAGCGAGTTCTTTACCAGCGTGGTCTGCACGAGGTAGCGCGTGGCCAGGACCAGGGCCGGGGGGCTGTACCTGCCCAGATTCCAGATATGCTCCCCCTGCAGGCTGAGGAGGTGCGCCGTTATGCTGGATTCCATCCCGGCTATCCTAGACTGCGATCTGAAGGTCAGCCGTCCGCCGGTCTGCGGCTCGCCCGCGTAGTATTCGAACAGGTGGTCGCGCAGCTCCAGCTGCGTCTCAAAGGCCGGATAGCTGGTGACCGGCCCCAGCCCGCGGAGCGTATGCTCGTATTCCAGCGCCGGGCCCGCCGAGAACTCCCCGCGCTGGTTCTTGCTGTCCCAGCTGAACCCGGGGAGGAGGGCGAACTCCGCGTGCATGGCCTCGTACTGCGGCTCGTTCTGGCGCCCGAAGGTCAGCTTCGGCATGAGGTAAAGCCGGGAAGCCCTCCCAAGGTAGTAGCGGAAATTAGCTACGGCCGTCTGCTCGCGGAAAGAAGTGTAGACCGAGGCTCCCATGGAATTGCTGCGCGTCCCGAGCCGGGAATGCTGCCATTGCGCCTTGCCGATGAAGAAACCCTCGGTGTCGAAGCCGACTCCCAGCCTGTAGAGCTGCGGCTTGCCGGCCGTGACGCGCTCCGTGATGACCATGCCGCCCGTGGAGCAGTCCACTTCGAAGTAGGCGTTCAGGAACAGCGAGTCGGCCATGGTCCGCCGGGCCGTCAGGTCCAGGAGCCTGGCGTCGAAGCGCTGGCCGCGCCTGAAAGCCTCGTAGCGGCTGAAGATCTGCGGGTACACCTCGTCCGTTTTTTTGGGGCGGATATGGGCGAAGACATGCACGTCCCCGGGCCGCACCTCGGCCGAGAGCTCCCCCGTGGTCCCGTTCCCCTGCATTTCTATCTCCGGGCAGGCGTAGCCGCGGTTCTGGAGGGTCCCGAGCAGGGCGGCCTTGGCCGCGTCGAGCAGCCTTGGCGTCATGGCCTGCCCTTTTATCTTGCGCAGCTTTCCGGGTTTTATCTCGGGCGGCAGTCCGGAGACGCTGAAGGATTTTACGAAGGTTTTTTTACCAGGGTCTATCCGGAGGACGTCCGGGCCCGGCTCGAATTTAGGCTCCTGGTAGCCCCTCTGCTGGAGGAAGGCCCGCAGGAAGCCCTCCGCCTGGTTGAAAGGGATCTGGCCCCAGCCTTCCGTAGCCGTATCGCCGCAGACCAGGCGGGTCTCCATAGGGTTCAGCTCTATCTTTTCGCTGCCCGAGAACTGTATCTGCGGGCAGGGACCCGCTCTTTTCCCGGCAGCAGGAACAGCGGAGACGGACACAATCAAGGCCAGCGCCGGCAGGACCCGCCAAATTCTGGAATTCTCTGTGGGAAGCATAAAAATATAGAGTGAACGAACGCCGACCCGGTAAGACGGGCTTTTTCTATGCGTTCAGATTCCGGAGCCGGGCGTTTTTCCCGCGCCGCCTTCGACCGGAACCTCTGGCCCGAGCAGAACGGCGATCCACCGCGTGCTTTCATGGTTCTCGCAGGCGAATTTCAGGGCCATGGTGAAAGGCACGCACAGAACGGCGCCTATCAGGCCGAGCATCCTTCCCCAGAAAATAAGAGAGAGAAACACTACCAGCGTGGACAGGCTGAACTTATAGCCCATGAGCTTCGGCTCCACCACGTTGCCGAGGATGAAATTAACGGCTACATAACCGGCCCCGACCAGCGCCGCGCGGCCCACGCCGAACTGGACGAGGGTGAGGCAAACGGCGGGGATCCCGGCGATGATAGATCCCACATGGGGAATATAAAGCAGCATGAAGGCCAGGAAGCCCCAGAGCACGGGAGAATCCACGCCGAGAACGGTAAGCCAGAGCCAGATCAGAAAGCCGGCAGCCAGGCTGAGCCCCGTCTTGACCAGCATATAATGCTGGATATCCGCTGCGAACTTGGTGAATCCAGGGAAAGCCCGCCGCGGGTCGCCCAGGACGGCGCGGAGCTTGACGGGGAAACTTGAGGCTTCCAGGAGGATGAACATGACCGTGAGCAGGATCAGGATGATATTGGAGAGCGCTGAGCCCAGCCCGCCCAGGAGGTTTACCGCGAGCTTCATCACCGCCGCCGGATTCAGGAACTCGAGCAGCTCTTTATCGGTGACGCTTACTCCTTTCTTCGCGAGCAGCGCCTGTATCACCGTGGCCTGCTCCTGTATCCTTTCCTGGTAGGAAGGCAGGGAAGCGCTGAAACCGCCCAGGGACGTACTGACGAGCCCCCCGCCTACCACCAGCGCCGCGACCATCCCCGCCAGCACTAACAGCACAGCGAGGACATGAGGGAGACGCTTCCTCTTAAGCCAGTGCACCGCCGGCGTGCCCAGCACGGAGAGAAAAACCGCGACGAGCGAGGACACCAGCGCCGACTGGGCCTGGTTGAGCCCCCAGATGATGATCACCAGCGCGGCCGCGATCAGGAGGAAACGCGTTCCGGTGGGGAAATTATTCTGTTCAGAAACTGCCATAGCTCCTCCGGGAAAGAACCACCCTTACCGATCGGGTTCGGCGGAAAAGGTCTCCTTCCGCGCCTTCGCTCAGGGCACTGGCCGCTACAGCACTTTCCGGCCCCTGATGACCCTGAGCACGACCACGATGATCGCTATCACTATCAGAATATGGATGAAACCGCCCAGGGTGTAACTGCTTACCAGGCCCAAAAGCCACAGGACTACCAGTATTACGGCAATTGTTTCCAGCATATTATCCTCCTCTCCGCTTTACCGGTTTTCGGGCTAGGACGGCTCTACCGTCATTAAATTTTTAACTTTTTTCACACCGTTCACGTCCTTTACCAGCTTGGTCACCATGGCTTTTTCAGCCTCGGTCCCGGCCCGCCCGCCCACCGTGACCGCGCCGCGCCTCACCGCTACCGTGGTATAGAGGCCGTTGGTGGAATGATGCAGCACCAGGGCCATCCTGACCAGGGCGGCGACGGAGACGTCGTCGATCTGTTCCTTGGTCGTCCGCTGCTTTTTTTCCTGGGACGGGGCCACGACCATCTCGTTTACGACTTTTAGCACCCCTTCCACGTCTTTGGCGTATTCCGTGGTCAGGTCTTTTTGCGCCGTGCTGGCCGCGCCGCCCCTGAGGGTGACGATGCCGTCCTTAACGTCCACTTCCGTGTTCTTGGCGCTGACGCTGCGGTGGAACAGAAGGGTCGCCTTGATCTTCTCGCGGAACCAGGCGTCGGAATTCGCGGAAGGAAGCGCGCCTTTGACCTCCAGCCTGTTGTCCACGGTCCTCACGCCGGGAATGTCCGTCATGGTGACCTCGGCCAATGACCTGTGGAAGTATTCGGAAATGATCCCGGTCAGGGTAACGGCCCCGTCCCTGGACTCGATCTTGATATCGTCGCCCTGCAGGTAGTTTTGGAACACATGCGACTGCCTGGCGGAGGTTACGATGTAAACGTCCATCCTGGACGCGTATACCGGCGGACTGAAAGCCAGCAGGCCGGCCGTCAGGAAGATGGAAGATATTTTTCTCATTGTGCTTTCTCCTTGGTTTCGCCCTTATTTAATAAGTATAGCCCTTGGCCGGCCGTCAGGCTATTCGGGATACTGCTGTGCCAGCTAAGTAGTTTTACGGAAGGCGGCCGGCTATTTAAGCGAGGTCAGGCCGTGCTGGATGGCGTACTTCGTCAGCCCGGCGACCGTAGGGATATGGAGCTTGTGCGAGATATGCTCCCGGTGCGTCTCCGCCGTTCTCACCCCGATGCCCAGCCTGGCGGCTACGCCTTTGTTGGAGAGCCCTTCGGCGAGCAGGGAAACGACTTCGACCTCCCTCCCCGTCAGGGCGGCGCTCTTCGGCCCGCTCACGGAGGCTTTTGGCGCCGGGGCCAGGAGGGCGTCGGTCATGCCGGCGGGAAAATGAAGCCCGCCCTGGAACACCTGCCGGATGGCGTCGAGGAGCTCCGAGTTGGGCTGGTCTTTCATCACGTACCCCTGCACCCCGCAGCGCGCCATCCTCACCACGTATTCCTCGCTGGAATGGATGCTGAAAGCTATGAGCCGGGACTTGGGGACCAGCCGGCGCAGGCGCCTGGAAAGCTCGCCGCCGTCCATTAAAGGCAGGCTTACGTCCACTACGATAACGTCGGGGGCCAGCTTCCTGACCTTCCTGAGGGTTTCCCGGGCGTCCGAGGCTTCCCCCACTACCGCGATAGAATGGCTGGTCAGGTAGGACCTTACGCCCTCGCGCACTATCGGGTGGTCGTCTACCAGGAAAACCCGGATCTTCTTTTGTTTTTCGTCTGTCACGTTGATTTCCCTGTTCCCTTAAAAAGAATAATTTACCGCCGCGGTAAGCATGAAACCCTTATCCCTCAGATTCCGGCCCAGCGGGTGGGCCGCGTCCACGGAATGTATATCCTGGGTCCAGAGATAGCGGTATGAGCCGCCGAAGGACCAGGTGGTATTCAGGAAATATTCCGCCCCGCCGCCCGCATGCGGGCCGAAGCGGAACCCGGAGCTGTCGACCGGGGCGTAGATATGGGTGTAGTACCAGCCGCCGCCGGCCAGGATGTATGGCGCGAATTTATAGCCGTGCGGCATCAGGTAGATCAGTACCGAGAGCTGCAGCGGGACCACGTCCATTTTGGTCCCGGCAAGGTCCTCCTGGCGCAGGTCCGCCGAACCTTCCAGCGCCCATCTCCGCGTAAGGTGATACCGCGCCTGCAGGCCTTCCCCGAAATCTCCACGCGAGGATCCGCTAGGGCGGTAGTACACGGCGCGGCCGCCGATAGACAGGCCGGGCCTCGGCCCGCGGCTTTCTTCCGTCCCGGCCTGCGCGAGGGCCGTCATGGCAGCGGAGAAACCGGCCGCCAGCAGCAGAGCGCAAGTAAAAGTCCTGGATATGGTCATAATAAATATTTTCCGCCGTTCCATAGAGCATACAGCATGCGCCCGAGCATGCCAATGCGGAATTATACGCGCTGGGGGACGGTGATTATACGGAGGAGGTTTAAATCTCCGGCGACGGACTGTTGGAGCGGCCGTGCCTGGAACCGGAAAAAGAGGAAGGTTTACGGAGAGAAAAGATGCTGGCAGGGCTTTTCAGAAAGGCTTCAGCTTCCTGGCCGGCGCGACGTTTTCCACGCAGGCGGGGAAATACCGTTTACCCTTGAATACTTCCCGGATCGCGTCGAGCAGCTCCGAAGTCGGCTGGCTTTTCATCACATAGCCGCTGGCGCCGCTCCGGGCCATCCTTGCCACGTATTCCTCGCTGGAATGGATGCTGAAGGCTATGATCCTGGACTTCGGGACCAGCCGGCGCAGGCGTTCGGCGACTTCCCAGCCGTCCATGGAAGGCAGGTTCACGTCCAGCACTATGACGTCCGGCGCTATTTTTTTAACCTTGCGGAGCGCCTCGGGGGCGTCGGAGGCCTCTCCTACCACGTCGATCGCGCAGCTGGTCAGGAAAGCGCGCACCCCGTCCCGCACGATGGGATGGTCGTCTATCAGGAAAACCCTGATCTTGCCGCGCTTGTCGTCTTTGATGCTCATCGTTGATTCAAGGGAACAGCTCTATATAAAGTATACCGCGGGCGGCGGACGCCGCCCATGCGTAACCCTACGTATTCCTATCCGTAATACTACGGAGCTTTCAGGTCTTGGGCTGCGCCGGCAGGCCCAGGGAAGTCATCCCGTGCTGGATGGCGTACTTCGTAAGACCGGCTATGGTCATGATATTGAGTTTATGGGAAAGATGCTCGCGGTGCGTCTCGGCGGTGCGCACGCTGATGCCGAGCTTGCGCGCGACCTGCTTATTGGCCAGGCCTTCGGCCAGCAGGGCGAGCACTTCCTTCTCGCGGGTGGTCAGAGCGGATTTATCCTCGCCCTCGGCTGAAGGCTTGGTTTCCGGGGCCAGTATCGCGTCGGACATCTCCGGCGGGAAATAAAGTCCGCCTTTATGCACCTGCTGGATAGCCTCGACCAGCTTGGCCGTGGGCGCGTCCTTCATAACATAGCCGTGGGCGCCGCAGCGGGCCATGCGCACCACGTATTCCTGGCTGGCGTGCACGCTGAAGCCGATGATCTTGGCCCGGGGCACGGTCAGCCGCAGTTTCCGCGCGAGCTCGCCGCCGTCCAGCGAAGGCAGGTTAACGTCCAGTATTATCACCTCGGGCGCAAGTTTCTTAGCCTTGCGGAGCGCTTCTTTGGCGTCGGAAGCTTCCCCTACCACTGCAACCGAGCCCTGGCTGGTAAGATAGGACCGCACGCCCTCGCGCACGGCGGGATGGTCGTCCACCAGGAAAACTTTTATCTTAGGCTGGCTTTTCTTCTTCATATTATTTCCTCTTTCGGATCCGACAGCGGGACACGGACCACCAGGGCAGTACCGGCCCCCGGTTTAGAATTAAGCTCCAGGGACCCCCCCAGCAATTCGGAGCGCTCGCGCATACTCCCGAGGCCTATCCCCCGCCCGGCCGGACGTCGCTTGCCGCTAAGGGCGAAACCTATACCGTTGTCGCTCACGGTCAGGACCAGTTCTTTCCCTTTACGGGTGAGTTTTACCGCCGCATTAGTCGCCTTCGAATGCTTCCCTACATTATTGAGGGCTTCCTGGGCGATGCGGAAAAGCGCCAGCTCCAGCGCCGGCGCTATCTCCGGGGGGGTGTTCCCGGTCTCTAGCGCCACCTGTACCCCGGCGCGCTCTTTGAACTCGCGGCAGAGAGTGCGCAGGGCCGGCTCCAGGCCCAGGTCCACCAGCTCCGAGGGCATGAGGTTCTGGGAGACCCGGCGGATCTCCGAGATAGCCTGGCTGAGCAGCCCGCCCACTTTAATTATCTTGTCAGCGTCTTTCCCCTTCAGGGCGATCTCTCCGGGCAGGGATTCCAGCCTGAATTTTACCCCGGAAAGGATCTGCCCCACGCCGTCATGAAGTTCGCGGGAAAGGCGCTTGCGCTCGGTTTCCTGGGCCGAAATAGAGCGTGAATGCAGGCCACGCAGCTCGCGCTCCGCCCGCTTCTGCTCGGTAATGTCGCGCTCGGTCGTGGCGACCTCGACGGGCTGGCCCTTGTCGTCGCGCAGCACCGTGACGGTGAGCAGCACGTCCAGTGTCCTCCCGCCCCGGGTCAGGCGCTGGGTCTCTATCGGCGCCGCCGAAACCTGCACCAGCTCCTTCGCTTTTATAAGTTTGTTTTCCGGCATGAGCCTTTTGATGCTCATCGCCAGGGCTTCGGCCTCGGTATAGCCGTACATCTTTTGCGCGCCTTTGTTCCAGGCCAGGATCTGGTCGTTCAAGTCGCAGATGATGACGGCGTCGTTGGAATCCAGCACGGAGTTAGCCAGCCTCAGCATATTTTTCTCGGAAAGTTTTCTTTCCCGCTCGGCCCGCTTTTGTTCCGTGATGTCCCGCTCGGTCTTGGCCACTTCCACGGGCCGGCCTTTCTCGTCCCTAAGCACTGTGACCGTGAGCAAAACGTCCAGTACCCGGCCGTCTTTCGCTAGGCGCTGGGTTTCGATCGGCGCCGCCGAGACGCGGAGCAGGTCGCGCGCTTTCATGCGTATTTTTTTCGGCATGAGCCGCCTGATATTGAGTCCCAGGGCTTCAGCCTCGGTATAGCCGTACATCTTCTGCGCGCCTTTGTTCCAGGCGGTGATCCTGTCATTCATATCGATAATGATCACGGCGTCATTGGAATCGAGCACTACCGTCGCCAGCCGCCGGAGGTTTTTCTCCGCGAGCTTCCTGTCCTGTATATCTATGAGGGCCAGCACCGCGCCCCCGGTCCTGCTTTTTTCGGTCCTGCTCTTGTCGGTCCGGTAAGGCCGGGCGACCAGGTAATACCAGCGGCCCTGAGTATCCTGTACTTCCGCCTTCTGGACCTGCCCGTTCCGGATCACTTTCAGGAGCAGCTGTTTCAAGCCGGGAAGGAGCAGCGGGAGCCTGAGCTCCAGGACGGACCGCCCGAGCTTCTCCGCCGACATGCCCAGCGCCTTTTCCGCCGGCGGCGTGAAGCGGCGGACGGTCAGGTCGGGGTCCAGCAGCAGGATCGGGATGTCGATATTGGCCAGGAGGTTGGAAAAATCGCTGTTCGCTCGGTTCAGTACCTGGTTGGCGTCGCCGAGCTCCTCCGTGGAAGTGACCAGTTCCTCGTTGGTGGACTGCAGCTCCTCTTTGGCCGTCTCGAACTCCTCGTTCACGCTCTGCAGCTCCTCGTTGCCGGAGAGCAGCTCCTCGTTGGAGATCTTCAGCCTGGTATTGGTGGATTCCTGCTCCTCGATGATGGCTTTCAGCTGCTCGCCGGAAGCCGCCAGGTCCTCTTTGAGTTCCACTACGCGGCGGCTGTCCTTCGCGCCCCGGGCCGCGCCGTTCCGGATCACCCCGGGCTGCGCCGCGTCGAGATCCTCGAAAAGGATAAGAAAACTTTCAGGGCGGGAGTTAGCGGCCCTGATCGGCAGCACTTCCAGCTGCACCCGCCCGCCGGGTACGCGCGGGTGGGGCGCGGGGATTTCTTTGCGCACGGCGCAGGCGGATTTTTTGGCGATATGCATGGCCGCCCGGAATTCCAGCAGCAGTTCCGGCGATGCCATGCGTCGCAGGTTCAGCCCCGGCTTGCCGGGCGCCTGGCGGAGATAGGGCGAAACGTCGCCGAGGAAACGCAGGATCTCCAGGTCGCCCGTGACGATGACGCCGTTAGGGACGTAGCGGGCCGGCAGCACGCTTTCCAGCTCGCTCTGCAGGTCGAGGGCTTCCTGGGCCGGGTTATCCCGCTCCTCCACGCTCTGCCCTCCCTTCATGGCTGACTCAGGCTCCATGAAGCGGCCGAACTGCACGAAATTTAGAGGCGCGTTGGAAGCTGAAGTGCGTTCGAAAAAAACTTTTTTTCCTACGTTCAGGACGGAAAAGCCCCCTGGGAAATCCCCGATGGTCTCCGAATGGCCCAGCATCAGGACGCCGCGGGGCTTCAAAGCGTACTGGAAGATCTGCAGGGCTTTTTCCTGGAGCGCCGGCCCAAGGTAGATCAGCAAATTGCGGCAGCTGACCAGGTCCAGGTTGATGAAAGGCGGGTCCTTCAGCAGGTTCTTGGCCGTGAAGACGCAGCGGTCGCGGATGGCCGGGATTATCCGGTAGCCGTCCTTGGTCTCCGTGAAGAAGCGCCGCAGCCGCTCCGGGGAAACGTCGGCCTTGATCTTTTTAGGGTAGGCCCCCTCGCGCGCTTTTTCGATAACGGCAGGGTTCAAGTCCGTGGCGAAGATCTGGAAGGGCACCTGGGAAACCCGCTGGCCGAGGAATTCTACGAGGTTGATGGCGTGGGAATAGGCCTCTTCCCCGGTGGAACAGCCGGGAACCCAGATGCGGACCGGCGCGGCGGCCGGCCTGTTCTTGAGCAGGCGCGGATAGATCTCGGCCTTCAGGGCTTTGAAAGCTTCCGGCTCCCGGAAGAACGAAGTCACAGAGATGAGGATATCGCTGTAGAGCTGCTCCAGCTCACCGGGGCGGGCCTTGAGCAGCTCCAGGTACTTTCCCGCTTCGCGCAGCCGCAGCAGCGTCATGCGCCGGTAGATGCGCCGGCGCAGAGTGCTCTGTTTGTAAAAGCCGAACTCCACCCCCTTGGCGGCGCGGAGCAGCTCCAGGATGCCGCTGACTGGGTCTTCTCCGTGGACGGCCGCCTTTTTCCCCGCTTGCCTGGGCCTGAGGCCCCCGGGGACAGAGCCCAGCTTCTTGCCTATTGCTGAAGGGGAAAGGACGAAGTCGGTATAGCCGGCTACGACGGCTGAATTCGGCATGCTTGGGTGGGCCGCGGTCTTCCCTTCCTGAGCGAAAGTCGTACCGCCGGCTTCCCTGATAGCCCTCAGGCCGTCGGTGCCGTCGTCCCCCTCTCCCGACAAGAGCACCCCGACCGCCATTTTCCCCTGGTCCCCGGCAAGGGAGCGGAAGAAGCTGTCTATAGGATTGCGCCAGTCGGATTTGTGTCCGAAGGAGGAAAGATGCAGGACCCCCGCTCTTATCAGCATAGCGCGGTTAGGCGGCAGGATATAGATCCGGTTGGGCAGGACCTGCTCCCCGTTCTTCACTTCTCCTACGGGTAGCTTGGTATTGCGCGCCAGGATCTCGGCCAGCTGGCTCTTATATTGGGGGGCGAGATGGGGCACCAGGACGAAAGCCATGCCCGGCTCGGGAGGCAGGGCTCCCAGCAGGTCCGAGAAGGCTTTGAGGCCGCCGGCGGAAGCGCCTATGCCGGTGACGGGAAAAGCCTTAGGAAGTTTATTTTTTTTCACATGGCCCCTGGGGTAACTATACCTTGTATGATTTGCCTGTACAAGGCCAATATCAATTATATCCTATAGGGCGCTTCGGGATAATCCGTAGTTCCGCGGGACTTTATCAGTAGTATTACGGATAAGGGCGCTGGTCACTGGCCGGGGCGCAGGACCAGCAGAGGAAGTTCCGAGTCGGCGAAAAGGCGCATGGGCGGGCCCCAGGCGCCGGCTCCCGAAGTAACATAGACGCTGAACTCCCCGGCTTTATAGAGCCCGTAGAAATATTTGAACATCCGCCTTTCAAGCGGGCCGAAAGGGAAGATCTGGCCCCTGTGGGTATGCCCGCTCAGGACAAGCCCGGAACCGGCGGCGGTTATCTCGTCGAAGCCCTGCGGCTGGTGCGAAAGAAAAAGAAGCGGCTTGGTGCGGTCGAGCAGCGGGGCAAGTTTTTTAGCCGCCTCCCTGTCCCCGCGCCGGAGGTCGTCCACCCCGGCCACCAGCAGCCCTGGCACCGGCTCATAGACAGCGCCGCGCAGCATCTTTACGCCGCAGTTTTCGAAGAAACCCGCCGCGACCGAGCCCTCAATGAACATATCGTGGTTCCCCAGCACGGCGGCTTTGCCGTAGCGGGAGTAGATGCTTTTTATGACCCCGCAGGTCCCCTCCGGCATTGGCTCGCGCCTCTCCGAGAAATCACCGGTGATAACCACCAGGTCCGGCCTCTCAGCGTTCAGGATTCCCGCTATTTTTTCCAGCCTTTCCAGTTTTATCATCCTGCCAAGGTGCAGGTCCGAAATCTGCGCGACGGTGAAGCCGTCCAGGGCCGCCGGCAGCCCCTTTATCCGCACTTCCACCCGCTTAAGTTGAGGTGGCCTGGCCCCGCTCCAGGCGGCCAGGGCGACGAAGCCGGCCGCCAGGGTCAGGGCGGCGATGAGAGCGGGCTTTTCCCCGGCCCAGGAAGCGCCCAGGGCCTTAAGCGCCGACAGCGACAGGTCGCAGGCAAGCAGCACCCAGAAAGAAATGAAGGAAGTACCGAAACCGAACAAAGCCAGCCATAGCAGGACGTCGGCCAGCCCGCCGAAATGCGAAGCCGCGAAAACCCTCGCCAAAGGGTAGAAAGCGGAGAGCAGGAGGGCCGTTTCGTATACGATGAACCTGGCCGTTGGTCCCAGCCTGAACCTGAAAGCCAGCCAGAGCGCTATATAAACGTTGAAAGCAAGGTAAAACAGAGCCAGCCCCAGCCCGAAAAGGTGAAAAGGATTTTTCATACGACCCTATCGGGGCCGCGCCCCGACAGCAGCCCCAGCTCTTTCGCGGCCTGCTGTTTTTTATCTTTAGGGAGGAAGGACCCGTCCACGGCGCAGCCGAGGGTATAGCCGAGGTCCTCGAAACTGAGGCCCATTTTCTCCACCGCAAGGAGATATTCCTTGTTCAGTTGAGTGTCCAGGATCTCGGGATCGTCGGCGCCTATGGTGCACTTTAACCCGGCTTTAATAAATTTTTTAAGCGGGTGCTTTTCTATAGAGTCCACGGCGCGGGTCAGATAGTTGCTCCAGGGGTTGGTCTCGACGGTGATGCCGGAACTTTTTAATAGCTCCATCGTCCTGCCTGATCTGTCCTCCGCGGCTTTCACTCCGTGGCCTATGCGCAGCGGCTTCAGCGTCCTGACGGTTTCCCCGATCTGAGAGTAATGCCCTTCTTCCCCGGAATGGACCGTAAGCGGCAGACCGGCCTCATGCAGTTTTTTCGCCGCCTCTTTGTAGAGCGAGGGCGGGTAATCGGCCTCATTGTCGGCCAGGTCGAAGCCTATGACGGTTTTTTTATTCTTGACCGCGAAAGCGGCGGTTTTTTCGGCCGACTCCACACCGTAGATGCGGGAAGCGATAAGGATGAGCCCGCAGACCATATTGCTGTTCTTTTCGAATTTTACGGCGGTGGAATTTATCAGGTCGTGAGCTTTCTGCCAGTCCAGCCCCGCTTTTTTGAACATGAAGTCTGGGCTGTAGCGCAGCTCAAGCAGGCGGACGTTCTCTTTTTTGTAGGCGTCTTCGAGCGCCTCGAAAGTTATGCGCTCCACGGCTTCATAAGAGGCGAAAGAGGCCTGGGCCAACTCGAACATGCCTAGCACTTCCCTCAGTGAGGCGCCGGGGGCACGCAGTTTATAGACGCGGTCCAGGCCTGCGGGGTCGAAGGTGGGCAGCTTTAAATTATTTTTCCTGGCCAGGTCTATGACGGTGCCTACGCGCACGCAGCCTTCTATGTGGCGGTGGAGCTCCGCCTTGGGCATGGCGCTTATTTTTTCTTCCGCTGTCATAGGCGGTCACTTCTCGGTGTAGGTTATGGCTATCTTGGCGGCTATTTTAGTGCCCGAGGCCTTGGCTTTGTAAGGGCGGGTCCCGCCGTTGATATAGGCGGCGAAAGCTTTGGCCGTGTCCAGGGCGCTCTGGCCGGCCTTGAGGGCCAGCATTATATTCCAGCCGGCCACGTGGTTCACGGTTCCGTCGGGCCGCTTGAAGCGGAAGATGGAGAGCCAGAGGCTGAGGGTGCCGTCTATACCGCCGCCGGGATTCCCCGAGGCGAGGCCGGTGATGACGGCCACGCCGGCCTTCCCGCCGACCGTGACTTTGCCTTCTTCGACGGAAACTCCCTGTGTTTTATCGTAGGAGGAAGCGGTAAGGTCCGCGCCCTTGGATAGCTCGACTTCCGGGTCGTAATCTCCGGTCTTCTTTTTCATAAGCCCCCCCAGGCCCCGCCTATCTTACATGAAGCGCGTCCACGTACTTGTTGAAGCGCGCGCAGATCTCCTCTTTGGAAAGCTTGCTGACGCGCTTGACGCTGAAATCTTCCACGCTGAACGAGGACATCACCGTGCCGTAGGCCATGGCCCGGCGTATCACATCGAAATTCTTCCAATCGGGCGCAGCGGCGAGATACCCCATGAAACCGCCCGCGAAGGTGTCGCCAGCCCCGGTGGGGTCCACCACTTTCTCTATCGGGTGGGCGGGGACGGAAAGGACATTGTCCTTGAAGAACATCATCGCGCCGGCGTCGCCGCGCTTAACAATAATGCCCTTCGGGCCCATCTTCATGATCAGCCGGGCCGCCTTTATCAGATTGTATTCCCCGGTGAGCTGGCGGCACTCCTCCTCGTTGACGAAGAGCATGTCCACCTTCTTGAGCAGCTTCAGCAGCGAGGGTTTCTTGAGGGAGATCCAGTAATTCATCGTGTCGCAGGCCACCAGCCTGGGCTTGCCCATCTGGTCCAGGACCTTGCGCTGCAGGTCCGGGTCTATATTGGCCAGGAAGAGCACGCCGCAGCGGGCGTGGTCGCCGGCAAGCTTGGGTTTGAAATACTGGAAGACGTTGAGCTCCGTGGCTATGGTCTCGGCGTTCTTGTAGTCCTGGTCGTAGCGGCCCACCCAGTGGAAGGTCTTGCCCGGCATGACCTCTATGCCCTTCTGGCAGATATTCCGGCGCTTCAAAAAGCGGCGGAAAGGAGCGGGAAAATCTTCGCCTACCACGCCTACCATCTGTACCGGGGAGAACTGCGAGGCCGAAAGCGAGAAGTGGACGGCCGAGCCCCCGAGGGCGCGCTTGGTGCTGCCGTGTATGGTCTCTACGGAATCGAGGGCTACGGAACCGACCACAAGGATAGTGTTTTTCATGGCTAGCGGGGCTCCCTGTAAATTTCGCGGCTTCTGCGGCTGGGCTACAAGGCCTATAATATCAAAATTTAAGGTTCCCGGCCTTGTCGGAAAGCAACTATAATATTGGTATGACAAAAAAGATACTCCTCACCGCTTTCGAGCCTTTCGCCGGCCGCAAAAGAAACCCCGCCCT
>Ga0209212_1004787_pt1 | contig 16499 bp, 16 predicted proteins | sample RifGroC2_FD_183996 | JGI IMG/M metagenome (GOLD analysis project Ga0209212, IMG submission 183996) | Groundwater microbial communities from Rifle, Colorado, USA - Groundwater C2 (SPAdes) (version 2) | ecosystem: Environmental > Aquatic > Deep subsurface > Groundwater | place: Rifle, Colorado...
AGGCCATCGGACCGATCCTGATGGGTATGAACAAGCCGGTGCATGTACTGCAACGCGGCGATAGTGTCGATGATATCGTCAAGATGGCAGCAATCGCTGTCGTGGATGCGCAGACAACATGATCAAATTGTCGGCATAGTCAACATTCAATAACTGAAAAAGGCAAAAGGCTCGGCTTCCCAGCATCGACCTCTTGCCTTTTTCAGTTATTATTTCACATCCGTGAAGCACTCCAGTGGTACTACTTTCGGCATGATCATCTAAGTAGATAACTTCGTAATGCTTCAGAATATGACACTTCTTTAACAGAAACATATCAGGCAAGCATCAATTTCTATTGTTATGTTTAGACATTTTCAACGATATTTCACCACATTAACAGTATTATTTATTTTGACATCATGCGGGAATTGATTTAAATTTCAACGCTGAATTTAACACAAGTAATAGTTTATCCAATCCCAGGAGGCACAGATGTTCCTTCTTCCTAAAGGCAACCCCCTTTTTGAAAACCTTGCAGTTTCCAAGCTCAAGTTGCCTGAAGTACTGTTGAAATTGAGTACTGGCAATTTCACCGGATACGCCAGCTTTGTCTTTCAATCCTCCACCACTATCCTGGTTTTTGAATCAGGCAAGCTGGTCAGCGCTCTTCTCGAGCAAAATAACGGCAGCCGCCAGACCGGATTCGAGGCAATATCAAGCCTAGTCGACCTCATGGTCACATCAGGAAACGGAATCCTGAACGTCTACAAACTCTCAAAAGACCTCACCATGTGCATCCACGCCCTGCTCCAGGGTGAGATCCTCTACAAGGCGCAGGAACTCAAACTGATCGACATCAAGACTCTGCTTGAAAAGATCAAGTCCGATCAGATGAACGGCTGTCTGCGTATCTATACTAATGAGCGCTCTGCCATAATATTTTATAAAGACGGCAACCCGCTTGGATTCTTTCATGATGGTTCTCACGATATTGAGACTTCCTCCACAGAATCACAAAAAATTGCCGGACTCCCAGGCGCCAAGATCGATCTTTACTCTACCCAGGGCATAGAGGAGCTAATGGGTGTAGATCTACTGGAAGTAGTAAACATTCAAAAGATTTGGGACACGGCAATATCACTCAACCAGACAGAAAAAGACAAGACTGGCAAAGAGCGTGAAGAACGTGATCGAAAGATTGCCGCCCTCAAGCTGGCTGATTTGGAAGAGCAGGTCAAAGTCATTGTTACGGAATACGTAGGAAAGGTTGGACGCGGCGTTGTTGACAAAGAGCTTGCCGATCAGGGAGGAAATGCCTGTCTTATGGATGAAACGAGGGTAGTGAGATTTATTGCGGGCATTGAGCGGTCAGCCAAGTTGCTAATCGGCGCTACAAGCATCAAGGCCATGATGGAAAAACTCTCATCTGCTATAGCTACAGCCAACCATAATTTATGAATTTATTAATGAAGCAATGGAGGTTATATGGAATATTTTATTGATCTGCTCGGCCGCCTGAATCCATTCGACACCATTCAGGTTATTTTATGGGGACTTGCCGGGGTCATGAGTTTCTACTTCAGCATTGGAAATGCCCGAGTGTGGACCAGTATATCCCTCGGATTTTTTCTTGTTTTCCTCAGCCAAGCGTATCTTATGAACCCCTTCGCAGAAAGCTACTACAAGCTATCAGCTTTCCATTACATCATTGGTACCGTGGCAATCATGGTTATCACCCACGGTTTTCTCGAGTATTACGTATTCTGTCGTACTTTCGAGATCTCCGGTAAAAAGTTTATTGTTTATCTGACAACGGCTTTCATTCTTGCTGGGTCCGGGGTTTTTCTGGCAATCAATCCAACTCCCAGTCCCAATACCATCAGGAACATCAAGATGGTCGAAAATTCCATATGGGTATTCCTCTCTCTGATGAATCTGGAACTAATCCGCAAGATCTACGTTGCCATCAAGGACTCGACCATATCCAAGGGATTTTTTGCATTTGGAATTGTATTTCTTTGTATCTTTCTCTGGAAAGGTTCTGAACTTTATCTGCAAGTTTACCAGTGGGATAAGGAATGGCTTGAAATTATTACTCTCACCGACGAGGAGAGTAATATTGAGGATTTTATCGGCCGGGTCCAATTTTCACAGCTGGTCAGCAGATATGCCGCTCTCTGCTCAGGCTTCTCGGTTGGCGGAACATTCGTCTATATCTATCGCCTGCTCAGATAGTCGAGGATGTCTCTGCGGCATGAGTGACCAAGACAAATGAAGGAGCTCACCATGAGAATTTTATGTTATGTCGTTGCACTATTTATTGCCCTCACGACGTTTTCCACCGCCGAAGCTCGCATAAAAGTTTCAGGGAACGGCGAACAGCTCAATTTTGATCCTGAAAGCATCCCCCCTAATTTAAAAGCATCCTACGACACAATGAACCAAGTATGTACCAACTGCCACTCCATGAAAAAAATCGTTATCGCAGTACAAACCGGAAAAGGCCCGGACACTAAACAGCCATTCGACAAACAAGCTGCAAAAGCTTACTGCATCAAAATGTTGCGCAAAAAGGATAAAGTCTTAATGACTAAAAGTGACATTAAGAGTGTATACCAGCTACTCAACTACCTTTTGGATGAAAATGCCAAATAAAATAGTTTTTCTGTTATAGTCAAAAGTGCAAAAATAAAAACAGCCCGATACAAGGCTGTTTTTTTAATTACAGACGTTCGAAAAAGGATTATGCAATTGTTTCAATCTTTGACAGCACTCGCTCCTCTTCACGCATTTTCTGGCCAACTGAGCAAGCGACTCAAGTACCTGTTTTACCTCTGCATTGTTATCTCATTGACTATTCATATCATATTGCTGATTAGCGTTATCAGCATCAATCCGACTACAACGTCAGGAGCAGCTATAAACTATATTGACATCAAAGATATCGCGGTACCGTCTCGCCATTTTATTTCAGGCATTAAACCTTATGTTAAGCCCACTGAACAACAGGAGACTGCACAGAAGCCACCTGTTGACACAAATAACACCGTCCGCAGCAACAACCAGGATTCAACGACAAAGGCTGCTGCCAACGACCTGAAATCGCCTTTAGGGCTTGGCATGGCAAATGGCTATTTCAGCAGTCTAGCCGATGGAAGAACCCTGCGCGATGATATTCGTGGATACTATTTCGATATTATGGAGAAGATCAACCTTAGGTGGTGGCAGACAGCAGGGACAATTAAAGAGGTTGCACAGCAAGATGGAATTATAGAGATTCAGATTGAGCGTGATGGGAAATTGTTCGATGTGAGACTAATGAGGGGTACCGGCTCAAGCGTAGCAGACAGGGCAATCATTAATGCGATCACCGAGGCAGCACCCTTCCCGGCACTTCCGACCAGTTATGAACTGGAAACATTCAGAGCACCGCTAAAAATTAGTAAACCTTCGCATCTGTTCAGTGGAAAGGACTTGTGATAGTCCTACTTCAGATCGAATCCCTGGAGGTCTTCGTCAGAAAAATCAAGGGAGCTGTCAATTCCCGCGGCATCCAGTCGCGAACTCACATCCCGGAAACCAGGATTAGCAATGTTGATCTCTGCAAATAAAGTAGCAGCCTCATCATTTTTACCAAGCACTTGGCAGGTCAGGGCAAGTTCATATTTGATGGAGCTGGAATCATCCAGGCTCAGACCCGGATTAATCAGGGTGTGCAAAAAAACCTCGGCCTTTGCAGGATCGCCTTTTTCGCGCAGACATACTCCCTGAAGAACACGACATTCAAAGGAACGTGCCGGGTCTGATGCCGCCTGGCTGAATTCATTGATAGCATCGTCATAAAGTCCCATTTCCTTGAATGCTACTCCCAAATCATAATGGGACTGCGCATCCGACAGATCAAGATCGATACCAAACTTGACACCACGCGGAGATGTTGCAATGGTATCAAACATCTCACCAACCGAGTCAAGCCAGTTATCCCCCAAATTGTCTGAAGATCCTGAAGTGCCAATATCATCAAAACCAATATCGTCATCGTAATCAATTTCAATTTCAATATCGTCATCTGCAGGTAAAACTGGATTAATTACATCCGTAAAAGCATCTGACTCCTCCAGTGAGAAAACTTCATCCAAAGCATGTAGAGATTCTTCTGCAAGCTTCGTTGCTGCAGGCTCAACCACTTCCTGAGAATCCGGTGGAACAGTTCTGTCATTGAAACTTTCAGGCTGGCGCAGTTGTTCTGGAGGTGTCTCTGGTGATTCCTCCATTGACTTGTTTACCGAAAAAACGCCCAAAGATAAAAGCTTAGGTTCAAGCGCTTCAATACCTTCCTTATCACCTGCTGCCTCATAAACACGTTTCAACCCTTCCAGCACAATCACATTAATGGGATCAATTACGCTAAGCTCCTGATAAATTTCTATCAGATCAGATGCCGCTCCAGACTGAATGAAGTCCTGTTCAAAGTCATCGAGCAGAGCCAAAGCTCCCGCAACGTCTTTTTCTGCGGCCAAGCACTCCAGCAAACCTTTTTTGGCAATCAATTCGTCCGGAAAAAACTTAAGATAATGCTGAAAGGCAACCTTGACTCGCTGTTGTTCACCAAGTTTTTTGTAGGCAGCGACGATAAGATCCCAAATACGTTTATTATGCGGATTACTGCGCAACAAGGCTTGAATACCTGGGACTGCGCTGGCAGCATTACCACTTTCCACCTGTTCGCTCAACACTTCCAATACGAACTCGGTCTTTTCCGGAAAAAGTTGTTGGATGCGTGTATTCAGCTTGGAAACAGCTGCGCTGTCACCGCGTTCTTGAAGAAATACCGCCAGTCTGCCAAAAGCAGCATACGATTCATCCTTTTTGCCAACATGAAAGTACGATTCTGCAAGCTTGAGCTTGATGTTGATATTCTGAGGATCAACATTCTGCATCTTTTCAAGGATCTTTAGTGCATCCTCCATACTGGAGTTTTTTTCGTAATAATCGTAGACCTGTTTGTATTCTGCCAGGGCATTTCCCACCAAACCGTGTTTTTCATTAAGTCCCGCAAGAATCAAGGTTATAGAAACATCATTTGAAAAAAGCTTCTGCAATTGTTTGTAGACTGCGATCGCTTTAAGATAAAAACCATTAGATGAATAATACTTACCAATAAGTTCAAACGCAGCACGAGCCTCGTCGTTACGCCCTACCTTTACCAGAAGCTCGGCTAGCTTTTGGCGCTGATTGATGGCGGAAGAATCGAACGAAAGCACTTGTTCGTAGACCTTAATGGCTTTATCCAGCTGTCCCTTAAGTGTCAACCGCTGCGCTTCTTCGATGAGCTTTTCTTTTTTTGTACTCACTAGCGACGTATCCTTCCGAGCACACTAGAGCCAAAAGTTCATTACAAACTGACCGTTTTTATCAGGTTGATAATTACTGCAAAGACAACGACTTGTCAAGCATAATAAGCTGGTTATATTACGTTTTTAGGCTTAAGCCCTGGCAATTGCTTTGACATACACCACCGAATACAGTATCTTAAAAAATTAACGTTACAAAAAAACAAATCCAGTTCCACACAAAAAAACTACTCAATAGAGACACCCAGGGAGGCAACGGCAATGCATTTTTTGCCAAAAGCAAATCCACTTTACGAACATATTTCCGTTCAAAAGATTATTATCCCAGATGTGCTGGAGAAACTTGGCAAGGGTGGTTTTACCGGCTATCTCAGCTACTCATCAGCGGACTTCGAATCCTATTGCATTTTTGCCAAAGGGCATCTGATCTGCGTCATCAGTACCGACAAGGGTCGAGACAAAACCGGCTTTGAGGCTATTTCCGCTCTTTTTGACAAAATAATCATAACAGGCGGCGAAATCAATGTTTATCGCATGACTGCCGATCTAGCAATGTGCGCTCATGCGCTGGTACTCGGCACAAAATTATTCAATGGCAATGAAGTCCGACAGGTTGACATAAAAGGGACCATGGCACACCTCAAAAACCAGAGGCTAAACGGCGTGGTACACTTCTATACCTTCGAACATTATGCAATGATCTTTTACATGAACGGCCAACCGATCGGCTTCTATCATGACAATGCCAAAGAAATCGAGTCATCGCCGGAGGAATCCCGCAAGATTGCGGCCCTTCCTGGCGCTCGTCTGGATGTATGTGCCACCAAACCGCTTGAAGAACTCATGCATTATGACCTGCTGCAGCTGGTCAACCTCGGTAAACTCTGGGAGACTGCTGCAGCGCGGAGCACCACATCGCGCGAAAAAGAGTTAAAGACGCCGCTCCCGGAAGGAATCGATCATTGTGACGAAAAATTGACCGAACTGGTTGACGATCTGACAGAGGTGGCTATGGCTTATCTTTCCCGGGAAGGAGGGGAAGTCATAAAAAAAAGGCTTCAGGAAGCCGGTGGCAGCTCGATTCTATTTGACAGCACAAAAACCGGTGTTTTTCTCGGACAGGTGGAACAAGACGCCAAAGCAATCGATAGTCACGCCCGCATCGGCGAAATGATCGACCTGATGAAATCGGAGATTGCCGGGCGTCTTGCTGTATAATCCACCGCTGTAAGGCGGTTTTACTGTTGCAGAGGGCGAATGGCGTACATCCAGCAACACCTCAAAGAATATCTCGAGCTCCACGGCTATTGGATCTTGTTCGTCGGCACATTTCTCGAAGGTGAGGCCATCCTTATCATGGCCGGATTTCTTGCCTTCGGTGGTTATCTGCATATCACTGGGGTCATTTTTACCGCCTTTGCCGGTTCATTCCTTGGCGACCAGTTCTACTTCTACCTTGGTCGTTTCAAGGGCAAAGGACTACTGCGACGCTTTCACTCTATTGCCCGCAAATTTCGCGAAGCTCTGCGACTTATCGAGAAATACGGCGCATTGGTTGCCTTTATCTCCCGTTACACCTATGGATTCCGAATCGTGCTCCCTATCATTCTTGGCATCACCACTCTCCCAGCACGCACATTTCTTTGGATCAACCTGATCAGTGCCCTTTCCTGGGCAATCGTCTTCTCGCTGGCCGGATACCTGTTCGGCAAGAGCGCATCTCTGTTTCTTGATGACGTGGGCAAATACGAACACTACCTGATGCTTACGCTGCTAGGAGTCATTATGACCATCTGGCTGGCACACCTCTACCACGCCTGGAAACTAAAAAAACCGGCACGGGAACGACTTGCCAGAATGCGTGCCCTGAAGGCGCTCCGAGGTAATAAAACATGACCGGATCAACAGAACATATATCCATCGTACTGGTTGAGCCTCAGTCCCCCGGCAACATCGGCATGGTCTGTCGCGCCATGAAAAATATGGGATTGTCCCGACTGCGCCTGGTAAAGGGTTGTGACCGTTTTCATCCCGAGTCACTCAAATTTGCTGTAGCAGCCAAAAACCTGCTGGAACAGGCCGAGTTATTTGATGACCTGGCATCCGCTTTGGCCGACTGCACACTGACGGTAGGTACCACGCGCCGACATGGCAAATACCGCCAGGAGATCCTTTCTCCACCAGAGGTTGCCAACATGTTGAAAGGTCAGGCCGGCCCCGACTGCCATGCCGCCATTGTATTCGGCCGTGAAGACAGCGGCCTGACCACCGACGAACTCTCCCTGTGCCGCTGGCACGCCACCATACCCTCAGACGTGGAATACGGTTCACTCAACCTGTCTCAAGCCGTGCTGTTATTCTGCTACGAACTGGGCAAGGCTGCCGATTCCCCCGGCGGAGGCAGGCTTGAGCAAATGGCCGCTTCAATCGAAATGGAGTCGTTGTTCAGCCAGATGGATGCCTGCCTGCAGAAAATCGGCTTCCTCAACGAGCAGAACCCGGGGCACATTATGCGCTCAATGCGCAGGATTTTTTTCCGGGCCGAACTGGACAACCGCGAAGTAGCTATCCTGCGGGGCATGCTGACCCAGATCGACTGGGCCAGCAGCGGCTTCGACGGCAGGAAGCGCTCATGAACCCGACCACTATCGGGCTGGTGGCAGGGACGCTGACCAGCATTGCTGCCATCCCTCAGGTTATAAAAACCCTGCGGACCCGACACGCCCGGGACATTTCCATCTGGCAGCCCCTGCTGCTTGCTTTTGGGGTTGCGCTCTGGATGATTTACGGTATGCTGATTCATGATCTGCCACTGATCCTGGCCAACATCATACCGCTGATCTGCAATGTACTGTTGACCGCGCTGAAGCTGCACTATCGCAACAATGGCACCTGAAGGCGATACACGTAAAACTCATCATTTGGAGGAACAATTATGAAACGTTTTCTTGCGACACTGCCGCTGCTCCTGCTGTTGTCACTCCTTTCGGGTTGCGGCTACAACACCATGCAAGCCAACGAGGAGGCGGTTATTGCCGCCTGGGGCAATGTGGAATCATCCTACCAGCGTCGGGCAGACCTGGTCCCCAACCTGGTTGAGGTAGTCAAGGGCTATGCCAAGCATGAGGCCGAGACCCTCAAGGCGGTCACCGAGGCCCGCGCCAAGGTCGGCTCCATGCAGGTAACAAAGGATGTCCTCAACAACCCCGCAGCCCTGAACAAGTTCCAGCAGGCCCAGGGAGAACTTTCCGGCGCCCTCTCGCGCCTGATGGTTGTTGTGGAAAAATATCCAGACCTGAAAGCCAACCAGAACTTCATGGACCTGCAAAAACAACTGGAAGGGACCGAGAACCGTATCAACGTGGCCCGTGAGCGGTACAATGCATCCGTGCAGGTCTTCAACACCAGTATCCGCACATTCCCCAACTCCCTGACCAACTCCCTGATGTTGCACCTGCAGCGCAAAGAGGCCTTCAAGGCGGAGGAAGGGGCCAAGGCAGCGCCCAAGATCAAGTTCTGACCATGTCAAGATCACTTGGGGCTCCTGCATGGACCTAACCCTGATTCTTAAAAGATTTTTCATACTGGCCATCCTGGTTCTTATACCACTCCCGTTGCTGGCGTTGGACGCTCCACAGTTGAGTGGGCGGGTCAATGACTACGCCAGGCTGCTCTCTCCCGAGGTCGCCACCCGTCTGGAGCAGAAACTGGCCGTTTTCGAACAAGAAACATCGACACAGATCGTTGTCCTGACCATCCCTAGCCTACAGGGTGACAACATCGACCAGTTCGCCATCCGGGTGGTCGAGCAGTGGAAGATCGGCCAAAAGGGCAAAGACAACGGCGTGCTGCTGGTGCTGGCCCAGGCCGAACGCAAGGTACGTATCGAGGTCGGCATGGGGCTTCAGGGGGTTCTGCCGGACATAACCGCCGGCCAGATCATCCGTGATGTTATGCGGCCATTCCTCAAAGCTGACAATTTTGACCAGGCCATCAGCACCGGGACAGATGCCATCATGTCCGCCACCAAAGGCGAGTTTACAGCCACACCCAAAGACCAGCACAGAAGAACTCATAAAAAATCATCCTCTTCGCTTACCCTTTTCCTGCTGGCAGCAGTTGCCGCTGTCATATTGGGTTCCTATTCCCGCTATCTGGGAGGCATTGCCGGAGCAGCCGGCCTGCCGCTGGCAGCGTATTTCGCCTTGCCCGGCGCCGGCTTGGCGATGCTGCTCATCCTTGCTGCAGCAGGTTTCGCGGGAGGCTTGCTGTTAAGCGCACTTTTTTCAGACTCGTTCGGCGGCAGTGGGAGTGGAGGCAGTGGAGGCGGTTTCTACCTGGGAGGAGGAGGATTCGGCGGTGGCGGGTACTCATCCGGAGGTGACAGCGGTTTTTCCGGTGGGGGTGGCGGTTTCGACGGCGGCGGCGCATCAGGCGATTGGTGACAGACATGGCTCCTAACATTAACAAACATCTCTCTCAGGATCAGCAGGCCAGCATTCGGACGGCGGTCGTGATGGCCGAATCCCGAACATCTGGCGAGATCGTTCCCATGCTGGTGGCACAGAGCGACGACTACCGCGAGGCCGCCGCGCAAGCAGCCGCGATCATGGCCGCTGTCCTGACCCTGGCGGTTGCGCTCGTACTTCAGGACACCTCGGTCTGGTTCTTCCTGCCCACGGCCTTTGTACTCTATTTCCCGCTTCTAGCCGTGGTCCAGCGCCTGCCGCTGCTCAAACTAGCACTTACGCCAGACAAGAGGGTCAACGAAATAGTCCGTTTGCGGGCGATCCACGCCTTTTACGAGCAAGGACTCCACCACACCCGTGAGGAAAATGGCGTCCTGATTTTTATTTCCCTGCTGGAGCGCAAGGTCTGGATCCTTGGTGACCGCGGCATAAACGCTGTCATCCCGACCGAGCGTTGGAACGCACTTGTCACCGGTCTTATCGCTGGAATCCGTGAGGGACGCATGGCAGAAGCACTGCTCAAAACCATAGCCGAGACAGGCGATATCCTCCGTCAGCACTTCCCAAGCAAGGCTGATGACACTAACGAGCTACCCGATCTTCTGGGTGAATGAATCGTTTTTTATACAATAAAAACGTGATGACTTCATGCTTACCAGTCTTTCAGGAAGTTGTTTTCTGCCTAATAACCGCTTCATAAACACCGCACATCCGGCCTGACCACATCCTCCTCTTCGCTTCTGCGAGTCTTCTTGCCACTAATCCATTATTCCAGGAATGGCATAGGCAACAAGGTTTCAGCTTGAACACACATTAAATTAATTAGTTGTTATGAGAAACAGTTCCTGTTTACAACACCTGTAAAAAAAGATACTATCCCGCCCGAGTAGCTGCAAAATCTCCGATAAACTTCGAATTATTTTTTATTTTATTCCGTTATTTCACTGCAATCGGCTGTTTGGGGGAGGGGCAAATGAAGCGCTGGATCACCCTGGCCATCGCAGGAGTCAGCCTGGCTGGCTTTAGCGTTACCAGTGACGCCATTGAGGGCAAAAAGCCCACCAATGAGCGCCTGCTTGTCATTCATGCTGCACCTTCCCAGAAAGAAAACGATCCGGAACAAAATTCCCGCCTGAATGTTTATGAAGGGATTGTTGAATACCTTACTGACAAAGGCTACCGGGTTGTCGATAAGGCATCAGCCGAACAGTGTTCCCTCCAGATAGCCGCAACCCATGACATCGACCCGCTTCTGAACCGCGCAGCTTCCTTCGGCCTCAAGTTCTTTGCCGAATACACCGTTTACTTCAAGACCTCCACCATCATCAAGGATAACGACGACAGTAAAGGCGCCCTGGTCAGGATCAGTGCCAAGATTGTTGACAACACCTCCTGCCAGGTGATCACCGCCAAATCCGCCGATGCCTCGTCAGGCGGCTTCAACTTAAATGATGCCATCGAGAAGGCCGGGCGCACCGCCGGCAGAAAATTGGCTGCCACGCTGTCCAGCTCACTGGACAGCTATCTCCGGGAGTCTGGAAGCAGCGGCCGTACCTATACCATTATCTTTGAAAGCCAGGAAACTGATGGCAAGCTGCTTTCAATGCTGTCCAGACTCGAAAAAAACTTGTCAGTTGCAGCGGCCAGAGAAACAGAATCAGGCGGCGGCAAAGCCACTTTTGAGGTCATCTACAGAGGCAAACGCGATCTGCTTGACAGGGATATCATCAAAGCAGCCGGCGAATTGGGGTGGAAACTGCAAAAGATCCGATCAGAGGGAAACCGGAGTACTTGGAAAATAAAATAGAGGAGGCTGTCCCATGAAAAAGATTCTATTCGGCATGCTTGCATTTATGTTGCTGGGAGCGACCATGGCCTTGGCAAATGTCGAGGCAACCGGAGAAGGCCCCAGCAAGGAACAAGCTTTGGCAACCGCCATGCGGCGAGCCGTTGAGCAGGGGGTAGGCACGTTCGTCAAATCAAGCACAACCGTGGTTGACTCCGCGCTGGTGGATGACAAAATACTTTCGCACAGCAAAGGCTATGTCACCAGTTACAAGATCATAAAAGAGGGCAAAAGCGACGATGGCTATTCAGTGACCATCAACGCCAAAGTCGACTCGAAAACCCTCAAGGACGACATCGACGCCCTGACCATACTGCGCAAAAACGTGGGAAATCCCCGCATCCTCGTAGCATTCAGCAAAAAAGGTGAAGGTGCACAGGTCTTCAAAAACAAGGACTTCGTTGAGGAGATCTACAACGGCATCGTCGAATCCTTGACCGACAAACAGTTCCGAGTGGTAGACAAATCCACCGCGGAGAGATTTTCCCAGCAGGTCGCAGCAACCCACGAGATCGATGTCGACCTGAATCAGGCCGCAGCTTTCGGCCTAAAGTACAACGCCGAGTACACCCTGCTGTACAGCGTCAGTGGCGAGATCAAGGAAGGAGCTGTCAATACCGGCGTCAAGCTGCGCATTAAGACTCAGCTCATCGACAACACCCGCTCACAGGTGGTTACCAGCAAGATGATCGAACAGACCAGCAGCGCCCAGACCATGGAAAATGCCTTGGAAAAAGCAGCTCGCGATGGCGGCAAAAAGATTGTCAACCCGATGATCACGGTCATTCAAAAAAACTGGATGGATGCGCAGCAGAACGGCCAGCTCTACACGGTCGTGGTTGACGGAGTGGATGATCCTGAAGAAATAGGTAATTTCACCAGCATGTTCGAAAAGTTCCCTTTGGTCAACGATGCGAAAGAAGTTGAATCCGGTGGCGGAAAGACCACTTTTGAAGCCACCTACAAGGGCAAGCGCGACCAGTTGGACAGGGATGTCATCAGGGCCGCTAAAGAGCTGGGTTGGACCATGAAGAAGGTTCGCGCTGAAGGCGCCCGCAGCACCTGGAAGAAACAATAGACGATCATTCAATTTAATCAATTTTCAGGAGGCTAATATGCACCGATTTGCAACGCTACTGGCCAGTTTACTGGTAACTGCTTTGCTGGCATCTGTCGCACTGGCAGACACCTTCAAGGCCACCGGCAGGGGTAAGAGCGAGGATGCCGCGGTCAATGCCGCGCTCAACAATGCTGTTGATCAGGCTGTCAAGCAGATACTGGATGACGGCACCTACAAGAAGCACAAGAAAAAGATCGATGGAGCTCTCAAGGGGAAAAGCAAAAAACTTGTTTCCAATGTCCAGCAGGATGGCGACCCGGAATTCACCGGCGCCGGCTACGAAGCGCAATTGTCGGCTGATGTAAACATGAAGGCCCTGGAGCATGAAATCAACTCACTTGGCCTGATCCAAGAGGCCATGGGTAATCCACGCATCATGATTCTTTACAATCCCAAACTCCCCCAAGGCGGCACACTCGGCTTGACCAGAGCCGACCTGGAGGCTTTCTTCGACAACTCCTATGGCTCCATGGTGGATGTGTTCGTTGAGAGAGGCTTTGAAGTCATCGACAAGAAATCGGCCGAGTCGTTCGCCATACAGGTGGCCGATTCACACGAAATCGACATGGATGTAAACAAGGCCGCCGCATACGGTCTCAAATATAATGCTGACATGATTGTCTATTATCAGACCGTCGGCATCGGCAAAGAGGGTTACACTGGCGGCGGAGCTAAAATGTTTCTGCGGGCCCAACTGATCAACCCCACCACCTCACGCATCATTTCCAGCAAGGATGTTGAGTCCCAGGCCTATGCCGGGAGCATTCAGGAGGCGCTATACCGGGCAGCCAAGGATGTGGGTTCAAAGATATCCAATGTGATGATCGACTCCATCAAGAAAAACTGGAAAAAGGAAAAGTCGGGAGGCGGCACATTTATCGTGGTGCTGGATGGCGTTGATGATGCTGAAGAAATTACGACATTCAGGGACAAGCTCAAGAGCTACCCTGATATGGATAATACCCGCGATCGTGAATCAGGTGGAGGCAAGACAACCATAGAGATCAAGTTCGGTGGATCAGCCGATGACGTAAAAAAAGCCGTTATCAAGGCATCCAAGGAGCTTGGCTGGACTCTCAAACTGGTCAGGGCCGAGGGAAGTCGCAGCACCTGGAAACGGCAATAACTCCTAACAAACAATGCCCGGCTTGATGTTAACACTGATCAGCCGGGCTTTTTTCTATCAATCACAATAATGCAAAGGAAAAACCTATGAATAAATCCATCTACCTCATGGCAGTGACACTAGCTACGACACTGTTGGTCTCTGGCTGCGTCAGCACCAGTGGATCAGCTATGGAAACACATAAGAAGGGAATGGAGAGTGTAACCGAGGAAGAATATGTAGTTCCCAAAAAACCGATCGACAGGCATTCCATTGGCTGTGCCTGGTCAAAACAGTTTGGTCCCGTAGAAGACCCGGGTGTCGCAGATATCCGCGTAAAAAAGGAGAAGTCCTTCAGTGGCGTGCAACAGGACTTCGCATATAATCGCGGCATTGCCCTGGGCGGCACCCCAGCAGTTGCTCCGGTACAGGCCGAAATCGGCTTGCAGGGCGGCAGCGTAGAAAAATCAAAACTTGGCGGATTGGAAATAATTTCCCCGGTTAACATCGGAGATGTCCCCTTTGAGCCGGAAATTCCTTACATCACTGAAGCCCTCCGGTTAGGCAACTTCAAAATCAGTGATGAAAAGTCAAACAAGGCCCAGGTCAATGCCGGCGTTGGCTCGGTGGTCGGCAACGCCGTAGCAACGGCTGAGGTTGGCTCTCAAGCGCGCCGGGGCACAGAAGGTGACGGACTTGTGGTTGCCTACAAGCTCCATAAAATGGATATGGACACCTACAAAAAGCTGGACACGGGCAGCCTGAAACTTGAACTAAATCGGTCGGAAGAAAAATCAGGCATGATACTGAAGGCAAAATACCAGGTCATCGAACCAGGCGCCAACAAGTCTCTCCCGCGCAACCTGATCTGGGCCTGCACCCGTGCCGACGCAATGAGCCGTGATATGGTCGCTGCATGGCTGGTTGAGTTAAAATCCACCGATCCCAAGCGAAAATCACTGACGATTGCCTTTCCTGCATTTCCAAAAATCGATGATTGCTCAAACTATAGCAGCGTTATTTTCTCAAAAATCAATCCAGTTACCGACAAAATCGAGCGTCAGAAACTCAATGTGGTTCTTGTTGATGCCGAGGTATCCGACAACATGAAGCCGAAGGTTTGGGATGCGCGCGTCTCTCTTGTTGATGAGTCCTTCAAGATTAAACCCGTCAAACCGGAGGAAGCGCACTAATTCTTGACATACCTGCCACGGTACTTTGTTTAAGGAGATCGTATGAATCTAAATAAAATTATTCACATTATGCTATTGGCTATTTTGCTCACCTGTATCGGAGTATACGCGTTGGCGGGTGACAAACCGGAGATTACGCACCACACCGTGCAATACCTGGATCGCGCCCTGAGCATCAATGTGCAGTGGCAGGCAGAGAATCCGGTCACACACGTCAAGGTGTTTGCAGGACGAGGCGAAAAGGATGTTGTGATCGATGAATACGATAACCGCCGCAATCCCTCTGGCTATCATGGCGAAGTCAGTGTCGTGATTCCAGTCGAGCAAAGCCTGTTTCAGGGCAGCATTCCTTACCAGATTCAGCTGGAAGACGATCTTCGACAGAAAAGCAACCTGTTCTCAGGCCAAACGACACCACCCGCCGGAGGGGGGGCTGTCGTAGCAGTTGGAGCAATGGGAATGCCTCCAGGAATGCCTGGGGCGATTGGAATTGCCGTTCCTGGCGGTATGCCGGGAGGCCAGGCAGGCGTTTCTCATGAAGATGGATGGGGCAAGGACAATATCCGTGCCGGCAAAGGCAGCGGTGAAAAAGACGGTAAATCGAATGACATGGTTGACAAGATGCTCGCGGTGGCGGAACGATTCGATACGCCGCCCTCCCTGGATGCCATCAAGGTCGACGTTTTGGGTCCCGAAAATGTAGCTTTCAGCTCAAAAGCCAATGACGACAAAGGTATCAAGCAGATCACGTTCAGGGTGTATGACGGAGTCGGCAACAAGGTAGGAGAGCAGATCCTTAACAACCTCGGCAGAAAATGGGAAGGCTCCACACAACCTATCAAGGTAACCAGTGCCGGAAACTATCGCGTTATTGCACAGGCCGTGGACAGCGCCAACAACACCTCTAAGGAACAGGCCGCAACGTTTGCCATGAAAGGCACCCCACCGCCAACAACTCTTGTAGTGATGTTACTGCCACAAGAAGCCATCGCCGCTGGCGGACAGTGGCAAATTGACGGCGGCGCTTGGCAAGCCAGCGCGGCCAGCAGCCCTACAACCGCCGGAAAACACAGAGTCGCCTTCAAAGATGCAGCCGGCTGGGTGGTCCCGGTTATTCAGGATATAGAAATCAAGGAAGGCCCTAATACTGTATCGGCAACCTATACGGCTCCAGCTCCTAAAAGCGGAAAACTCCTTGTGTCACTCGTTCCAGCCAATGCCGTCAAAGAAGGCGCCCAGTGGCAGGCCGATGGCGGCGCGTGGCAAAATGATGGGGCACAACAACTGCTGGCCATTGGAAAACATCGCATTTCCTTCAAGGATGTCGCAGGCTGGATCATTCCTGCTGCGCAGGAAATTGAAGTCCTTGAAAGCGACAACAAGGTTACAGCTACCTACACTGTGCGGCCGCCTAAAACCGGGATACTGAG
>Ga0209212_1004791_pt1 | contig 16490 bp, 12 predicted proteins | sample RifGroC2_FD_183996 | JGI IMG/M metagenome (GOLD analysis project Ga0209212, IMG submission 183996) | Groundwater microbial communities from Rifle, Colorado, USA - Groundwater C2 (SPAdes) (version 2) | ecosystem: Environmental > Aquatic > Deep subsurface > Groundwater | place: Rifle, Colorado...
TTTGAACAGTAACAGAAAAAACTACCGATAAAATTGATATTTCATACCTTTTTACTGTACAAAGGCTGTCCATGCAAAGTTCATTTGGCACAGTCTGGTAAGCGCACCCATCAATAAAATGATCAAATCATAATTTGTTGATGGGTCTGCTTCGCTTGACCCATCCTACATAAGCTCGCAATGACAGTTGAAAATTGAACTTTTTGGACAGTCCCGAAAACATAAGGAGCATGCCGTTGACTTATTTTAGAAATAATATTGAAAGAATGTCGGGATATACGCCGGGTGAACAGCCTAAAGACGGTATATACATAAAGCTCAATACCAATGAAAACCCTTATCCACCCTCTTCAAAGGTCTTGAATTCCATTAAAGAAGCAGTTAACGATAGCCTGCGTCTTTATCCAGACCCAATTGTAACGCAAGCCAGGATAAAAATTGCCGGGATACTTGGCACAAAGCCGGAACGTGTTATGGCTGGAAACGGTTCTGACGACTTGCTATCTATTATAATCCGAAGCTTTGCAGGTCCGGGCGATAAGGTCGTCTTCCCTTATCCATCCTATATGCTTTACAAAACACTTGCTGAATTGCAGGATGCAACTGCATGCGCCGCAGACTTTACAGAAGATTATTCTCTTCCACAGGATTTTATTGTAAAAGGGGCAAAGGTCACATTTATTGCAAATCCAAATTCGCCCTCCGGCACACTGATACCATCCAATGAAATATCAAAAATTGCTTCAAAAATTAATGGTGTGCTAGTGATTGACGAAGCATACGCCGATTTTGCAGACGACAATTGCCTCCATCTGGTTGAAAAACACGATAATATCCTTGTCCTCCGCACACTTTCAAAATCGTACTCACTGGCTGGTATCCGGCTGGGTTTTTGCATTGCACAGGAACCGCTGATTCAAGGAATGATGAAAGTAAAGGATTCTTATAATGTTGACCGACTCAGTATCGCTGCTGTTGTGGCTACGCTTGACGACCAGAAAAGCATGAAAGCACACGTAGAAAAAATAAAAAGTACCAGACAATATCTAACAAAATCTTTAGAGGATATGGGTTTCTTTGTATATCCTTCTCAAACAAATTTTGTGCTGGCGCGTTGCATGAAAGGTATATCAGCTCAAAAGTTATATCTTGCTTTAAAATCAAGGAAAATACTGGTAAGATACTTTAACCTGAGAAGACTTGACGATTGTCTCCGAATTACTATCGGAACAAAAGAAGAAATTGATACCCTTTTAAAAAACTTAAAAGAACTTGTAGGTAATAAAACATGAAAAAAAGAACAGCCACGATCAACAGAAAAACCAAAGAAACACAGGTTGAACTAACCATCAACCTTGACGGCGAAGGAAAGAGCAGCATCAGCACCGGTATAGGTTTCTTAGATCACATGCTTGACCTGCTTGCCAAACATGCCCTGTTTGACCTTAGTATTAAGGCAAGCGGAGACCGCATTGTGGATGATCATCACACGGTTGAAGACGTGGGAATCTGTCTTGGTCAGGGAATAAAAGAAGCGTTGGGCGATAAAAAGGGGATCCGGCGATTTTCAAATACAAGCGTTCCCATGCAAGAATCACTTGCTAATGTAGCAATAGACATCAGCGGCAGGCCCGCACTGGTTTTTAATGCAACCTTCCAGACTGAGAAGATAGGCAATTTCGATGCAGAACTCATTGAAGAATTTTTAGAGGCTTTTAGCACAAACGCAGGTATTAACTTGCACGTAAATGTCCCTTACGGCACCAACGCACATCACACATCAGAGGCAATATTTAAAGGACTGGCTAAAACCCTGAAAGATGCTGTACAGGAAGATGAACGTATAAAAGACATTCCATCAACGAAAGGAATACTCTAATAATTTTAGCCAGAATCGTCATGTCTTTTTTCGGGTAATGTCAAAAGCTGTAGAAAATGAGAGCTTGGGAGGATTGGAATCCGAGAAAATCACAACTTCTTTAATTAGGTTGGGTTTTAAAAGACAAAACCCAACGACTTTTATTATGATTACACACCCCTTAATCCCCTCTTGATAGAGGGGAAAAACGCCACATCTCCCCTCTACCAAGAGGGGCCGGGGGTGTGTTATTATTTAATTATAATTCACACAACCTAAAACCAACAACTTTGAAATTCCTATACATCAAGTTCATAACCTCTCAACCTCTGCCAGTTTCTGGATTAGAGTTTAACAATACTGTTTTTCGGAAAAGGAAAGTTTTAATGCTAAAAAAATATCCCATGTTTTTTACATCATTGATACTTGCATTTATTTTACCCTCAATTTTCAATACAACCTCAGTCTTTGCCCAGCTTGCCGACTCCCCATGGCCTATGTTCAGGCATGATATACAGCATACAGGAAGAAGCCCATATCCGAGTGTTCAAAAACCTGCTGTTAAATGGATATTTCAAACAAACGGACCCGTTACTTCTTCTCCAGCCATCGGGGAAGATGGCACAATTTACTTTGGCTCACAGGATAAGAAACTATACGCTATTACCCGAAATGGTGAACTCAAATGGGCTTTCGAGACGCAAGGCGAAGTCGAGTCCTCGCCCGCAATAAAAAAAGACGGCGCCGTATTCTTTGGGTCGTGGGACAATTATCTCTATGCATTGAACTCTGATGGTAGTGTGCGTTGGAAATATAAATCTGAAGGCGGTATCATCTCATCACCTGCCATCGCAGCCGACGGTACGATTTATGTCGGTTCATGGGATAAGAAACTTCACGCCATCACGCAGGATGGTAAATTAAAATGGACGCAAAAAACTGCTGACCATATTGTCTCCTCCCCTGCCATAGCGCCAGACGGCATGGTCTATTTCGGTTCCGGGGACTATTATTTATTTGCCATGAAACCAGATGGCAAAGCCGTATGGAGTTTTGGCACCAGATACCTTTTAGATGCATCTCCTTTAATAGCGCCTAACGGAAATATTTATATTGGTTCTGAAGATGCCAAATTTTACGCCTTCCGTCCAGATGGACATGTGGCGTGGACGTTTGATACCATATATGATATTGATTCTTCTGCCGCTATGGACACTAATGGAAATATATACTTTGGTTCGGGTAATAATTCAATCTACGCTTTTACATCCGACGGAAAACTGAAGTGGTCCTTTGAAACAGGTGCTTCCGTTAGTTCATCTCCGGTAATTGGGGCGGATAATACAATTTACGTTGGTTCCAGAGATAAAAAATTGTATGCCTTTGATTCAGACGGGAATTTAAAATGGGCATTCGAAACAGGCGATGCTATAGAATCATCGCCTGCCATTGATGCCGATGGCACTATTTACATCGGCTCTAACGACGGAAAACTCTACGCAATAGGAGATGCTAACAGCGGCAATAAGTGATTAAGATAACCGCAGAACAAACCTTTTATCCCACATTACTTCCGCCCAAGGTATTTTACAACAGCGCTGACGACTCCCGCAAGAACCATGTAAGTCAGCACTCCGGTAATAAGTGATTTTACAAACCCCCATCTCGGCAACAGGAAGATAAGACATAAAACATAGATAATCCACGGCGGCGTCATCAGGAGCAAACCCTTTGCATAATTAACCGTAGAGGCGTGCCCGGCCTTGCTGTAAATCAGGGCGAAGGTTAGAACTGTCATGGTCGGAAAGGTAGCAACAAATGCCGCCAGCATTCCCTTTCCCTGTGAACCCAAAAATGTTACTACGCTTACAATAGTACCGCCGAGTATGAAATAAAGTACGAAGCTTTTTAGCTGCATTATTTCGACTGGTTTAAGGTAAAATCATCAATTAATTCCATGTTATCCTTTACAAATTCCTTTTCTACAGTATCGTCATTGGGCAATCTATCGGTTATGTCATATCGCAGACCCAGCACTTTACATTTCAGAATCAGATTTTTTTTATCATCTGTATCCGCTACAATATCCACAAAATTGTATGCTGTTATAAGCCCTGAATAATGAAATCCATCCAATGGTATTTCAGAGACGTCACAATCTGCTGTCCCCTTTAATTCAGCGCCGCCTCCCCCTGAAACAACATACACAGGAATCTGCATGCCTCCGTTCTTATCCGTTTTATAAAAGCGCTGATAGTTGTGTTCGTGGCCACTGATGACCAATACAATGTTATTAGCTGTATCATTAAAAAACTTCGCATAGCGGTCTCGGAACCTTGACGCTTTTGATTCATCGTTTAGCAGGTCCTTACATCCATGAAATCCTATAGAGTAAACAGGATAGTGTTCAAAAATAATTTTAGGACCGCTAAATTGCTTTAATTCATTCAAAAACCATTGGAACTGTTCTTCGTCACCTGGCAAAGAAGAATTTAAGGCAATGAATTTTATTTTTAATCCATTGATTTCCTTAACAAAAGAATACCATGTTTGCCCTTCGGACGTATCAATTAACACCTCATTCAAATAAGAGGCGTATGCAGGATTCAATTTATCTTTAAATATTTCGCACAACACCTGCCGACTCCTTGCTTTTAGCTTTTCCTCTGGAATCGCTTCAACTGTTTGGTTTAATTTTCTTTTTAATTTTTCTATATCATTCGAGATGCCAGCATGGGAAGAAGTCTGCCTTTTGGATTTATCTTCAATGCTAACCTTTTTCAATATTTCTTTTATAATTGCGTCTGCCTCTTTACCAAATACAAGTTCGTGATTACCGATAGACGGATACAGGGGAATCGCCTTGTCTCCAATATAGTTATTGGAGATTACCTTTAAAAAGCTATTGTATTCTTTATAATAGATCATATCCCCGGTAAATAAGATAAATTCAGGGTTCATCTCCCGAATAACCTTTGCGATTGCATTATGTTTTCTTTGAGGTTTTTCCATTGTCAAAATATCCTGACGGGTATCCCCATAGACAATAAAATGTAACGCACTTGCATAGAGCTTTTGGGAAAAAAGAAAGAGGATAGCTGCAACATTTATTATAAGCAGGAATGTCTTAATATGTTTACGCATGTCTGTTAGTCCTTCTGATTATACTCAAAACAAATTATTATCATCCGCCTTCAAACAGAACTATTTAAAAAAGGAAAATTGATGTTATATAGTACAAACATACAAAGCAGTGTCAAGCCTAATTATAGGCGTGTCCAAAGACAAAACCAATTGTCATAAAAATGTCCGGGTTGATGTGCCTATTATTTGGTAAGACTACAGCGGGGATACTGCAATATTTTTTTATATGGAATTGCGTGTGATAAAACACTTCTCACTTTTGGTACTATACAAGACAAGATAATGCTGGAAAACAAAGAGGATAAAAATTGCGCAAAGAAAAGTGTTGCATTATAAGGAAATAATAAAAGACGTCTCACTTTTTTATAGCAGGTTCTATATTAATATTTTTACCCTTAATTCTAACACTTTTCATAACGTCCTGGACATTTCTTGCATGTTCTTTCGGCACTTCAACAAAAGTATACTTATCGAAGACATCAATAGATCCGATTAATTTACCAGAAAGACCTGTTTCCCCTGCAATTGCGCCCAAAATATCTCCCTTGCTTATTTTTTGGTTTTTTCCTATGTTAATAAACAACCTCACCATTCCCGGCGCTGCTCCCGTATCGCCAAACTCTTCTTCCTGCACCGGCGATGCTTTGCCGTCTTCACCCATAACCATTTTTAACAAAGAGGCGGCGATGTCTAAAGAAGTATATTCTTCCTCGATTAACCTTTCAACCCAGTTAATATATTTTCCCATGTGACCTTCGTCTATAGACTCTTTTATTTTTTCCAAAAGCAGGTTTGTCTTAATTTCCTCTACATCGCTGAGAGAAGGAATCTTCTGAAGCGTAATTTTTGTCTTTGCGTATCGTTGTATATCCCTTATTTGATAAATCTCTCTACCTACCACAAAAGTAAAAGCGCGCCCTGTTCTTCCCGCCCTACCTGTTCTTCCTATCCTGTGTATATAATATTCCTCATCATGCGGCACATCATAGTTGAATACAGCTTCAATATCGTCTACATCAATCCCTCTGGCCGCCACATCAGTTGCCACTAAAATTTCAATAGTTCCTTTTCTGAATTTGGACATAACCCTATCCCTTTGCGTCTGGTTCATATCTCCATGAAGTCCATCAGCCGAATATCCTCTTGCCTGGAGGTGTCCCACCAATTCATCTACGCGTTTTTTTGTATTACAAAACACCAATGATAATTTCAGATTATATAAATCAATTAAACGGGACAGAATATCTGGTTTTGTCCGCTCTTTGACTTCATAATAAATTTGCTCGATGCTGGGAACTGTCAACTCTTTATGTACCATTTTTATAAATTCAGGGTTGTTCTGATACTTCTTCGTCAAATTTAAAATAGCTTGAGGCATGGTCGCAGAAAAGAGAATAGTTTGTCTTTGCTCAGGAATTTTTTTCAGAATAAACTCAATATCTTCTCTAAATCCCATGTCCAACATCTCGTCTGCTTCATCCAATATGATTATTTTTACGCTATTCATTTTCAGAGTATTACGGTTCATATGGTCCATGACTCGGCCCGGAGTGCCAATAATAATTTGAACACCTTTTCTTAACACCCTAATCTGGCGATCTATAGGTTGTCCACCGTAAATAGGTAATATTTCAATGCCCTTTTTATATTTTGAAAGTTTTTTTAGTTCCTCTGCCACCTGAATTGCCAGCTCTCTTGTGGGACATAAAATTACAACCTGCAACTTCCTGTTCTCTGGATCAATCATCTCTAATGCAGGGATACCAAAGGCTGCTGTTTTTCCTGTGCCCGTTTGTGCTTGTCCAATTACATCCTTCCCTTCTAAAATAGGTGGAATGGATTGCAATTGAATGGGTGTGGCCTCTTCAAAACCCATATCCGTAATCGCCTTTTGCATTTCTCTTGATAAATGTAAATCTTCGAATCTTAATTTTTCTGTGTTTAATTCTTTCTTCATTGTGTGTGTATTTTCCTTATATCTGATTATTGGTTTTATAATACATGCACCATATCCTTAAATTGTCTGCCTCGTTCTTCATAATTAAGGAACATGTCGTAACTGGCACACGCAGGAGAAAGTAATACAACGTCTCCTGCCTTTGTCATCGTATTTGCCTGTTGAAATGCCTCTCTGAAGGTTTCTGGTGTTACTATTGAAGGCGTTTCTTTTGTTCCTTTTGTTTTCAAAATGAGTTCTTTTATCTTCTTCGCTGTTTTTCCAATGAGGACAATGGCCTTAACGTTTCTAGCACATACCTCTGCAAATTCTTCAAAATCACTTCCCTTATCATAACCACCAGCAATAAGTATTACTGGTGATTGAAATGCCGTGACGGCTGCAATGGCTGATTCTGGCGTAGTAGCCTTGGAATCGTCGTAATAACGTACGCCATTTACCTCCCTTACAAACTCCAGACGGTGTTCTAATCCAGCAAATGTTGTAACAGCCTTTGCGATATGTTGTTCTCTGGCACCTGCAAGATATGCGGCACATGAAGCGGCTAAGATGTTTTGTATATTATGAATGCCGGGAATCTTAATTCCCGATACACACGGTATCGCTGTATTCAAACCGTTTACGGATATTATAATATCATTACCCTTTATAAATGCACCGTCTGCCAATGTGTGTTTTGCGCTGTACCATAAAACACGACCTTTACACTCCTTCTCCCACTTTCTTAATTCATGGTCATCGTAATTAAGGATAGTATAGTCATCTTGTTTCTGATGCAAGATAATACTTTTTTTCGCTTGAATATAGTCCTCTATGTTTGGGTGTCTATCGAGGTGGTTGGGAGATATATTGGTTAAAACACTGATGTGTGGACTTCTTTTAATATTATAAAGTTCTTTCAATTGAAAACTGGAAAGTTCCAACACAACGATTTCATGGGATTTTATTTTTTCAAGGTGTGTCAGTAATGATTTCCCGATATTTCCTCCAACCCAAGTCCTACGTTGTGTCTGTTGTAAAATTTCACCAGTAAATGTGGTGGTTGTGGACTTCCCGTTGCTACCAGTGATACCTATAATTGGCGCAGGACATAGCTTAAAGAAGATATTTATTTCTGTATCTGTTGCTACATTGTTATTTCTCGCAATTTGTATAAATTTTGAATCCTTTGGTACGGCAGGATTCACGATAACCATGTCTGCATTTATAAAATCTTCTTCATGGTGTCCCCCTAGTTTGTATGAAATAGGAAGTCCTTCAAGCTGTTTTATGGACGGAGAAAGTTCCGTCGCGCTCCTCAGGTCGGTAACGGTAACGCAAGCGCCTTGCCTGGCAAGAAATTGAGCAATGCCTACCCCGCCACCAAACAATCCTAACCCCATAACAGTGATCTTTTTATTTTTAAATTCATTATACATGGAATTAATTTTACCCGTATTATCAAGGCTTTCAATGAAATTTAAAAATCTTTACTTTAAAGATAACCACAGATTTCACATATTACGCAGGTTTGTTAAAACTCTAAATCCAAAATACCAAATCCGGAGCAAACTCAAAATAACTAAAATTCCAACTTCTAGATTACAGTTATAACTTTTATATAGAGTGTCATTATGTTTTTTACCTTGTCAATATGTATAAAAGAATTACCGTACCTGTCATATTGACACATAATCAATAAGTATTCAAATAGTGCGCTGTCACAATGACATATCTTAGTAATTATTGAGGATTTTTAAATTTTTTATCACTACAAAGATTTGTACTTATATAATTGACAATTAATTATTTAGGTGAATTAAAACAATACTAATTCAGACTATTACTAATGTTAATATATCGGCATTCAATTTGCTACCTCTCAATAATACTATACAATAGATTTCATTCTAGAATAGAAATTTTGGAGGAAACATAAATATGTCGGCAAAAAAGATTATATTTGACCATGAGGCTCTGGAAACCATCAAGCTTGGCGTAAAACAACTTGCGGATGCAGTAAAGATTACGCTGGGACCGCGAGGACGCAACGTTGTTATTCAAAAGAGCTTTGGCTCACCAACCATCACGAAGGATGGCGTTACGGTTGCGAAAGAGATAGAACTTGAAGACCACATGCAAAATATCGGCGCGCAGATGGTAAAGGCTGTTGCATCGAAAACCAGTGATGTCGCTGGTGACGGCACCACCACTGCTACTGTATTAGCAGAGGCTATTTTCGTTGAAGGATTAAAAAACGTGACAGCCGGCGCAAATGCAATGGCGCTCAAACGCGGCATTGATAAGGCAGTCGAAACGGTGGTAAAAAAGCTGAAAGAAATGTCCATTTCCGTTAAAGGCCGAAAGGAAATTGAACAGGTTGCCACGGTTGCCTCAAATTATGACACTGAAATCGGAAAGATCATAGCCGATGCCATGGAAAAGGTTGGAAAGGACGGCGTCATTACTGTGGAAGAGGGCAAAAGTCTGCAAACTGAGGCAAATTGGATCGAGGGTCTGCAGTTCGATAAAGGTTATCTGTCACCATATTTTATTACTAATCCAAATGCGATGCAATGTGTGCTGGAAGACGCATATATTTTGATACATGAGAAGAAAATTACAACAGCCAAACCGATTGTCTCGATATTAGAAAAGGTTGCGCAAACCGGCAAACCCCTTCTCATTATTGCGGAAGAACTGGAAGGGGAAGCTCTAACACTTCTGGTTGTAAACAAACTCCGCGGCGCCTTAAAATGCGCAGCAGTAAAGGCTCCTGGATTTGGAGACAAGCGCAAGGCCATGCTGGAAGATATTGCCATTCTTACAGGCGGTCAGGCGATATTTGAAGATCTGGGTATTAACATGGAGTCTATACAACTAAAAGATCTGGGTCGTGCAAAAAAGATTGAAATTGATAAGGAAAATACCACCCTTATTGAAGGCGCAGGTGAAAGCAAAAAAATCAAAAGTCGTATTGAACAGATAAAAAAAGAGATTTCTATAACTACCTCAGACTACGATCGCGAAAAGCTTCAAGAAAGGCTGGCGAAGATGGCTGGAGGCGTAGCCCAGATTAATGTAGGCGCCGCTACCGAAAGCGAGATGAAAGAAAAGAAGGCGCGTGTGGAAGACGCACTTCATGCCACCCGTGCGGCCGTTGAAGAGGGTATCCTTCCGGGTGGAGGCGTGGCGCTTTTAAGGGCTGTCTCCGCTCTGGATTCACTTAAACTTACAAGTGACGAAGCCGTGGGCGTTGATATTATCAGGAGGGCTTTGAGATCTCCATTAAGACAGATAGCTATAAATGCAGGCGCAAACGCAGCTATAGTTGTCGAGAGGGTAGAATCAGCAAAAGGAAACGAAGGTTATGATGCCAGCGCAGATCGCTACTGCGATATGGTCAAAGAAGGCATCATTGATCCAACGAAGGTGGTTCGAACGGCGTTACAAAATGCTGCCAGCATAGCTACTTTACTGCTTACAACAGATGCTATTGTGGGCAAGATCCCTGAAAAGAAGAAGATGCCTCCAATGCCGCCAGGTGGTGGTGGATACGGCGGGTATGGAGATATGTACTAATAGTTGGTTTGTATTAACAATTGATAAGAAACCCCGCGCATGCGCGGGGTTTCTTGTTTCTGCTCTGCATAATCAGAAAGCAGAGAAGTGATTCAACCCAACCGCAAGGAATTTTAAATAATTTTGTTTGATGTCAAAAGGAATTATCCTCTATAATTCGGAGACAATAAACTCCTTGCACTTAAAAATAAAAATTGATATATATTAAGCTGTTTCAATGAAAATGGTTTTATAGGTAAGAATCTTTGTAAATTTTTGTATTATTAATTACGAAGACAATGCAAAATAAGATTGAAAATTTGTTTAAAGAGTTTTTTGCCTTTGACAAAAATATTCCGTCTAATCCTTCAAATCCGTGGCAGCCTCCGACAGACGTTTATGAAACTCCTGATGAAATAGTGGTTAAGATGTCTATTTCCGGGATAAAGTCCGATGACATTCATGTTGCCTTTTCAAATGACATCCTCACAATAAGCGGTTATATACCTGACACATCCCATCATGAAAAAACCTGCTTCTATCTGGTTGAAATTCGTTATGGATATTTTGAGAGGAGTGTCTTCATTCCCAAACCTATTGACACGAACAAAATCCAGGCTTCTTACAAGGATGGCTTTTTACAAGTCGTTTTGCCCAAGACAAAACAGCAATCAGCCGGGACGTTTTCAATAAAAATTAATTTTAAGCAATAAATTTATTAGAACGGTAAACTATTAAGAAATACAGGGGTGGGCAGCCGCTTTTCCCTACAATAAATGTTTTTTTAAAGTTTTTCCTCTGTAAATTCTGTAGTAAATTCTAATAACATCTTTTTATAAACGGCATAAAATAATATGACAGATAATGAAAAAACTTCGTCTGAATCCAACGACTCATCAGGTCTGGAAACTACTGTAACTGACGAAAATAAAACAGGTAAATTGAAAATACCAAAGGAAATACCTATCCTTCCAGTCAAGGATACGGTTGTTTTCCCAAGTATGGTAGCGGCATTAAGTGTCTATACTGAAAGAGACCTCAAGCTCCTGAATAACGTCTTAGCTGGCAACCGCTTTTTAGCGCTTGTAGCACAAAAAGACAAAGAGCTTAAAGTTGTAAAACAATCTGATTTGTATGAATATGCCACTGCGGCAGTAGTACTACAAATGCTTCGTATGCCTGATAACTCAGCAAAAATGCTGGTGCAAGGCGTAAGGAGGATCAAGATTGATGAATATGTCCAGAAAGACCCTTATTTTAAGGCAAAGGTGACAGCCCTCGAAGACACCCTTGAGAGTGATATTGAAACTGAAGCCCTGGCAAGAAATGCTGCAGACCAGTTTATTCGTATGATTTCAATGGCGCCGTCTTTGCCAGAAGAATTAAAAATAGCAATAGTCAACGTTGACAGCCCAAGCCGTCTGGCTGATATGATTGCATCTCACTTAAATGTCAGTATAGCTGAAAAACAACAGGTACTTGAATCACTTAATGTAAAACAACGTTTACAGAAGGTAACGGCTTTAATTACCAGCGAAATGGAAGTACTTGAAATGGCTACAAAGATACAGTCGCAGGTAAAAAGTGAGATGGAAAAAGGGCAGAGGGAATATTATCTGAGACAGCAGCTTAAGGCTATCCAGGAAGAATTGGGGGAAGGTGATGAGCGGACTATCGAGGTAAAGGAACTTACTAAAAAAATTGAAGAGGCAAAATTGCCTCCAGAAGCCAAAAAGGAAGCCGAGAGAGAATTGAATCGTCTTGCTAAAATGCCTACTGCTTCTGCTGAATATACCGTTTCGAGGACATACCTTGACCTGATACTTGCACTTCCTTGGTCAATAAGTACAACCGATAGTCTTGATATTCAGGCGGCCAAAAAGATATTAGATGAAGACCATTATGACCTTGAAAAGGTTAAAGAAAGGATTCTCGAATATCTTGCAGTTCGAAAGTTGAAACATGATATGAAAGGTCCTATTCTGTGTTTTGTGGGACCACCTGGCACTGGAAAGACTTCGGTAGGGATGTCGATTGCACGTGCAATGGGGAGGAAGTTTGTTCGTATGTCCCTGGGTGGAGTACGAGATGAAGCTGAGATTAGAGGCCATCGGCGTACTTACATTGGTGCATTACCGGGCAGTATCATCCAGGGTTTGCGAAAGGCGGGTTCCAATAACCCCGTGTTTATGCTCGATGAGATTGATAAGCTAGGCGCCGATTTCAGAGGCGACCCATCGGCGGCGCTGCTTGAAGTATTAGACCCAGAACAACATCATGCGTTCTCTGACCATTACCTGGACGTACCATTCGATCTTTCAAAGGTGATGTTCATTACTACTGCAAATATCCTGGATCCCGTTCCTCCGGCGCTCAAGGATAGGATGGAGGTGCTGGAACTTCCTGGATATACAGCGGAGGAGAAGGTATTTATCGCAAAACAGTTTACCATACCAAAACAATTTAAAGAACATGGACTCACGAAAGAACAAATCACAATCGAGGATGACGCTATTAGGGCAATCATCAGTGATTACACGCGTGAGGCGGGCATCCGTAATCTCGAACGAGAAATTGCCCACATTTGCCGGAAGGCTGCCAAAGACATTGCGTCAGGCGAAAAAAAATATGTAAATGTTACGGCAGACCTGTTGCACAAACTATTAGGCCCTATTAAATTTTTCTCAGAAGTTGCTGAACGGACTGCTGAAGCTGGTGTGGCTACAGGTCTTGCATGGACACAGGCTGGTGGGGACATCCTCTTTATCGAGGCCACCTCCATGTCAGGTACGGGAAAACTCATGCTGACAGGACAGTTGGGCGACGTCATGAAGGAATCGGCGCAGGCGGCAATGAGCTATATTCGTGCCAAAGTAAAGAAACTGGGAATTACCTTTAAAGATTTTAATAAATATGATTTCCATATCCACATCCCTGCCGGCGCCATTCCCAAAGATGGTCCTTCTGCTGGTGTGACAATGGCAATGGCGCTGATATCGCTGTTGAAGGGGATACCGGTTCTTTCTCATGTGGCAATGACGGGCGAAATCACGCTCCGCGGGCGGATTCTTCCTGTCGGCGGCATCAAGGAAAAGGTGTTGGCTGCAAAGAGGGCGGGAATTACCACTATTATTTTACCAAAACGAAACGAAAAAGACCTTGTAGAAGTGCCTGAAAACGCAAAGAAGGAGATGAACTTCATATTTGTGGAAAAGGTTGATGAAATGCTGCCAGTCGTTTTTGGAATAAAAGAGCCGGAGAAGAAAAAGAAGAGGATTTTCAGTAAGACCTAATTTACCCACGAAAAACACGAAACATACGAAATCCCTTTTGCGTACTTTAGCGTCATTCGTGGGCTTCTGTTATTTTGTTACTTAAATGTCTTTTTTAGCGTATTTCGTGGGCATCTCTATTAAGAGAAATATCCTTGACCTTTGAAAGTCGTGGGGTATAGTATTTCCGGGGTGGATGATCACCAGTCCAAAAACCAGGGAAGAGGTTAATAGGTGAGAAAAATTGTCATGAGAATGGTGTTTCTGGCGATTCAGCCAGAATCGGAATAGACGTAACAGGTTCGTATATAACCCCAATTTTGAGGGAATAAACGAACTTATTACGCTTGTAACCAAGTTATCGGATATGCTTTTGGCGACAGTGCTAATTCAAAACTAAATGAAACTATATTTACGAAATTGGTATAATAAACTTTTCGACGAACTTCCAAAGACAAAAAAGTTAAGAGTAATTTCTCCGTTCATATCGGAACAAATTGTAAGAAATATTCAAAGTCGGTTTGACTTTAACAGCTTTGAACTCATTACTCGTTTCAACTTGCGGGACTTTGCCTCTAATGTTTCAAACCTTGACAGTTTAAAGTTTGCCGTAGAGAGCGGAGCAAAAGTTTACGGTATTCGTGAACTTCACAGCAAGGTTTATCTGTTTGACGACAGAGCAGCAATCATTACATCTGCCAACTTAACAAGGGGAGGACTGATAAATAATTTTGAGTGCGGTCTTTTTACAACTGACAGCAACATACTCAAAAAACTTTCAAACTACTTTAATGAACTTAAAAACATAGGTGGACAATCTCTGACAATTGAGAAATGTGAACAATGGAAACAAGAAATTTCGCAAGTTGAAATTTACAATACAAAAATTCCTTCCCTTCCTGACTACGGTTCAACAAAAACTTATGTTGACAAGGATAAATCTTATTACATTAAATTTTTTGGGACTGCCAACAACAGAGAAAATTTGAAGTTCACAGTAAGAGAAGAAATTGAAAGAGCACTTTGCCAGTATGCTTGTGGTTTTTCTGAAAATAAAAAGCCAAGACGATTTATAGATGGCGACATAATTTATATGGCTCGTATGACTTATGACCCTTATAATTATGCGATTTTTGGTAAAGCAGAAGCATTGCGTTTTGTTGACAGCAGGGATAGAGCAACAAAAGGTGAAATTGCTGAAAGAACTTGGAAAAAAGATTGGCCAATTTATTTGAGAATTACAAATCCCGTGTTCATTGATGGAACTCTTGGAGATTGTATTCTCCTATATGACTTAATAAAAGCGTTGGACTATGACAGTTTCCCAACTACGCGACAAAGGTATGATAGAGGCGAAAGAGATATTAACCCTTATAAATCATTAAGCCAACAAGCGTATGTGCGACTAACACAAAATGCAGTTGAATGGCTTGAACCAAAATTTGAAGAAACATTAAACAACATTGGACAAGTAGATGATAATTTTTTACAACAGTTACCGCAGACACAAACTAAAATTGCTTCGTGGACAGAGTAGCACATCCGATAACAGCACCTTGCCAAAAGCAGGGCGGACGTGGTTAATTGAACATTTGTACTTTTAATTATCTTTATAGTAGATTGACAGTGTAGTACTTATAAATCGCCACATCGTCAAGCTGCGGAACGTTAGGCGCTCATAATGTCCTGAGAAGAGGACGAACCATGACATCAACTGAACTGGTAACTTTGATAATTGCCCTAGTTGGCGCAGTCTTAGGGGTAATAAACACATCATACTCAATATTCAAAGATAAGGTAAGAATCAAAGTGATTCCTAAGGTTGCAGACCATTACCCCAATCCCAACAATAGACCGCCATTTCTGTGTATCGATGTGACCAACTTGGGTCTTTTGCCAGTGACTATTAGAGAGGTGGGCTTCAAGATAAAGGATAGCAGTAAGCGGATTATGTTGCTGCAAAACCCTATGAATCAACAGCAATTACCGTATAGATTGGAACCAAGGTCATCAATCACATTGTACTCAACTGATGAGGAAACATATTCGGTCGCGGTTCAGAATGGTTACAATGCCTATGCTTATACAGATTGCGGCAGACAGTATTACGGGAAAAGCAGAGCGTTAAAAGACGTAATAAAGGCTGGTAAAGAGATGGTAACACGGAAATAGGCGGGCATTACGGCGCCTAAGAGGAAAATGGAGGGTCAAACCTTCAAAATTCATTTTAAAAGAAAATGCCAGCAACGGCAGATAACAGAGTGCTTGAGGGTAAAACTCAAAGGCTTTACCCTTCTCAAACACACGAAACGTTAGCTTGAACTTTAGGAATTTTAGTTTACCCACGAATGACACGAAATATACAAAATTATATGATTTTGACAGGATTAACAGGATAATCAGGATGAAATAAGGTGGCTTTTATCTTGTTAATCCTGTTCATCCTGTCTGAGGTAGCTGAACTATTACGGCCTGTGAGACAACATAAAGTAATTGCAGAAAAACATGCTGATTCTTTATGTAGCTTACCCGCTTGGATTATAAGATTCTGTAGTTGAAAGGAGGTTTAACATGAATTGGAGAGAAAGAATAACCGTTGATCCGCTTGTATGCCATAGAAAAGCCTGTATTAAAGGGACTCGTATTATGGTATCGGTTATACTGGACAATCTGGCAGAAGGCATTAATGAGAATGAAATTTTAAAGAGCTATCCTTCAC
>Ga0209212_1004792_pt1 | contig 16486 bp, 16 predicted proteins | sample RifGroC2_FD_183996 | JGI IMG/M metagenome (GOLD analysis project Ga0209212, IMG submission 183996) | Groundwater microbial communities from Rifle, Colorado, USA - Groundwater C2 (SPAdes) (version 2) | ecosystem: Environmental > Aquatic > Deep subsurface > Groundwater | place: Rifle, Colorado...
ATGGATTAAAAAGAACAGCGAGAAACCCAAAAATCCAAACCCATTTCGCTTTTTGCTGTTCATAAGCCAGCCATGCTATATATGCGGTAGCAACAAAAACAACAAACCGCAAGAGTGTAAAGAAAAAACACACAAGACGCTCTACATAACCATTTTAAAATAAAGAGCTTACAAAACAATTAATTTATTGCCCTGCCTCTTCTTCTTGGTAATAAAAGCCCCTTATCTTTCATAAGCCGTTTTAAAAATTCTCCTGAACCTTGAGGCGATTCAAGATTTTCAAACCGCCCCTCTTCTTCAGAATTAAACGCTCTTAAGAACTCTTTGTATTTATCTCGGCGTTGCTCCTCCTGGACTCCAAAAATATCCGCAAAGAGAGGACTTTCAACAGTCAAGCCGTCTTTTTTACCAAATACATAATAAGCGGCACTGCTATAGGGATAATCTTCCGCAAGGCTCATCATACCAGCTTTTACAGGATTTCTCTCGATATATCTTCCGCAAGATAGCAGATACATCTCTTTTTGAATAGGTTGAGATTTAAACCTGCCCTGCCAAAGATGCCCGGATGTTTGATATTTTTTATGATGATGATACACATAGGATCTGGCTAAGCCTGACATAATTGAGGAGATCTTTTCCGGCAGGCCTATCTCTAAAAGCAGATGATAATGATTCGGCATAAGAACCCAGTGGTAGACACAAAAATTATGCTTCTTTGAGTAGTCAATGAGCAAATTTATAAAGTAGTGATAATCTTCGGCATCCAAAAAGATTTCTTTCCGGTCGTTACCCCGGCCAAAGATATGATACAACAGTGAAGATTTAAGCTGATGCGTTCTGGCAAGATAAGGCATACTTTATTTATAACATAGATTTTAAGAATGTCAATTATTTTATTTGTAAGCTTATGCTTATCATATAGTTATGTAGAGCGTCTTGTATTTTGTATTCTTGCCAATAATATTTCCTCGTATCCCAGATAAGGAATATGCTGACGGCCGACATTTAAAATATTGCCCATCCCCTTCAAATGGGATAACGATAGTAATTGATGTGCCTTTTACCAATGTAGGTTCATCATCATCAATAACTGCATAGTCGAAACGGCCTCTAACATCGATGTTGATATCTTGGGGAGGAAGCGCATGCTTACGGTCATCATACAAGACAGCAACTACTGGAGAATATTTTTCCACAAAATAAACATATAGATCATCGTCTGTTTCTTTAAGTAGCCGCTCACGTTGCAAGGATGAGATTTCCGTTCTCAGTCCTTGCTTCATTTGCTCTAATAAAGTTGAGAAATCAAGATTGCTGAATAGTAGATCATCCCGCGACCCCCGCACGATTATTCCTCCTTTATCGAATAAGATTACTAATCGTTTGTCCAGTAAGAGTTATGTGCTTTTTTGCTCGATCTTAGGCACAAGCTCGTTCATCGTATAATGGACAAACCACCGACCGAGGTCAGTCAGTTCATATTCTTTCTCGTCTTCGAAAGCAGAGGTTACATAATGACTGGATGCTTTTTTCGCTCTCTGCTTAACAAATCTCCCGTTATAATCGGTTTCCCTGTGTTGTCTAATCACGCGGCCAAGGCTTAAGTCATGGATAAGCAACTTAAACAGATCAGCTTCGGCAGAATCCTCGCGAACTTCGGCTCCATGGATTTTCTGCCACATCTCATATCTGGTTATTCCAGGCTGTTGATAGACTAATTTAATGATTGCAAAATGCGGCTCTGCATAGCGATCAATCCATTCCACGAATAATCTGATTATATTATCTCCGCATAATTGCTCTCTTCCAGCGGCATTAGAAAGAAGATTGCGGATCAAAACCCTTTTTTCCTCGCTCTCTGCGGCACTCCAATCCCTAAAGCATTTCTTGATCAGCTTAAGGTATTCTTGACTCTCGATTCGCTCTTGAACTTTCTCATCTGTTTTATCAACCCGCATCATTACTTCCATTAAAGTCCTACCGATTTCTTTTATTTCGTCCTCTTGAAGTTTAAGCCATGACGCAAAGATCTTATTGAAACGCGCCTGCTCGGCTTCAGACCAAGCACCGGCTCCTGCCCCAAAAGCCCCTCCAATAACCGGCATTCCCCCCAAGCACGCAATAATAAATCGAGTAACTTTAGGCCCCACGCCGGATTGCAGAACTTCTTTAATACTCTCTCCATTTTTTTGTTCAATATCTGGCACGGCAATTTTCCTTCTTGCAATTAACTCACGACTTCTTCATACAAATACTTCTGAAATTCAATAAAGGTAGTACGGATATTTTCAACTCCACCCAACATTTCTTCTGCATCGCGGATGGCCTGATATTTCAGAGTCAAGAGATCAGGCAGTTTCTCCTGATCAAGCTCTTCAACGCCGGTTTCAATGTATTTAGACAGCACAAACTCAAGAAACTCTTTGTGCTTATTATCCAAGCCGCGGAAAATCTTTGTCTGGGCATTGGCGACACGCTCTTCTCGATTAATTGGTTTTACTGCAAAGGAGATATACTCAAGCACATCAAATAAATCGCTATTCTCAGCGTTAATTAATTTCTGTAAACTAATTAGAACATCTACTCCGTAACCGGCATCAAAAAGTTTTTCAAGTAATATCTTGCGTGTTATCGGACTAGACCAAATCTTTCGAAGCTCATCTTCGCTTTTGAAGAACTCGGGCAAAGCACCGAATATCCCCTTTAAAAACTCCTCAGCTGAAATCGGCTTACCGTCTGCGCTCCAAAACGATGTCGCGATCATGTGTTGAATTTCACGCTCTTTGCCGTCGCGGAGCTTTATCTTAACTTTTTTAGGGCATTCACAGGGGCTTTTGCCACACTTGGGGCAGACCGGCGGAGGATCTATTATGCATATACAAGGCCTTTGGCCGCACCGTGGGCAAACCCGGGGATGATTCTTCTCACATACGCAGGGATTCTCACCGCACTTGGGGCAGACCTCAACGATTGGCTCGCCGTCCCATTCCGGATCAGCAAAGTGATGATACGCGTCCACAAAATCATAAATGGTGAAATAATCCTTACCGTCAAATAATCGTGTGCCACGGCCAATGATCTGCTTAAACTCGATCATGGAATTAATCGGACGCATAAGAATAATATTACGGATATTCCGGGCATCAACGCCGGTAGAGAGTTTTTGCGATGTTGTTAAAATTGTTGGGACGGTTTTTTCATTATCCTGAAACTCCCGCAAATATTGCTCTCCAAGCTTACCGTCATTGGCGGTGACTCGAACGCAATAATTCGGCTCCTTGCTCTTCTTATACTGATTAACCAATTCCCGAACAGCCATTGCATGATCCTGACTGGCGCAGAAAACAAGAGCCTTTTCGCTCTGGTTAATTTCCGAAAGGAATATCTGCACCCGCTTGGCTTCACGCTCTTTGATCTCTATAATTTTGTTAAAATCTGGCTCCGTATAGATTTTGCCTTCTTCTACTTCGCCCTCGATGATCTTGTCATCCGAGGTGTAAACATAATCGTCAATCGTCGTCTTAATGCGCTTAACCTTGAACGGAGTCAAGAATCCATCATTAATGCCTTCTTTAAGCGAATAGACATACACCGGATCGCCAAAATAGCGGTAAGTATCCACATTGTCCCGGCGCTTAGGCGTTGCAGTTAACCCAAGCTGAACAGCTGGAGAGAAATATTCCATAATACCGCGCCAATTACTTTCGTCATTCGCCCCGCCGCGGTGACATTCGTCTATAACGATAAAATCAAAATAATCTGCTGGGTATCCACCAAAATATGGCGCGGGTTTGCCGTCTTTATCTTTCCCACTCATAAAGGTCTGGAAGATAGTAAAGAAAATACTGCCGTTAGTCGGAACACTGCCTTTTTTGCTGATTTCTTTGGGGCTAATTCGAACAAGCGCGTCCTCGGGGAATGCTGAAAAGGCGTTGAATGCCTGATCAGCAAGAATATTTCTATCAGCAAGGAATAGAATGCGCGGCCTGCGGCTTCCGTCACGCTTCAAATTCCAGCGGGATTGATACAGCTTCCACGCGATCTGAAAAGCAATAAAGGTTTTGCCTGTGCCAGTGGCCAAGGTAAGCAGTATGCGCGGCTTATCTTCAGCGATGGCGGCCATGGCGTTATTAACTGCAATCTCCTGATAATAGCGGACCTCTTTTGTGCCGCCGACGTCTTCAAACGGAACCTGACTAAATTTATCCCGCCATTGATTTTGTGTTTCGAAAGTTTTGTTCCATAATTCATCCGGTGATGGGAAAGAGGCGACCAATCCTTCCTTACCGGTTTTCATGCAGATATGGTAAATCTCTTTGCCGTTACTGGCATAAGTTGTATCAAGATGCATCATTCCGGCATAATTCTTGGCTTGGGCAACACCTTCGCCGACTTCAAGCTCATCGCTCTTGGCTTCAATAATAGCCAGCTTACGGCCGCGATACACCAAAACATAGTCAGCAATCAATGGCTTAGCACGACCGCCACCAGTCTGAATCTTACCAGCAGTGATCTTATATTCCCGTAGTACCTTGGAGCCGTCAACGACACCCCAGCCGCTTACTTTCAGCTTCGGGTCGATCAGTTCTGCTCTGGTTTCAGCTTCGTTCATGAGCACGCCCCCGCAAGTTCACCGTTAAAGGCTTTATGCAATACTGATTTCTTAAGTTCTTCAAGATCGGTCAGTTTTTGCTTATATATGGCTTCAAGCTTCTTAGTTTCAGCTGAAAGCGAATCAAGCTTGCTAACAATATTTTTCTGTTCCGATATAGACTCTGGAAATTGCAATAACACACTTTCTAATGATGAATTCGAAATAACCGGTTGGGCGGCTTGCCTTGCATAACTCCGGAGATTCTTAAAATTCAACAAATACGTAAGAAACGCATGATCAAAATCGTATTTCCAATCCGTTACTTTGAACGCATTATCTGTAAGCCATATTTCTTCTTTTAGATGCCTTACGTTCCCGCACAAGGCCCCGACTCGACCAATAACAATATTACTTCCTGACAAATTGTATTTATCGTACCTTCCCGCAATACCATTTCCTCCATATACAGGAAACTTACCATTTTCATTCATCATTTTGCTTGTGATGTTATCGCCACTTCTTAGTTTGAAACATTCACCCAAATTCTTTTCTTCCCAGTTATCTCCGGGATTAGCAAAGATGCTATGCAAATACGATTCAAAAAGCTCCCGAGCATTTTGCAGATTCTTCTCGGCGTTTTCTTTGGCTTTGGCTGTTTTCTCAAAAACCTCATCCAAAACATTAACTATCTGCTTCTGCTCGCGGAACGGGGGGAAATGGACGTCCATTTCCTTTAGCTTCGCCTTGTTCAAGGTCATTCCCTTGAGCTTTATATCGTTTTCGGCGGCCTTGCGCCAATCAAAGAAATGCAGGAAGTAAAAAAGAAATTCCTTCGACAGTTCATGCTCATTAAAAATGGTCAGTGCGGCAATCGCTTCATTTGTGAAGAGGTCACGGCCTGCGAATGCTAACCGCCCAAGCGTAAGTTTAAAACTCACCAGAAGAGTTCCCTTGCTGACGGTTTTGGAAATTTCCGCGCCTTTGTCCGATAGGTATTCTTTGCTATCAACGACAATGTTGTCATCAGCATTGAGAAGGTCTGCAATAGAAAGCCAAACGTTATCCGTTTCCCGCTTCTCATCCCAGAATGCCTTGTCCGCTCGTGCTGGAGTTTTCCCCAATTCGATTTCACAAAGGTCACCAAGCTTTTTTGTCTGCCACCCCTTCTTCATACCAATCCTCGAATTGTCTTTAGTATCTCAGCACTTTCTTCGTCCAGTTTTTTCATTGAATCCAAAATCTCTTTCGGATCACGTAAGGTTGGCCCTGACCCCTTATGGGGGTTCTTCACTGACAGGTCGAAGGTTTCGTTATCAACATCAGCGACATCCACTGACCATGAATTTTCTGAGTCTGCTCTAGATTTCTGCAATTTTACAAAATCCGCAAGATCATTTTCATTCAGTGAATTGGTCTTGCCAAGGTTGCGGTCAAGATTAAGCTGATAAAACCAAACCTTGCGCGTAGATATGCCCTTTTCAAAAAAGAGCACTACGGTTTTAACTCCTGCGCCGGTAAATGTTCCACCCGGCAAATCAAGCACCGTATGCAGATTACAACTTTCCAATAGAAGTTTACGCAAGCTGGTTGAAGCATTGTCAGTATTGGAGAGAAATGTATTTTTGATGACCACACCACCACGACCGCCCGCTTTCAAAATCTTAATAAAATGCTGAAGGAATAAAAACGCCGTTTCACCAGTCTTGATAGGGAAGTTCTGTTGCACCTCGGTGCGCTCTTTGCCGCCAAAAGGCGGATTAGCAAGGACGATGTCATAGCGATCTTTTTCCTGAATGTCGGCAAGGTTTTCAGCTAGCGTATTGGTATGCACAATATTGGGCGCTTCGATACCATGCAAAATCATATTCATCGTGCCAATTATATAGGCGAGTGATTTCTTTTCTTTACCGTAGAAGGTATTCTTCTGGAGCGTTTGAGCGTCTTTGGTTGTCAGATTCTTTTTCGATTTAAGATATTCAAAGGCCTCACACAAGAAGCCTGCGGACCCGACAGCGCCATCATAGATTTTATTCCCGATCTCGGGCGCAACGACTTTCACGATCGTTTTAATAAGCGGACGTGGCGTGTAATACTCGCCGCCGTTTCTGCCCGCGTTTCCCATATTCTTAATCTTATCCTCATACAAATGGGACATTTCATGTTTTTCGGCATGGGAACGGAAACGCAGTTCGTCTATTAAATTAACAATCTCGCGCAGATTATAACCGCTCTGGATTTTGTTTTTAAGCTCGTTAAAAATCTCGCCGATCTTATATTCAATGGTGTCGGCGCTTTCGGCATTAGTTTTAAACTTTTTCAGGTAGGGAAATAACTTGTGGTCGACAAAATCTTTCAAGTCATCGCCACCGAGGGCCTTGTGGTGGTCAAGCTTGCCGTCCTTACCCTTGGGAACAGCCCAAACTTCCCAGCGATATTCCGAACTAATAATTCCCGCGTAGGTTTTCCCTCTTAACTCTGCCGCCGATTTCTTCTCCTTCTCCAGATCATCCAGATATTTCAGAAAAAGAATCCAAGAGGTCTGCTCCACATAATCCAATTCACTACTGCAACCGGCATCTTTATGCAGGATATCGTCAATATTCTTAAAGGTTTGCTCAAACATTAACCGTCCTCTTCATTTTGCTTTGCTTCCCGGTGGAAACAATGCCCTGTTGATAGCACTACATAGGTTCCTTTAGTTCTTTTTTGTTCATTATAAAAGCACCTCGAAAATAAGTTGCCTCATTGCCTTATTAATTTTTCCATATCTTCAAACATCAAACACCAGCGATTTGTTCATCTGTATATTTCAAAATATTTTTGTTATCTATGCCCTTGCTCAACAGCTCTGCTTCTTTCCTTTTTGCACCAAGACGCTCTAATTTTCTGCTGTAAAATGTAAACCCGTGCCTTACCATAATATTTTGCTCCCTCACTTTTCTTCTAAGCGACTTAATCTGCCTGTCTGTCCATCTGGGATGAATATAATAATCCTCATTCGTCTGCTTCTGGCGCGGATTATAGTGCTCAAACGTCTGCGTTAATGGCCTGTATCTGCAATCAGCTATCTGCACGCCCCACTTCTTGCACTGCTTTAATTTTTTGAGCATCTCGTAATAATCCTGCTCAAAGTTATAGATCATGAAGACGTAAATTTCTTTTCTTGGGTATCCTGCTTCAACAAGCATATCTATCTGCCTCTTTATCATCTTCTTTTGTCCATAGCCATGATCCCAAGCTATTCGCGGATTGAGAAATCGTGCTTGTTTAAGCAGTTTTGCCACCTCGGGCGTAAGAAGCCTGCCGTCAATCCCACATTGGCTTTCAGAATAAACCACCCTGCCGTTGTGTTTCGCATTCTTCAACTCTTCTAGGATCTCTTTTATGTGCGGATTAGCCAAAAGATTATTATCGTAAAAAATAACATGGTTGCTGCAAATTTCATCGTTAATGCTTTTTTTTGAGATAAACTCTGGCTCAATCTTCCATGTTCCGCAAAACTTGCATTTCCTTAAACACCCCCTGCTTGTGTGAACAATTTGGTAATCAACCTCTACTAGATCATAGGCTGGCTTGAACTTTTCGACTCTTTCATCAACACCTACAAAAACCTCATCACACCCAGACTGTTTGCAATGGTCAGGCATTAGTGAAGCGTAAATACCACCCACGACCACTTTTGCTTTTGGATATGTTTCCTTGTAAAACTTAACACTCTCCCAGACATAATTAGACCAGTATGTGAAAAGAGAGGTTATCTTAATCTGCGTGGGATAAAAATCAGCAAAATTCTGGTTGCCTCTCACTAGTTTGATCTCATCCCCTCTCTCCCTGTGAAAGCTTGCAAATTTCAAAAGCCCTACGGGCAAGAAATCTCGATGATTCTTGCTTTTAGGTGGAATTGGAAAATTCGGCTCGACTAATAAAATTTTATCCATTTTTGTTTAACAAGCTATCTGGTAATTTTAGTTTAATTCCATTAAATTTTATGGTATTCATTACATCTTTATATTCAGGTAATTTTCTCGCTAACTGCTCGGGATTTGCCCACTTCACTTTCACTTCAACATAATTTGTGCCAAATTCAAAACCTTCAAAGATAGCGAACTCAGGTGTTTCTTCATTAGAATTATTCCTTTTCCAATCATGAAGACTATCTAGAAAAATTAGCAACACAGCAAAAGGAAACCTGTTTATGTTGATTGGTAGAATCTTTTGTTTTCTGAACTCTTTCCAAATCCTACTATCATGCAATGCTATGGAAGCCACGGCGGGGATAACATGAGTGACAATTAATGGCCTTGTTGCACGATTATTTACGGCCTTTGATTCACGTAAAACTCTAGTAAGAAACTGAAAACAAGACGTTACCCCGTGGGATTTATGCTTTATCAAATGTTCTCTTAAAATGTCTTTAATTGTTGAATCAGCATCTTCTAATATTTCAGGAGTCCAATTATTATGGATACGTTTACAACAACAGTGTCTAAGGAAAGACTGCAGTTGTATCGCCGCCTGAAGATAATCACTTTTATCAGCAATCCTGTCCAATCCCGCCACTTCAATATATTCGCTATACCCATAAAGGTCTCCGATTAAACTACTTGCCTTTTGCGAAGGATAACCAATATCATGAAATATGGAGGTTATTAACCACATATATTCGATTGAGAAATTCTTCTCTCTAGGAAATATATTTTTATAATATTTTTCAAATTCAGCATAATATTTATCAATTATGACACACCCTAATAGCATAACCTGAAAAGAATGTAGGTAGTGCTCTCTGGTGCCCTTCAGCAAGGGCTCGTAATATTTCAACCTTAAATATTGCTCAGAGGAATAATGGAATTTCTTATTATCGAATATTTTCTTTATAGTCGAATCAACCAAGTTATATTCTTCTTCTGAGACACTCTTGCGTTTTCGAAGCGCAGAATACTTCAAAACAAAATTTTTCAAAATTTTTCGGTAAGAAATATGTTCTAGGTCACTTATATAAGCCAATAGTTTATTCGGGATATGCCCATATTCTAGAGATATTTTTTTACCTGCTAACAGCTTATATTTATTTTCATTTACTGTTTTTGCTTTAGGATCGAGAAGAATAGAAAGCGACGAGTTATCTAATCGTATTATTCCGAATCCGCTACTAAAACAGTTCGAAAAAATTTGGTCGTAACCATAATCATTCGGGACATAATAATAAAACTGGAAATTTTTTATCTTTTTAGTTGCCTTAAGTATCTCATCAGCACCTTTAACGGGGAAATCGTTGCTTAGGTTTATGTCTATTGCCATCAGGGCCGAATCATTACGATAAAAAAGGTCTGGATACCACTTGATATCTTTCAGCAAACGTTTTCTTTCATCTGCCGAAACTATCTCCCAATGGTATTTCTTTGTTAATACCTTATCTAATTTTTCCAGAAAGGTTTCTCTTTTTGACATAGTGTTTGAGTTATTCGCTTTTAATTATCTGGTCTATCGCATCTCTCAGTTTTTTCAAGGATACAACTATACCATCCTTCTTTTTCTTATTAGATTCCTTAGACATATCGAATTCAGAAAGCTGTGAACACAATTTATTGATGTTCTTAATTAACCCGCGGCTTGTCACTTTTCCTGTTAAGGTTTGAATCTGCACTTTTTTCGCCAAATCATTCTTCAAATCCTCTACCGTATATTCTATGTCTTCTATCAGTTTTTTTGCTGAGGATGCGAATATCTCAATCTTGTTTAATTTCTTGCAAGTCATAATTGCGTCCGGTACCCAAAAAAAAGCACGTGTTGTCCCGAGAAGACCCTTTTCTGCTTTCTCTATTAATTTCTTTCTTATTTCATCTTTTGAATGGTCTTTAAAAAAGTCTCGAGAAACATTTTTGTCTAACTGTTCCACAAAATTCTGTTCTATTTGAACCAAATAGCTATCATCGATTTTGTTTTCAAGAACTTTTCCTTGAGTGTCCTTATCGAATCTCAGTAATCGAAGGCGATCTTCGACTGTTTTTTTATCCATTTTAGTTATCTCTGATATTTTATTGGTGACTTCCGAATCAGCTATTGACTTATTTTCTTTTTTCATCAAATCAACATAAAATTTCAAAGCTTGAGCCTGAGCCATAGGCTCCCATTGTTCCCTCAACATATGGATCTGAAACATACGCTTCAGCCCCTCGTTTTTATCTCTTTTAATATCAAGAATGTGGATTGGCACTGAGTCTGTTTTCACTTTTTGAGCAGCCCTAAGTCTTCTTTCGCCATCCAGTAAAATGTAAGGTCTGCCCTTCTTGTCATTCTCATAAACAATCAAAGGAACCATTACTCCATACTGCCGGATAGATTCCTCCAATGCAATAAAATCCTTGTCTTCATAATCTTGGCCCCTAGGATTATCAGGATTAAAATCTATATCATCAGGAGAAACACGTTTTATACTCTCTTCTTTTTTCGGCATTTTATACCTCCATTAAGTAAACATATATTTAAAATATTTTCTACCGATTCGTCCTCGCCTTAATGAAAGCATCCAAATCCGCAGGCAAAATCCGCCACTGCTTTATCTTTGTGGCCTTTATTTCTTTGAGATTGATAAGCTGCCTCACCCGATACTCCGTGAGCTCAAGCTGTTTCGCGGCATCTCTGACTGTTAGATAGCTTTTAGGCATAAAATAACCCCTGCTCAATATCATTTAACATTACTTCACATTATAACACATCAGAAAAATAATGCACTTAAAAACAAATTCTTAACCTAACTCTCAGCAGGATAGCCATTTACCCTCTTTAAAATGCCCAAAATCATCACGTGGTACCTACACCATCGGTCAACCGAAGGTTTTGATAAAAACCTTCGGTTGGCGCTCCGAACTCTGGTTAGAATAATGTGCCGTAGGCAGATTATTCAACCGTTTAGAGTTTGGAGTGAAGCAGGTAGTGTTTTTATCCATTAATCAGCTCTTCCTTCTGCCGGCGCCTTAACTTTTTTATTCTACACTCTTCCCGCGTTGCCAGCTTCAAGTAATTATACTTCTCGCGCCACACCAACACAACCGGCCGCTTATATTTCGTATATTTAGCGCCCCTTTTACCCTCATTGTGCTCTTTTAAGCGCTTCTCCAAATCATTGGTATACCCCGTATAATAAGTCCCATCCGTGCATTTTACAATATACGTATAAAATTCACCTTCGTGCTTGAATTTCTTTCGCGCTGCAAAAATAATTCAACCCTCTCTATCTAAGCAAGAATTAAGTAATGTGTCCCCGGAATCCTATCTCCTGTGGCTTGGGCTATCGGATGCTCAACCATGGCCTTCTGGCCTATCGCCTTTCTTTCCTTTACCATTCTTCTCTTCTCTGTTCTTGAGTAATGTATTTTTGTGATACGAAAGTTACGTCTGGCGTTACTTTCGCACCCTAAAAGTACAGCCTGAAAAATCGTCACTTGGGCTCTTGATCTCGGGCATTATTTAACACTTTCCATCGCCTTATTGATCCGTTCAAGCGCCTTATCCAGATCGAAATTTTCGCGTTCAATTGGGGATAGAACGTCAAACAATTCAGCTTCGATACGAGAACGCATATCATCAATCTCAGTGCTTTTACGCCCCATATTGACACGATATTTTGCTAAATCCGAATCCCCGCCATCCTCCTCTATTTTTTTCTTAAAAAGGTTGATAACCTCTTTTTCCGCAAGGTTAAATTTGTTGCGAAACAAGAAATCCAGATCGTAAAAATCACGAGGAGCAATGGTCTCTCTGAGGGCCGCGGCACGAAGCTTTTCGCTCACTATTTCATTAAGCGACAGACAAGCAACCTTGCCTCCATCAAAAAGAGGTTCTCCCGTAAACGGATGTGTATACGTATGATGAATCTGCTGTTTTCCTATCTTGTCAATGGGATTAAATCTCAAACCGATTTCGAATTTAATTTGCCCTTCGGCCGGACGCAGGGCGGATTGATACGAAAAATAATAGACATATTGCTTCGACTCGTTTCTTCCGGGATTCCCAGCATCAACAAGTTTCATATCAAATCGTTCCACAAACTTTGCTATTTTGTCCTTCACGGGCTGTATACATTTTCTCCGCTCTCCTCGAGTCGCCTCGTATTGTGGCAGCTTCATGCTAAAGTCCAGGTCCTCGCTCAAACGATAATATGCGTAATAAATCTTATTCAGACAAGTCCCACCCTTAAAAACGAGATCTTCGGCAAGCTCATGTGCTTGGGAAAGGAGCAGGGTTAAATAATAGTCTTTCTCTAAAAGAGGAAGCAGGAATCCCTTTTTCTTTGCCGCTCGCTCCAAAGTTTTTACAAATTCATCCTTATTTTTGTGAATCATTTATGATGACTCTCCATTTCTTATTGAGCGTGCCTTTGCGCGATCCAGTGAAAGTGCTAACGGCAGTTTTCTTTATGCTGTTGATAAGCGGTTTTAACGTAACATCTGTAACGTTCGATCCCTCAAGAATCAACCCAATGCGCTTCCTTGTTTTTATAATTGGAAATCGTGCCGCGTATTCCACCAACTTATTAATGTCGCATTTCTTCTCCATGACAAACTGTCTTAATACCGCTTCGGCACTTTTGATGCCGCCAACGGGCTTATTAAAATAGATGAGGTCAATCAAAGTACGCTCTTTTGAGCTTATAATGACATCAGCATCTTTGACCTTGATAGCCTCCAATCCGTAGAAACGATTCTCCGGGATCCTTATAAATTTATACGAAATACCGCAAATTATTTTCTCTTTCCGGACAGCTGTATTAAGAACGTAAACGGTCTGAAAAATTTGTTCAGTAAATCCGTAGTAATTAAACAACGTTGAATAGCCAACATAATAATTCTTTTTAGGAAAAAAAAGCGGCGGAATAAGAAGCTCATCAATACCAGTCCCCTCCGGGCCCGCCTCGAGCGGTGAAAACGCATACGTGCCGCGTTTAATAGGGGCAAGTATTTTTTTCTTCTTGAGCCGGAAAACAAGCTGTTTTCTATCAGCAGGGGAAAGGTTAAACAGACGATCAAGGTATTCAACTGTAACAATCGTCTTCTTCTCGTACGTTAGACGAGCAACGATATTAGTCTCAATTGGCCCCAAAGTTTTTGATGTATTATTCGGTGTCATAGGTTATCTCCGACATAACTAACGTATCCTTTTTGTACATATCAAGTTTATCACACATTTTCCCTGTGTCAATAAGAATATCCAATGCCCCTCTACCAATACAATGAAAGACGCATTTCTGTTGTCGCAAAAACTATATGCTTTTTGCGACATTTCATGTCCATCCATGTCCATCAAAATGCCCGTTTATGACCTCCGTAAACACCCGCAGAACACCCCTAAAAACGCCTGATTACCGTCTGGGAACGCTCATTCCGGCCGATATGACCATATAATGCCCAAGACCCCAATTGAATTGACATCGATCCTTCGACTCACTCGCTACGCTCGTTCGCTCAGGACTCCGCCAACAAACAAAAACTGTGGGCTTCGTTTTTTTGACTACAATCACTGACGACCCGCGCCTCACCCGACCCTCACCCGACACCCCGTTCCAAGGACCCGTAAAGAAAAATCCCTATTTCTACGCCTTCCGGAGTAGCCATAGGGATTTGATCTGTCTCACGATAAGAACTCTCTTAATCCACTCCCACCAGCGCCTCCACAAGGCTCGCCATCGTGCGTCTATAAGGTGGACAACGGCCAGCCGAAAGTTTTTATATAAGCTTTTTTTGTCATGAAAATCTCTAACGAATTCCGGAGAATTCCGGGGGAGAATTCCGGGGACACATTCACTTATTTCATTTTTTTCGTGCGCCTTTCTTTAAAATCTTCTCCCTCGTCCGACTATCCTACTATTTGCTTGCTTTAACACAGGCTTTATTTTTCCGCAGCGATTTCTTAAATTCTTTATCGAGTCTCTGTATTTCCGCTAACATGTATTTTTTTAATACAGTCCATTCGTACTCATTAACTTCTTTACCGCGATATTTGCTGTAATATTTCTTACTTAGAACCTTTGGCGCATCCTCAATTTTCATTAACCTGCCCTTCCAGAACACTAAAGCATAGGTATTGCCATTATGAAGCTCAAAAGGCACGCTCCAGCCGGCATAATGTTGCGTCTCGCCGTAGGGCGAAAGACTGTCGAGTTTCTCCAGCTCTTTCTTATCCATTTTGCTTAATGGCTTGCCCAAATCATTATGCCTAAGAAAAAATGTTGTAGTCCCCATAGCTCATGCTTTCTTTATGATGCCAGCACTTCTTCAATCTTAAGCACAAAGTCTTTCGCATCTTCAATAATCCATTCGGCATCGTCATTGGTGATAATTTCAACACCGTATTGCTCCACAACCCTATTCTCTTGAGCCTTATCTAACGTCTCGGAATATTTCTGCTCAAGCTGTTTGGCGCGATTTATATATGTTATAAATTCAGGCTTTACTTTCCCTCGCTTGACATAAAATTCCTTAAACGCCGCAAGCGCGCAGTAATGCGCTGTAGCACGGATGCCTATTTTATAAAGAGCCGCCAAGACAGCATGATACATCGCGTAATATCCACAAATAATCGTCCAATCGAACAAGTCACCGTCAAACATCATCTTCATCGCTCGAAGGTTACTGTGCGCTTTGTCAATGTGTTGTTGCGCGCGCTCTGAGCTAACCGGTACTTTTTGCAGATTAGGCCTGCCTTCTTTTGGATGGAAACAGCCCTGTAAAATCCGCTCTAAATTCTCGGGCATATTATTTGCCTCTCTCTCTTATAAGTTGCCAGAATAAGAATTCGCCATACAACACAATACGGTCCTTCCACAAATTATCGTAAAATTCAGTCTTGGCCTTAAAACCTTCGATAAACTTTTTTGTTGTAGTGCTTATCGGCCTTATTTCTAAAAGAGGACTGACATCTGTCTTGGCCTTGTTTAATATATCGATAATATCGTTTTCTTTATCCGGAACGACCGCCAATATGTCGATATCGCTGCCTTTTGTCCATTCGCCCCTTGCTACAGAACCAAAAAGAATGACAAGCTGGATCCTCCTGTTTGAAAGCTCTATAATAGAATCTGTGTATTTCTTAATGAGACGAGCTATATTCTTGTTCTTGGCATAAAATGCTTTACGCCGATCAAGTTCCAATAGCTCGAATATCTTTATAGTCTCATCGTTTTCAAGGTTAGGCTTAAAAAACGTGGAATGCGACATTTCATTGCGTTTAAACATGTCGTTCTTCACGAATAACCGCATTGAGTTGTCCACATTGGCAAGCGAGGATTTTGATTGACGGGCAATCTCTCTTAAATGGATCTCCTTAAAAGGATCTTTTAGGAATATCTCAAGCATCTTTTTCCTTCCGGCCGGGATCAGCATATTTTCATCTCCTGTTCTATTTGATAATACAACTGTTCGATAGTGTAGAACACGACGGTTATCTTGTCAATAAATTATTTGAGCGTAAATTTGAAAATCGGGGGACCAATGCCCCTTCGGCGACAGCCTTCTTCTCGTCCTTCAAAAATGTGGCAATTACTGAGCTGATCTGTTTAAACGCGACCGGATAATAGTCCCAGACCTCAACACAAAGGTTCACGATTATTGAATTCTCATTCAGACGTTTGACCTTATACTTTTCATGGACGTGACCGCAGAAATTCCACGGCACGTTCGGGTCCGCATCCTCAGCCCGGTGCGTCATACAAATATCCTTAGATCCATAATGAATGTAGACCTTCGAAATAATCGTATTGAGGCTGTTGTGCCGGTCGTGGTTACCTTTGATGAAAATAAACTTGCCGTTCAGCCGCTCTTCGAACTGTCGGTATTTCTCTACGCCACCTTCTTTCCCACCCTTAAATATAAAGTCTCCGATAAAGAAGAC
>Ga0209212_1004793_pt1 | contig 16486 bp, 14 predicted proteins | sample RifGroC2_FD_183996 | JGI IMG/M metagenome (GOLD analysis project Ga0209212, IMG submission 183996) | Groundwater microbial communities from Rifle, Colorado, USA - Groundwater C2 (SPAdes) (version 2) | ecosystem: Environmental > Aquatic > Deep subsurface > Groundwater | place: Rifle, Colorado...
CTCGACAATTTCAACACCCAAAGCCATACTCCGACTATCGGCATCAACAGGCGGGGCACCGTGGCAAGCGCCTTTGGGGATTTGTCCTACGTCTTGGGACTGCAGACCACGTATGACTTCATCATGCTGGGCAACAGAAGGTTCACCGAGCGCTGGATCGTGAATCCCTATTTGACCATAGTGGAAACCCCCAACAACCTGACGACCTTGCAGTACCGTCTGCAGGTGAAGAACTTCTTCAGAGACAACGACCTGGCTAATCGTGAAGTGCGGGACGGTCTAAACCATATGATCGGGCCGCTCCACTACCTGCTTTTTGAGGAGGGGAAGCACTACGTCAAATTGGGCTACCAGTACGACGTTGAGAATGCCGAAGGAGAGAACTGGACCTATTGGGGCAACCGTCTGCTCTTCGGCTTCCAGTACACCCTTCCTTGGTGGGATATTAAATTCCGCTATGATTTAGATCATCACTGGCGTTATCATAAGAACAAGCATAGCCAGCTGCCAACGAGCGCTACCGGCACTGTGCACCGGACGGACCAGGAAGCAACCCATCTTGTCGGTCTTGCCAAGGATTTCCTGACCGACTTTACCGTTGCGTTGGAATACCTCTTCGACAAGAACAAATCGAACATCGCCTCCTTCAAGTATGACCGCCACGTAGTAACCACCAGCGTTACCTGGCGCTTCGATGCCGGCACCTTTGAGGGTCTCGGAACAAGTCTCCAAAGACTATTTGAGTGATTTCACCGTCTCCTAGAGATTTTACCTATCCTCTATCTTTATCTTCGATCCTCAATCCTCCAGCTTCTTTCTCAGAATCTCATTCACCATCTGCGGGCTGGCCTTGCCTTGGGTGGCCTTCATGACCTGGCCGACGAAGAAGCCGAAGACCTTCTCTTTCCCGGCGCGGTAGTCGGCTGCCTGCTCGGGATGGGCGGCCAAAACCGCCGCAACGGCTTTTTCAATGTCGCCGGTATCCGTTACCTGTTCCAATCCTTTCTCGCGCACGATCTTTGCCGGAGACTCTCCCCGTTCCAACATCTCTTCAAATAGACCCTTGGCCATTTTGCCGCTGATTTTCCCTTCATCGATCATCCGCACCATACCGGCTAAATGCTGAGGCGGGACGGGCCATGAGGTAATGCAGAGCTTTTCGTCAAGTTTTCTTTCCTTAATAACGCGGAAGAGATCGCCCATGACCCAGTTGCTGAGCGCCTTGAAATTGGAGTGAATCTTAGCCGCGGCCTCAAAGTAGTCCGCCACGTCGCGCCGGCTGGTAAGGATTTCGGCATCGTAGAGAGGGAGACCGTATTGAGATACAAAACGTTCCTTTCGCCTTTCGGGGAGTTCCGGGAGGCCGGTCCTGAGTTCTTCGATCCATTTGTCATCAACGATCAGGGGGAGGAGGTCCGGTTCCGGAAAATAACGGTAATCATGAGCAAACTCTTTCGAACGCATGGAGCGGGTCACTTCACGCTCGGCGTCCCAGAGCCGGGTCTCCTGGATAAGCTTGCCTCCCTCCGACAAAACCTCGATCTGCCTGTGGATCTCATATTCCAGGGCCTTTTCCACCGCCTTGAAGGAGTTCATATTCTTGATTTCGACCTTGGTGCCCAACTCGCTGGCGCCCCGTGGGCGCACGGAGATGTTGGCGTCGCAGCGGAAGGAGCCTTCCTCCATGTTGCCGTCGCAGACCTCCAGGTATTGCAAGGTGGCTCTCAGGTTCTTGAGATAGCGGCCGGCCTCTTCCGCGCTGGCGATGTCGGGCTCGCTGACGATCTCCATAAGCGGAACCCCGGCCCGGTTTAGATCCACCAGGCTATAGTCGCCGCGGACTTCGTGGATGTTTTTCCCCGCGTCTTCCTCCATGTGGATGCGGGTGAGCCGGACTCTCTTTTTCCCCGCCTCCGTCTCGATGTCGATATATCCATTGAGGCAGAGAGGGAACTCATACTGGCTGATCTGGTAACCTTTGGGGAGGTCTGGATAGAAATAGTTTTTCCTCGCCCAGCGGCTGGAGCGGGCGATTTCACAATGGGTGGCCAACCCAGTGCGAACAGCGAACTCGACAACCTTTTTATTGAGCACCGGCAAGACCCCGGGGAGTCCCATGCAGACCGGGCAGGTGTTTTGATTGGGCTCCACCCCAAAGCGGGTCGAACAGCCGCAGAAGATCTTTGATTCGGTTAAAAGCTGGGCGTGGACTTCAAGGCCGATGACAGGCTCAAACGGCATAGGACGCTCCAATGCAAAATGCAAATTGCAAATTGTAAAAGTTAAAATCGGCGAAGGGCCTTAGTTTGGTTCTTACGTTTCTATTTTGCATTTTTCACTTTGCACTTTTCATTTTGCCTTTAAAGTATCGGTTTTCTCTTATGCCATTCCGTGGCCTGCTCGTAGGCGAATCCGATTCTGAGGATCGTGGCTTCATCAAAGTGTTTGCCGATGATCTGCATGCCAATGGGCAGCTCTTCCGAATCGAAGCCGCAGGGAAGAGAAAGGCCCGGGAGTCCGGCGAGGTTCACCGAGATGGTAAGTATGTCCGAAAGATACATCTGCAGCGGGTCCTGAGTTTTTTCTCCGATCCGAAAGGCCGTGGTCGGCGCCGTCGGGGTGATAATCGCATCGCATTTTTTAAATGCTTCCTCGAAATCCTTCTTGATCAGCGTCCTGACTCTCTGGGCCTTGAGATAATAAGCGTCGTAATAGCCGGCGGATAGGACGTATGTCCCCAGCATTATCCGCCGCTTGACCTCCGGGCCGAATCCTTCCTCCCTGCTCTTCATGTAGGTCTCTGTGAGATCGCCGGCGGAGGCGCGATATCCATATTTCATCCCGTCGTAGCGCGCCAGGTTCGAGCTGGCCTCGGCCGTAGCGATGATGTAGTAGACTGCTACCGCGTACTCCGTGTGGGGGAGAGAAATCTCCTCTACTCTGACTCCGCTTTTCTCCAGCACCCGGATTCCTTCTTTGACGGCGCGCTCCACTTCCGGCTGCATTCCCGGGACGAAATACTCTTTGGGTATTCCGACCCTTAGTCCTTTGACATCGCTGTTGAGAAAGGCGGCGTAGGGGGGAACCGGGATATTCACCGAGGTGGAATCGGATGGGTCAAAGCCGGCGATTGTCTCCAGCATCAGCGCGCAATCGGTTATGTCCTTGGTCATAGGACCGACCTGATCCAGAGAAGAGGCGAAGGCGATGATGCCGTAGCGGCTTACCCGGCCATAAGTGGGCTTCAGGCCGACAATCCCGCAGCAGGCTGCGGGCTGGCGGATAGAGCCTCCCGTGTCCGTGCCCAGCGCAGCGATGCATTGATCCGCGGTCACGGCCGCCGCCGATCCGCCGGAAGAGCCTCCTGGAACCCGATCCAATTTCCAGGGGTTGCGGGTTATGGCGTAGGCGGAGTTTTCCGTCGAGGAGCCCATGGCAAACTCATCCATGTTGGTTTTCCCAACGGTGACCGCTCCGGCTTCCTTTAGTTTCCTACCCGTGGTGCTGTCATAGGGGGGAATGAAGTTGCCCAGGATCTTAGAGGCACAAGTCGTTAACACCCCGCGGGTGAGAAAGATATCCTTGAGGGCGATGGGGATGCCAAGCAGGGGTGGGAATTCTCCGCCTTTCTTGAGCTGTTGGTCGGCTTGCTTCGCCTCGGCAACGGCCGTTTCATGGCAAAGCGTGATATAGGAGTGAACCTTATCCTCAGTGGCCGAGATCCGGCGAAAAACCGACTCGGTGGCCTCACCAGAGGAGACCTCGCGCTTTTTGAGTTTTCCGCGCAGCTCGTGAAGGGTTAGAGAGTGGAGGCTCATTCAATTATCTTCGGAACTTTGAGGAAATCCCTTTCCCGTGCCGGGGCGTTTGCCAGCATGGCATCCGGAGAAGGTCGATTGACAACGCGATCTGCGCGCCATGGGTTCACGATATCCACCACGTGGGCCAGAGGCTCTACATTCGCCGTATCCAGTTGGTTGAGTTTTTCCACGTATTGGAGGACCTCGTCGAGTTGCCCGGTGAAAATTTCCTCTTCTTGCTGAGAGAGCTGCAAGCGGGCCAATAGGGCAACGCGCCGGACCTCATCGCGAGTGATTTTCATAGGAATTTTCTAACATAGGCGAATAGGTATTAGCAATCAGCGACGAACACATTGAGGATCGAGAATCGAAAATGGAGAATCGAAAATCAACTCGCCATCCTCCATCCTCGATCCTCTATTGCCGGTTCTTTGCTATTTGCAGTTCTATCCTCTTTTCGTTAAAAAGGAGAGGCATGAATGCCGGCGCATTGGAGGAGGAAGGCTACGGTCGCGGATTTAAGTGTGTTGCCGGTTTGGACGAAGTAGGCAGGGGACCGTGGGCGGGTCCGGTTGTGGCTGCCGCCGTGGTGCTCCCTCGAGGAGTAAGCCATCCCGGGATCAAAGACTCGAAACTCCTTAGCGCAAAGAAGCGAGAAGCGTTGGCGCCTTGGATTAAAGAAAATGCCGTTGCCTGGGGGTTGGGAATTGTGTCTGTTGAAGAGATCGACAAGATCAATATCTTGCAGGCGAGCCTTCTGGCTATGTCCCTGGCATTAAGGGAGATCAGGCCGCTCCCGGATTACCTCTTGATAGATGGACCGCATGAGATACCGGTGGAGTATTTGAAGACAGGGGCTGAGGATAGAGGATGGAGGATGGAGGATCGATCCTCAATCTTCGATCCTCGATCCTCGGTTCTTCCGCACCAGAGGGCTATCAAGAAGGGGGATCGGCTCTCTGTTTCCATTGCCGCAGCGTCGATTGTGGCTAAGGTGGCGCGGGATCAATTGATGGTGGAGTATGACCGGCTCTACCCGGGATACGGATTCGGACAACATAAAGGCTACGGTTGTCCCGTCCATTTGGCCGCGCTCAGCCGCTACGGCCCATCGCCGATTCATCGCCGGAGTTTCAGGCCGGTCCGGGAATGGTTAACCCGGGCATGCCAGGCCGCGCCTGAATCGCTTTTTGGCAAAGGGTAGGCGTGCAGACGCACAAGCAGATCCTGGGGCAAGAAGGGGAACGAATTGCCGAGAGCTATCTTAGAAAGAAGGGCTACAGAGTCGTCGAGCGGAATTACCGCTGTCCAGTTGGAGAGCTGGACCTCATTCTTTTGGATCGTCGCGTCGTGGTCTTCGTCGAGGTTAAAACCCGTACCGATGATCGTTTTGGCGCGCCGCTGGAATCGGTAGGCCCTCGGAAACAGAAAAAGATGATAAAGACAGCGCTCTTTTTTCTCACCCGGCACCAGCTGCATAATCGGGATGCCAGGTTTGATGTGGTGGGCATTTCCCTGAAGGCTGGAGAGCCGGTGGTGGATCATGTTCAGAATGCGTTTGAGATTGCGTAGGTAGGGTGGAACTGTGGATTTCCTTGAGAGCCCTCGGAGAGCGCGCTTTCGGCTGCGGCCGATGGGCCGGTACTTTGACCGAATGTTCCCGTTCCTACGTCCGCAGCCTCACTCGCGCTCCCCTCGGGCTCTGTTAGGCGCTCCCTCCCAAAGCGTGCCGACCAGGTGGTTCCGCTCAGGAAGTCCACTCAGCCTAGTTGTTGCAAACGGTGTGTTTTATGCTTGATATTAAGCTTCTGCGCGATCAGCTGGATCAGGTCAAAGAGCGGATCGCCACCAGGGGGGCGAAGATCGACTGGGAAGAATTTGCTGTCGTGGACCTGGAGCGCCGGGAGGCGCTGGCGAAGTGGGAGCGGATGAAGGAGAAAAAAAACCAGCTCTCCGGCGAGATCGGCAAGCTAAAAAAATCGGGTCGGGACGCGACTTCTTTGATGCAGGAGGTGGAACAGCTTAGCCAGGCTATCCGGGAGGGGGAGGGACCGCTCGCTGAGATTGAGAAGCGATTTGAGAGGGTGATGCTCTGGATACCGAATCTTCCCCACCCTAGCGTGCCTTTGGGAACCGGCGCCGAAGGCAACAGAGAAGTGAGACGTTGGGGCGAGATTCCTAAATTCGATTTTTCGCCCAAGAATCATTGGGAGATAGGGGAAGAGCTGGGGATCCTGGACTTTGCCAGAGCGGCGAAGATCGCGGCGTCCCGGTTTGCCCTTTACTACGGGCAGGGGGCGCTGCTGGAGCGTGCGCTGATCAACTTTATGCTCGATCTGCACACGCGGGAGCGCGGCTACCAGGAGGTCATTCCGCCGATCCTGGTGAACCGAGAAACGATGACCGGGACCGGGCAGCTGCCAAAGTTTGAGGAGGACCTTTTTCGCACGGCGGATCCTGACCTCTTTCTTGTGCCGACCGCCGAGGTCCCATTAACGAACATCCACCGGGAAGAGGTTTTAAGCCAGAAAGACCTCCCGATTCGTTACGTGGCCTACACGCCCTGCTTTAGGCGCGAGGCCGGCTCCTACGGGCAGGACGTGCGCGGTCTGATCCGCTTGCATCAGTTCAATAAGGTGGAGCTGGTGAAGCTGACTCAACCGGGGAATTCCTACGAGGAATTGGAAAAGATGGTGGCGGACGCCGAAGAGGTCCTGCAGCGGCTCAAGCTTCCCTATCGCGTGGTGGAGCTCTGCACCGGCGATCTGGGCTTTGCCTCCGCGAAGACGTATGACCTGGAGGTTTGGCTTCCCGGGCAGGACACATATCGGGAGATCAGTTCCTGCTCCAACTGCGAGGATTTTCAGGCGCGCCGCGCTCAAATCCGCTATCGGCCAGAGAAGAAAGGGAAAGCCGTTTTCGTTCACACGCTTAACGGCTCCGGGCTGGCTGTGGGGAGAACCGTGGTTGCAGTGTTGGAGAATTACCAGCAGAAGGATGGAACCGTGGTTGTGCCGGAGGTACTCCGTCCTTACATGGGAGGGATCGAACGGATTGGATGAAAGTAATTTTGAATTGTGAATTTTTAATTCTCAATAGGGGTTTCCAATTCAAGATTAACAATTTATAATTAAAAATTCGGATTGTAGGAGGGGTGGCCGAGCGGTTTAAGGCACCGGTCTTGAAAACCGGCGTCCACTCCGTGGACCGCGAGTTCGAATCTCGCCCCCTCCGCCAGAAATACAGTGAATAGTTAATAGCGAATAGCGAATAGCGAATAGCGAATAACGAATAGCGAATAGCGAATAGTGGGGAGGGGACTATTGACTATTTGCCATTTACTATTTGCTAGATAAACGGAGAGATGGCCGAGTGGTCGAAGGCGCACGCCTGCTAAGCGTGTGTACCCCTTAAAAGGGTACCGAGGGTTCGAATCCCTCTCTCTCCGCCATTTTAGTTACTCGTTGATTCGTTATTGGTTGACTCGATTATACGGTTAACGAATACACGAATAACGAATATCGCGCGCCCGTAGCTCAATTGGACAGAGCACCAGACTACGGATCTGGGGGTTGGGGGTTCAAATCCCTCCGGGCGCGCCAGATCTTTCAGACCTGTGAAGGGAGGTCCATTGTGGTACATCCAATGATGTTTCTTCTCTTCCTGTTCTTTTTTTCCGCTTGTTCCAGCGTGCCGCCCAGGAAGGTGGTAGGTTCCGGTTCCAGCAGTGCGATACTCAGTGAGCCATCTTCCAGACGGGATATTTATCGCGTAGGGGAGCTGGAAGTGCTTGTCTATAAGGATCGGGAAGCGATGGTGCAGGATCTGCCCGAGTTGCCAAAGCTCGTAGACGGCCTCAGGTTTGGCAGCAAGCAGATCAAATTTTACGGCTATTATGATCGTCCCAATAAGCGCATCTACACGGTAGACGATATTCAGACGTTGATACATGAATTTAGGCATTTCCTGGAACCGGAATGGGAGCACCCCTCGCCGCTGACCGCGGATGCCCTCGCCGGCGAGTCAAGAGATAATGCCGTGTCTACGACCAAGAGTTCGAGCGTTTCGGGGAAGCCGGAGGCGGTGCTGTTGCCGAAATTATCATGCCTGCCTACCTGCCTGAGATAGGGCCGGTTTCCCCGAGAAGAAGGAATTTATATCCCTAGGGTGTGATGATGAATCGAGACAGCTTCAAGGCCCTCTATCCTTTTGAATCCCGTTTTCTTGATCTGGGCGGTGTTCGATACCACTACCTGGACGAGGGTAGGGGAGAGCCGATAGTCATGGTCCATGGCAATCCGACATGGTCATTTTACTATCGCCATTTGATTATCGAGTTGCGGAAGGAATATCGCGTGATTGCACCCGATCACATCGGTTGCGGCCTCTCGGACAAGCCGCAGCAATACGAGTATACGCTGGAGCGGCACATCGCCAACTTAGAGGCGCTGATGGAGCATCTCGCGCTAAAAAAGATCACGCTGGTCCTGCATGACTGGGGCGGACCGATCGGTATGGGCTATGCGGTACGCCATCCGGGTCATGTCAGGCGCTTTGTGATCTTCAATACCGTAGCCTTCTGGTCACCTCATATCCCCTTATTTCTCCGTCTCTGCCGCCTCCCGTTTTTTGGCCCAATCGCCATCCGGGGCTTGAATCTATTCGCTGTTGTGGCGGCTCGCGTAGCCTGCCGCCACCGGGAACGGATGACCGAGGAGGTGAAAGCCGGTTACCTGTTTCCCTACGGCAGCTATGCTGACCGCATCGCGGTATTGAGATTTGTCCAGGATATTCCGGTCAATTCCGCTCATCCAACTTTTGCGGTGCTCCAATCTATCGAGAACGGTCTCGCGCAGTTCGGGCGCCATCCCATGATCATCCTCTGGGGCGGTAAGGATCCGGTCTTTACGGCTCCTCTGTTGGAATCGTGGAAACAACGCTTTCCCGATGCCGTTGTGAAGGAGATCGCTGACGCCGGCCACTACGTTATAGAGGATGCCCATGAACGGATCATCCCGTGGCTGCGCGAGTTCTTAGACAAGACAAGCTGAGGATCGAGGGTTGAGGATAGAGAATGGCGATTTTCGATCATCAATCCTCGATCTTCGTAGCAATATGAATGTCGCCTGCTATTTGACTGCGGCAGCCGAGAGGGCGCCCTCGAAGATCGCAGTGCTTTACCCGGTGGGTCGCGAGGGATCGGGACGCATTGCTTATAACGCGATGACCTTTCAGCAGTTGGACGAAGAGAGCGACCGCTACGCCCACGGTCTGAGGAACATCGGAATCGGGCGCGGCTGTCGGGTGCTGTTGATGGTGCCGCCCGGGATCGAATTCCTCGCTTTGACTTTCGCTCTGTTCAAAATAGGAGCCGTCCTGATCCTCATCGACCCGGGAATGGGCAAGGGCCATTTGCTCCAATGCATCGGGGAAGTTGAGCCGCAGGCACTTGTCGCTGTCCCGCTGGCTCATGCCCTGAAGGCGGTGTACCGGAAATATTTCAAGGAAGTGAGGCACGCTGTGACTGCCGGACGGCGCTGGTTTTGGGGCGGCCCTACTTTGGCTCAAGTCCGCGAAAAGGTCTGGAGCAGGTTTCCCCCCGCGCCCGTCGGCAGCGAGGATCCGGCAGCGATACTTTTTACCACGGGGAGCACCGGGATACCGAAGGGAGTGCTCTATCTTCACGGGATGGTTGATGCTCAGATCCGATCCATCCAGGGCCATTACCAAATCAAGGGAGATGACGTGGGACTGCCCGCCTTTCCCCCTTTTGCGTTTTTTTGCGTCGCCATGGGGACGACCTGCGTGCTCCCTTATATGGACCCCACCAAGCCGGCCGAGGTCGATCCGGAAGCGATCCTCCCGCCGATTCAAGATTACCGCGTGACCTATTCGTTTGGTTCGCCGGCCTTTTGGAACCGGGTCGGTCACTATTGTGCCGAGCGCGGAATCCGTCTTCCTTCGGTCAAAAAGATCCTGTTGGCAGGGGCCCCGGTCCCGGGGATTGTCTTAAGCCGGCTTAGAGAGATCCTCCCGGTCGGCGCGGACAGCCACACGCCGTACGGCGCCACGGAGGCGCTGCCGGTCACTTCGCTCTCCGGCTCAGAGATCCTGGCCGAAACGCTTCATCTCAGCAATCAGGGTGCCGGTATCTGCGTGGGACGGCCCCTTGCGGGGATTGCGCTGAAGATTATCAGGATCAGCGATGAGGTCCTTCCAGCATGGGACGAGGCGCTGGCACTTCCTCCTACAGAGATCGGTGAAATCATAGTTAAAGGACCGGTGGTAACCAGGGAGTATTACAAGAGGGAAGCTCAAACCGCACTGGCCAAGATCCGCGATGGGGAATTCATCTGGCACCGCATGGGCGATGTGGGATACCTGGACGAAAGAGGCAGACTTTGGTTCTGTGGACGGAAAAACCACCGCGTGATCACGAACACGAAGACCCTATTCACGGTGCAATGCGAGGCGATCTTTAACCAGCATCCCGATGTGTTCCGTTCAGCGCTGGTTGGTGTCGGACCGAAAGGAAGCCAGCGGCCGGTCGTCATCATCGAGCCCAAAGCCGGGAAAATGGCTGCCCGCGGTGAGGACGCCAAGCGATTTACTCAAGAGCTTTTCCGCCTGGGGGGCCAAAACGAGCTCACCCGTGATATCAAAGATATTTTGTTTCATCCCGCCTTTCCCGTGGACTTCCGGCATAACTCCAAGATTATTAGAGAGAAGCTGGCCCTGTGGGCGGAGGAGAAGATTCGTGGTTCGGCAGGCTCCCTTCGGCCTGAGGCGTTCGACCGAGCTCAGCCGAGGGCTCAGGGCTCGAAGGCACCATGGCGAGGGAAATCGAGCCAATGAAGGCTTTGGTGACAGGCGGTGGCGGATTTCTCGGGCGCTATATCGTTGAAAAGTTGGTGGCGCGGGGAGACTCGGTTCGCGTCCTTGGGCGGCGCAACTATCCGGAATTGGCAGGGCTCGGAGTCGACTCCGTCCAGACCGACCTTAGAGATCCAGTTGCCGTAACCAGGGCCTGCGAAAAAATCGAGGTGGTTTTTCACGTTGCCGCTCTTCCGGCCGTCTGGGGAAAATGGAAAGAGTTTTACGGGATCAATGTGGAGGGGACGAAAAATGTGCTGGCGGGATGCAAGGCCCATGGGGTGCCGAGGCTCGTCTATACCAGCACACCGAGCGTGGTCTTTGATCAATCCGACTTGTGCAACATCGATGAGAGCTATCCTTATCCCAATAGTTACAACTGCTACTATCCTGCAACGAAGGCGATAGCGGAAAGGATGGTGATCGCCGCCAACGGCCGGGACGGCCTGGTGACGACGTCGCTGCGCCCGCACCTGGTTTGGGGACCGCGCGACAACCATCTCATCCCGAAGGTATTGCAGCGGGCGAAGGCGCGGCAGCTTTTCATTGTCGGAGACGGGTTCAATAAGGTGGATATCACTTACGTCGAGAATGCCGCCGATGCCCATCTGCAGGCGGCCGATCGTCTGGTGGCAGGTTCCGCCGTTGCGGGACAGGCCTATTTCATCAGTCAGGGAGAACCGGTCGTCCTCTGGGATTTTATCAATCAGATCCTGGAGCGGCTCGGCATCCCGAGAGTTGCCAAATCAATTTCCTATGGTACGGCAAGATCTATAGGCGCCGTCTTAGAGATGGTTCACGCTCTCTTTTGTCTTCACGCCGAGCCTCGAATGACACGTTTCCTCGCAGCTCAACTCGCCAAGTCCCACTACTTTGATATCTCCAAGGCAAAACGGGACTTCGGCTACTCCCCCCGGATTACCACAGCCCAGGGCTTAGAGCGTTTGGTGGATTTTATCCGCCGGCAGTAAAACATTGTCGAGGCATTTGGTCAGGGCGCGTCGAGCCTTCGGTAGTGGGTCATTTTGCCAGAGATCCTTCACTTCGTTCAGGATGACAAGCCTCTCTAGTGTCATTCTGAGCGGAGCGAAGAATCTCCATTCCTGTCGCCTATTGGCTCGTAAGTTTCAAATTGACCCACTACCGAGCCTTCCGTTCCATTTGTACTTCGAGCCGTTAGTGTGTATAATAATTAGTTCGAAGTTAGGGCGAGACAGGTCCGGCGCTATCCGCTATTTGCCCGTGCCGCATCACGCACGGTCGATGGTTGGAATCTCCGGCTTTTAGCCCGGCAGAATTTTTTGATAGGAGGTATAGTATGGGAGTGTTTGATATTGCAAAAAGGGCGGTATTAGCGGGGTTAGGGGTGCAGGAAGCGGTCAAGAATTTTGTCGATGACCTGGTCAAGAAAGGGGAGCTTAACGACGCTGAAGCGGCCAAGCTCCTCAAGGAATGGATGAATAAAGCCGAGGAAAGCGCTAGAGAGCTGGAGCAGAAGGTCAACGAAAGAGTTAACAAGACGCTTGGTTTGATGAACCTCCCCTCCCGTGATGATATTACTCGCCTGGAAAAACAGGTCGAGAACTTATCCAAGCTCCTCAAAGAAACGACGATGAGGAAATAGGCATGCGTTCTGGATCATGAAGCCGATCGGCTTATTACAGATCCGCCGTACCTATAAGAATCTTGGTCGTTTCCGCGATATCGTCAATGTATTTCTGAAACATGGCCTGGGGCAGATCATCGAGGGGCTTGAGCTTCATCAGTTTGCGCCTATCCGGTGGTGGTATAAGCCTCTCCATAAACGTCTGGAGAGGGAAGAAGCGGTTAGCCTTCCTGAGCGGTTGCGCATCGCATTAGAGGAGCTGGGCCCTAGTTTTATTAAGTTTGGCCAAATCCTCTCTACCAGGCCCGATATCATCCCCCGTGAGTACGTAAAGGCATTCGATTCTCTTCTGGACCAAGTGCCCCCCTTCCCGAGCGAGCAGGCGCGGCAGATTATCGAGGCGGAACTGCAATCCCCTTTGAGGGAATTGGTCGCCGAATTCCAGGATACCCCCTTGGCTGCGGCCTCGATCGCCCAGGTGCATCGGGCGACGTTGTGGAGCGGCGAGGAGGTTGTCTTCAAGGTGCGACGTCCGGGCATCGGGGAGATTATCAAACAGGACGTGGATATTCTCCACCGACTGGCTGATCTCATCAAGCGCTACGTACCGGACCTCGCATTCCTCAATGCCCCTGCGCTGGTGGAAGAATTTGAACATGCGGTTCTTGACGAGATGGATTTTCTCCGTGAGGCCGAGAACGCAACTCGCTTCCGGGCGAATTTCGAAGGGAACCAGGATCTTCGCATTCCCAAGGTCTTTTTGGATCTGACTACTGAACAGGTGCTGGTCATGGAATATCTGGAGGGCATTCGGATCGATGATTTAGACCGGCTGCGAGAAGCCGGACAGGATCTCAATAAAGTCGCCCAAAGGGGAAGCGACGTTCTCTTCAAGATGGTCCTGATGGATGGATTCTTTCATGCCGATCCTCACCCGGGAAATTTGTTAGTCTTGAATAATGGACAACTTGGGTTTGTTGATTTTGGGGTCGTGGGGAGGATTGGCGAGGATCTCCTGGACGCAATGGCCAGTACTTTTGTCGCCCTGCTGAGCCGGGACTACGACGCGCTGGCGCGGCAGAGCGTAAATCTGGGATTTGTGCCCGATAACGTCGATATCGAGAAATACCGTAAGGAGATGCGCGCGGATCTTGAAAACACCATAGAGCCGCTGGTCGGCCGTAAGCTCAGCCAGATCCCGCCGGCAGTCTATGTAGAGAGAATTATGGGATTGGCCCTAAAGCACCACCTTCGTCTCCCGCGGGAATTGTTTCTCGTTGGAAAATGTCTGGTCATGTTCGAGTCCCTTTTCCGCCGACTTTCACCGGGACTTGATTTTTTTGCCGTCGCCCGTCCCTATGCCCGCCGCCTCATCACCCAGCGCTCCCTCATCGGGACATTTACCAGGAAGCTCCGTCGGGAGGCGATGGACCTGCTTGATGTGGCCAGTTCGCTTCCCCGAGAGCTTCATTTGGCCTTACGGAAGTTCACCAAAAATGACCTTCAGGTGAAGCTTGAAATCGCGGATCTGGCCTCTTACGTCCGTAGGCTCGATCGGGCCAGTAACCGCCTAACCTTTGCCATTATAATCTCGGCGATCGTTGTGGGTTCTGCCATCATTATCCCGGCCGCCAGGGATGCCGCCGCTCTTCAGTGGCTCGTTGTCGGAGGCTTCGTCGTAGGTATCCTGCTGGCGCTTTGGCTGATCGTGGGTATCATGCGCTCTGGAATGCTGTGAGATTCCGGGGATGCGATGCGTTGTAGTCGGGAGATGGGTTAACTTCGGTGTGATTGAGGGGCCAAAATTGGCGCATATCGAGAATGACGAATAGAGCTTTTCTGCGTCAGGTCAGCCTCTTTAGCGATCTCTCCGATCGCGATCTCAGCGACCTGGAGTCCGTGGTACGGGAGCGGTCGTTTCGGAAAAATGAAGTCATTTTTCATGCTCAGGAGCCGGGCAATGCCCTGTTCGTGATCAAACGAGGCAGGGTCAAGATCAGCATGGATGACCGGCACGGGCGAGAAGTCATCCTGCGCATCCTGGAGGCCGGGGATTTCTTCGGAGAGATGTCGTTGCTCGACGGCGAGCCGCGCTCCGCCACGGTTTCGTCCTTGGAGCCTTGCCAGGCGTTGGTTCTTTTCCGGGATCAGTTCCTGCGGTTTATTCCGAAACATCCCGAAGTGGTCTTGAAGATGCTGACGGCCCTCAGCCGGCGTCTGCGTAAGGCCGATGAAAAGATCAGTCGCCTGGTCTTTGCCGACGCCTACGAAAAAGTCGCATCGGTCCTTATGGACATTATCGCAGAGAAGAAAATCCCGCTCAATATTGGGACGGAGATCCCGCTCTCTCTCACCCGCAAGGAGCTGGCCGACGTGGCAGGGCTGTCACGCGAAACCCTGACCCGGGTCATAGCCGATTTTCGGAAGGCAGGGCTGGTGCGGGTCGATGGACGGAGACTAGTCATAGTCAACCCGGTTAAGCTCACGCGCGAAGCCAGCAGGTCCATGACCGTGTGATGCCCGTCACATAAAAAGCGTGACCTGCCTCCTATAAATGCTATCCGGATATGGTATGTTTGGCTATCATGTGGGAGCAAGCTCGAAGGTCCGGTACCGAAGGAGTGGAGGCTTAAGGATGGCGATACCGGCGGATGATTGACCAATAAGGCGGTTTAAAGTACAAATTTACCTATGGCGAAGTAACAAGCCATCTTTGCCAACAAGCAAGAAATGGAGGCGTAACATGTGGTGGATGAAAAAGAAGAGCCCAGCCAACGGAAACAGCGTGGTTTCGCCCCGGGACCCTTCGGGAGAAAGGCCGGGTTGTTTTATGATAGGCGCGGACTACTACGTCCCGGACCACGTGGTTCCCTCTGCCGAGATCGAGCGGCGTGCCGGTCTCTCAAAACTGGGATTGCGGGAAGGGACCCTGGAGGCAGGGACGGGGATAAAGACCCGTCGCTTCGCCGCTGCCGACGAGCACCCCAGTACCCTGGCTACTACGGCGTCTCAGAGGTTGCTGGATCGGCTGGGAATGGACAAGAGCGAGGTGGGCGCCTTGCTGTTTGCGGCCAATACCCTCGATGAGATCGAACCTATTACGGCCATGCGGGTCCACGAATCGCTCGGCCTGAGAAAAGATGTCTTTGTGGCCGACGTCAGGGACGCTTGCAATAGCGCCTTGAAGGCGATGATCCTTGCTAGCGGTCTGATACGGTCCGGGATGGTCCCCAATGTTCTTGTGGCAGTAGGTGAGCGGCTGCATGACGGGATCTTTCTGGATGTCCAGTCCAAAGGCGAGTTGATGACCCGCTATTTATCCGGTCTGACCCTGGGGGATGCGGGCGCGGCGGTGATGCTATCTTCTCAGAGGACTTCGAGGTGTTACGAGGTGGTGCACCAGAGTTGGGAGGTTGATTCTTCAAAGCGGGATCTTGCCAAGATCGAGGGCGGTGGAACGCGTTGGTTGTCGGATCCGAGCAAGTTTTATTTCATTAGCAACGCCAAAAAACTTTGCCAGGTGGCCGTGGAAAAACTGCCAGCCATGATTCGAAAGGCAACGGGCGAGTTGGGATGGGATATCTCCTCTACCGGAGTGATCCCGCATCAGGTCAGTAAAGGGGTTATCACGAAGATTGCTAAGATATCCGGGATCCCTTTTAAGAATCTGATGATCACACTCGACCGGTTCGGAAATACCGGGGCCGCGACGATTCCAATGGCTCTGGCTTTGGCCTTCGAAAATGGCTTTGCCACTACCTTCCGCCGGATACTTCTGGTGGGGGGAGCCGCGGGATTTTCCGGAGCCGTGCTCGCGCTGGAGTTCTCCTCCATCTTGGATTGCCTGTCGAGCCAGTTGGAACAGTTCTCGGAGCGCTTCCAGCAGGCTGCCCAGCCGAGTGAGGCCTCTCTCTCGGCCGCCTTGCAGAACTAGACGGCCTGGTGGGTGAGTTTTTCCGTTGTCTCCCGCAGCCTGCCGCTGATAATTCTTGACAGGTTAAGGAACAGCTTGGCTGCGGTGAAGGGGAAACGTTTCCTCAGTCTCTCCAGGGCCTTGTCATCAATGCCCAGGAGCTCCACGTCTTCCAGCGCCACTACGTCCGCGGCACGAACGGTTTTCTCCACTATCGCCATCTCGCCGAAGATCTCACCGGGCGGCAGGTTCTTAATGACTTTCCCTTGAGGCCCGGAGTCCGTCACACCGGCC
>Ga0209212_1004794_pt1 | contig 16485 bp, 16 predicted proteins | sample RifGroC2_FD_183996 | JGI IMG/M metagenome (GOLD analysis project Ga0209212, IMG submission 183996) | Groundwater microbial communities from Rifle, Colorado, USA - Groundwater C2 (SPAdes) (version 2) | ecosystem: Environmental > Aquatic > Deep subsurface > Groundwater | place: Rifle, Colorado...
TGAGCAGTTTGAGCGTTTCCGGCAAATCTTCCAGACCGTTGATGGTGTCGCGCAGTTGATGCAGGTGGGCGATTTCCAGTTCGAGTTGCGCGGCGGTGGGCAGGAATTCGTGCATCGGCGGATCGAGCAGGCGCACCGTGACCGGCAGCCCCTTCATCGCCTTGAAGATGCCCTTGAAGTCGGCGCGCTGGATCGGCAGCAGGCGGTCCAGCGCAGACTGGCGGGCTTCCTGCGTTTCAGCCAGGATCATTTCCTGCACGATCGGCAACCGGTCGGTGCTGTTGAACATGCGCTCGGTACGGCACAGGCCAATGCCCATCGCACCAAACTCGCGCGCACGCAGGGCGTCGCCGGGGGTGTCGGCGTTCGCCATCACCTTGAGCTTGGCCATCTCGTCCGCCCAGGCCAACAGTGTGGCCATTTCCTCGGAAAACTCGGCTTCCACCGTCGGGACTTCACCGGCATAAACATGGCCGGTGCCGCCATCAATCGTGATGACGTCGCCTTCCTGCAGGGTAGTTTCACCGATCCGGGCATTGCGCAAATGATCGTTGATCACGATCTGGTCGCAACCCGAGACGCAAGGCTTGCCCATGCCGCGCGCCACCACGGCAGCGTGAGAGGTCTTGCCGCCACGGCTGGTCAGGATGCCCTGCGCCTGGAAGAAACCGTGAATATCTTCCGGCTTGGTTTCCTCGCGTACCAGGATGATTTTTTCGCCGGCGCGACCGCGCGCTTCGGCGGTGTCGGCATCGAACACAATCTTGCCGGAGGCCGCGCCGGGCGAGGCAGGCAACCCCTGCGCCAGCGACTTGCCATGAAAATTCGGCGCCAATTGCGGCACCAATAATTGCTCCAGGATCGCAGGCTCGACGCGCAGCAGCGCGCGCTCCTTGGAGATCAGCCCCTCATGGAACATTTCCACCGAACTGCGCACCATGCCGCGCGCGTTCATTTTGCCGTTGCGCGTTTGCAGGCAATACAGGACGCCTTTCTCGATGGTGAACTCAAAATCCTGCACTTCGTGATAATGCGATTCCAGCCGGTTGTGCAGTACCGCCAACTGGCGGTAAATCTCCGGCATTTCCTGCTCCATCTCGGCAATCGCCTTGGGTGTGCGAATGCCCGCTACCACATCCTCGCCTTGCGCGTTGACCAGGTATTCACCGTAGATCAGGTTCTCGCCGGTGCCAGGGTTGCGCGTGAAACCCACGCCGGTACCGGAATCGTTGCCCATGTTGCCGAACACCATGGTGCAGATGTTCACCGCCGTGCCGCTGGCCTGATCCTTGGTGATCCTGAACTGCCTGCGGTAATCCACCGCGCGCTTGCCCATCCAGGAGCGGAATACTGCGCCCACAGAAATCTCCAGTTGTTCGTAAGGATCTTGCGGAAACGGTTTGCCGGTCTGCTTCTGAACAATGGCCAAAAATTCACCGGTCAGCTCCTTCAGATGCTCGACGCTCAAATCCACGTCCAGCGGTGCGCCATATTTGCGCTTGATCGCGGCCATGCGTTCGTCGAAATGTTCGTCGCTGATGTTGAGCGCGATCTTGCCGAACAACTGGATGAAGCGGCGATAGGCATCGTAGGCAAAGCGCGCGTTGCCGGTCTGCTTGATCAGGCCTTGCAGGGAAGTTTCGTTGAGACCAAGATTAAGGATAGTGTCCATCATACCCGGCATGGACATGGACGAGCCGGAACGCACCGACACGAGCAGGGGATTTTCACCGCTGCCAAAACCCTTGCCGGTTTTCTTTTCCAGCGCCAGCATGTACGTCTTGATGTCGTCCATCAGGCCGTCCGGCAGTTTGTTCTTCTCCAGGTAGGCGTTGCACGCGTCGGTCGTAATGGTGAAGCCAGGCGGCACATTCAGGCCGATCTGGGTCATCTCGCACAGGTTCGCACCCTTGCCGCCCAGCAACATCTTGTTCTTGCCGTCGCCCTCTTCGAACGAATAAATGTATCTCTTGCTGCTAGTCATAACACTCCCCATTTCAAATTTTGACTCGGCTGCGTAGGGTGGGCATAGCCCACCCTACATCTGGTTTCAGTTCAACCCTGATTATGCATCAGCCGGTTTTCTTGGCATCCGTTCCTGCATCCTTGCTTGAATCAGCCGCCAAATGCTCGAAAATCGCGTAATGCTTGCGCAGTTCCTTGTCGTAAAGCTCCACGGTTTTTCCGCTGTCGTCGTTCATCTTTTTCACCAGACCTCGGAAGCGCGGTTCGTTCTGGACAAATTCACGGTAAGTCACAGAAGGTTTCTGCGAGTCCAGCGACAATGGATTCTTGCCTTCCTCCTCGCGGCGCGGATCGTAGCGGTACAGCGGCCAATGGCCGGTATCGACCGCCAGTTCCTGCTGTTGATGCTGTTTGCTCATGTCGTAACCGTGTTCGACGCAGGGGCTGTAGGCAATGATGATTGACGGGCCATCGAAAGATTCCGCTTCGATGAAAGTTTTCAGCGTATGGATATCCTTCGCGCCGTAAGCAACATGGGCAACGTAAACATTGCCGTAGCTCATCGCGATCTGCCCGAGGTCTTTCTTGCCGGTAGGCTTGCCGCCGGCGGCAAATTTGGCCGTGGCGCCGCGCGGCGTGGCCTTGGAGCACTGCCCGCCGGTGTTGGAATAGACTTCGGTATCGAGCACCAGGATGTTGACGTTGCGCCCCGATGCCAGCACGTGATCCAGGCCGCCGAAGCCGATGTCGTAGGCCCAGCCGTCGCCGCCGATGATCCACACGCTCTTCTTCGCCAGATATTCGGCAATGCTTGCCAATTGCCGCGCCTCGGCGGAATCAATGCCAGCCAGCGCCTCGCGCAACTGCTCGATGCGCTCGCGCTGAGCGAAGATGCCCGCTTCGGAAGATTGGTCAGCGTTGAGAATGGGCTCGGCCAGTTCGGCGCCGACTTTATCTTTCATCTGCCCCAACAATTCACGGGCATGCTCGGCATGTTTGTCGATACTGACGCGGTAGCCCAGACCAAATTCGGCGTTATCTTCGAACAGCGAGTTCGCCCAGGCCGGGCCGCGCCCTTCAGCGTTTTTGCTGTAGGGCGTAGTGGGCAGGTTGCCGCCGTAGATCGAGGTGCAGCCGGTGGCGTTGGCCACCAGCATGCGGTCGCCGAACAACTGGGTGGCCAGCTTGATATAGGGTGTTTCGCCGCACCCGACGCAGGCGGACGGAAACTCGAACAACGGCTGCAACATCATCGCGCCCTTGATGGTAGAAGTGCGCAATCTGGTGCGGTCGAATTCCGGCAGCTTCAGGAAGAACTCGAAGTTTTCTTTTTCCTGATCGCGCAGCGGCACGATGTCGCGCATGTTGAGCGCCTTGTAATTCGGGTCGGTCTTGGATACCGCCGGGCAGATGTCCACACACAGCGTGCAACCGGTGCAATCCTCCGGCGCCACCTGATAAGTGACATGCATGCCCTGCTCGAATTCCTTGCCCTTGATCTGGATATGCTTGAAGGTCGGCGGCGCGTCCTTGGTCAAATCGACGGAAAACACCTTGGAACGGATCGCGGTATGCGGGCAGACCAGCGCGCACTTGCCGCAGTAGATGCAAAGTTCCTCGTCCCACACCGGAATTTCCAGCGCCAGATTGCGCTTGTCCCAGATCGCCGTGCCGGTAGGCCAGGTGCCATCGGCGGGGAACACCGACACCGGCAACAGATCGCCGCGCCCGGCCATGATTTCGGCGGTGACACGCTTGACGAAATCCGGTGCGTGCGCGCCCACCGGTTCGGGCATTTCAAAATCGCTGGTGGCGGTGGCAGGCACTTTTACCTTGTGCAGGTTGGCGATGGTTTCATCGATCGCCTTCCAGTTGGCTTCAACAATCTCTCGACCCTTCCTGCTGTAGGATTTTTCGGCGGCAGACTTGATCTTCTCAATGGCCAGTTCGCGCGGCAGCACCCCGGAGATGGCGAAGAAGCAGGTCTGCATGATGGTGTTGATGCGGCTGCCCATGCCGGTTGCCTTGGCGATGTGATAGGCGTCGATCACGTAGAATTCGATTTTCTTGTCGATGATCTGCTGCTGCATCTTGCGCGTCAGGGTGTTCCACACCTTGTCCTGCGACACCATGGTATTGATCAGAAACACCGCGCCCTCGGCGGCGGAATCCAGCATCTCGTAACGCTCCAGAAATACCGGCTGATGACAACCGATGAAATTCGCGTCGTTGTTGCCAATCAGGTAAGGGGAATGAATGGGCTTGGGCGAAAAACGCAAATGCGAGATGGTCACCGCGCCGGCTTTTTTCGAGTCATAAACGAAATAACCCTGGCCATACAGCTCGGTTTCCTCGCCCATGATCTTGATGGTGTTCTTGTTGGCGCCGACCGTGCCATCCGAACCCAGGCCGTAGAACAGACAGCGGTTTACGCCGCGGCTGGCATCGTTGCGGAAATTCACATCCCACTTCAGGCTGGTGTGGGTGACGTCGTCGATGATGCCGACGGTGAAGTGGTTCTTCGGCTGGTCTTTCTTGAGCTCGTCGAACACGCCCTTGATCATGCCCGGCGTGAATTCCTTGGAGGAAAGGCCGTAGCGCCCGCCCACCACGCGCGGCATGGCCGCGCCGCCAGCACCGGCGGTGAAGGCTTCGGCAAGCGCCGTCACCACATCCTTGTACAGCGGTTCGCCGTCCGCGCCGGGTTCCTTGGTGCGGTCGAGCACGGCAATACGTTTGGCCGTGACCGGGATGGCCTTGAGCAATTCGGCGGCGGCAAAGGGACGGTACAGGCGCACCTTCACGATACCGACTTTTTCGCCGTGGGCGACCAGATGCTCGACCGTTTCCTCGGCTGCATCCGCGCCCGAACCCATCAGGATCACTACCCGCTCTGCATCCGCTGCGCCGACATAGTCATACAGCTTGTACTGGCGACCGGTAAGTTTGGCGAATTTGTCCATCGCCTTCTGCACGATGCCGGGCATCGCGTCGTAATAGGGGTTGACCGTTTCGCGCGCCTGGAAATACACGTCCGGATTCTGCGCCGTACCGCGCAGCACCGGATGGTCGGGTGTCAGCGCGCGCGCGCGATGGGCGAACACCAGCTTGTCGTCGATCATCTCGCGCACGACTTCTAACGGTACCTGCTCGACCTTGGCCACCTCATGGGAAGTGCGGAAGCCATCGAAAAAATGCAGGATAGGTATGCGCGATTCGAGCGTCGCGGCCTGGGCGATCAGCGCCATGTCCATCGCCTCCTGCACCGAATTGGAGGCGAGGAAGGCAAAGCCGGTCGAACGCGCCGACATCACATCGCTATGGTCGCCGAAAATCGAAAGTCCCTGCGCCGCCAGCGAGCGCGCCGCGACGTGCATGACGAATGGCGTCAGCTCGCCGGCGATTTTGTACATATTGGGAATCATCAGCAGCAGCCCCTGCGAGGCGGTGAAGGTAGTCGTCAGCGAGCCGCTCTGCAATGCGCCATGTACCGTGCCGGCGGCGCCGCCCTCGCTTTGCATGGTAATCACCTCCGGGACGGTACCCCACAGGTTTCTGGTACCCTCCGCCGACCAGGCATCGGAATATTCTCCCATCGGTGAAGAGGGTGTGATCGGATAAATTGCGATTACTTCGTTGGTCAGATGGGCGATATAGGCAGCGGCCTCATTCCCGTCGATCGTAACCATTTGCGCTTGATGCATCAAAAAACTCCTTCAGTCAGTATTTATTAATAATTAATTCCGTCAGCATTTATCATGTCCAGCTTACCCGGAAATTAAACATGGATTCAACAATTCGCGTGATGGCAACCAGCCTGCCTGGTCGTTCCGGCTCTAGCCGGTTATAACCACGACGAACCCTTGCGGGCGAACTTGCCACGATATTTTGCAGCCTGGCCAATGGCTATGCAAAGCTTGTGCTGGATTTGCAAATTGGGCGATTAAGGCCGCCCATCCCTGCTTACCATTTTTGATTATCGCGGCCCGCTGGCGAGCGTAAGGCTTTGCGGCAAAATGTCGCAAATTCATACAGCCAGCTGGGTAAAAAGCAAGTTTCAGAGAATGTCCATATTCGCCGCAGGCGAACGTGATGCCATAACCAGAATCTCGTATCAATCAAAAGGCCAGCAAGGACACAAACTAACCGTACCAAGCAAATCCAGCAAGCCTAAAAGTGCATATTCTATCTCAACTATTTAAGCTGTGAAATTTTTTAGTTCCAGCCAACCTAAATATTACCCTGCACTGAAACTTCGTTTTCTGCGCCTTGCCCCTGAATTTTCAGGGATCCCTTTTACACTTCCCGATCACACCAACCACCTGCCCGCAAAAAAATTTGCAAAAATCTGCATGAGCCACTAGAATGCGCGCCTTTCCGTAGCACCGAATTCTCAAGGAGTAGTCATGGCAAATAGCGCACAAGCCCGCAAGCGTGCACGTCAGGCAGTAAAACAGAATGCCCACAACAGCAGTCTGCGCTCGGAATTGCGCACTGCGGTCAAGAAGGTCGTCAAGGCTATCGAAGCCGGCGACAAGGCGGTCGCGCAAGCCGCTTACAAGGATTCCGTCAGCACTGTGGACAGCATCGCCGACAAGAAGATCATCCACAAGAACAAAGCCGCACGACATAAGAGCCGCCTTTCTGCCGCCATCAAGGCGATGGCATAAACGCCGCTTCGTTCTGAGCACCCTAACAAGCCGGCAGCGATGTCGGCTTGTTTGCTTTGTGGGGCTGTTTGGCTCAATATATGCCCCTGTTGATTGCGCAACGGCGGCGTGTCCGCCGTCTTGTTTTTAGAGGTCAGTATGTCGCATGTGATGAACACTTATGCCCGGCTCCCCATCGCCTTTTCACATGGCGAAGGCGCGTGGCTGTGGGACACCGAAGGCAGGCGCTATCTGGACGCCTTGTCCGGCATTGCGGTGAACACGCTGGGGCATGCGCATCCGCGCTTCACCGCCGCGCTGAACGAGCAGATCGGCAAGCTGATCCACTGCTCCAATATCTATCAGGTGCGCGAGCAGGAACTGCTGGCCGACAAGCTGTGCGGCCTATCGAACATGCAGGAGGTGTTCTTCTGCAACTCCGGCTGCGAGGCGAACGAGGCCGCGATCAAGCTGGCGCGCATGTTTGGCCACAAACGGGAAATCGAGTCCCCCGCCATCATCGTAATGGAGAAGGCGTTTCACGGTCGGACGCTGGCAACCCTTTCCGCCACCGGCAACCGCAAGGTGCAGGCCGGTTTCGAGCCTCTGGTCAGCGGCTTCGTGCGCGTTCCCTACAACGATCCTGAGGCGATCCGCCAGGTCGCGCAGCACAACAGCAACGTGGTTGCTGTGCTGGTCGAACCGGTTCAGGGCGAAGGCGGCATCCGCGCGCTGGACATCGATTGCCTGCAACAATTGCGGCAGATTTGCGATGAACAGAACTGGCTGCTGATGCTGGACGAAGTCCAGTGTGGCATGGGTCGTACCGGAAAATGGTTTGCCTTCCAGCACACCGGCATCCTGCCAGACGTGATGACGCTGGCCAAAGGGCTTGGCTCCGGCGTGCCGATCGGCGCATGCCTCACTACCGGCAAGGCGGCAGGAACCTTCCAGCCGGGCAATCACGGTTCGACGTTCGGCGGCAATCCGCTGGCTTGTACGGCGGGCTTGACCACACTGAATATCATCGAACAGGACAAACTGTTGGCGCATGCAGAAACGCTTGGCAAATTCATCCACGATGGCCTCGTTGCTGCGCTGCATGGCGTGAACGGCATCAAGGAGATACGCGGGCAAGGGCTGATGATCGGCATCGAGCTCGACAAGCCTTGCGGCGATCTGGTCAAACAGGCGCTCGCCAAAGGATTGTTGACCAACGTGACCGCAGACAACGTGATCCGCCTGTTGCCGGCATTGGTGATGTCGCAGGGTGAAGCGCAACAGCTGCTGGATATCCTGTGCCCACTGATAAAAGAATTTTTGCAATCCTGATCGGTAACGACCCATGCCAGCAAAAAGACCTGTGCCGGTAAAGCATTTCTTGCAGTTCAAGGACTTCAGCCGCGAAGAATTCGAGTACCTGTTCGAGCGCACCCGCATTATCAAGGAACGCTTCAAGCGCTACGAAAAATACTGGCCGCTGGAAGACCGCACGCTGGTGATGATTTTCGAGAAGGCCAGCACGCGCACGCGCCTGTCGTTCGAGGCGGGCATGCACCAGCTCGGCGGATCGGCCATTTACCTGAACACGCGCGACTCGCAGCTCGGTCGCGGCGAGCCGGTGGAGGACGCCGGGCAGGTGATCTCGCGCATGAGTGACATCGTGATGATCCGCACCTTCGAGCAGTCCATCATCGAGCGCTTCGCGGCCAACTCGCGCGTGCCGGTGATCAACGGCCTGACCAACGAATACCACCCGTGCCAGGTGCTGGCCGATATCTACACCTACATCGAGCAGCGCGGCAGCATCACCGGCAAGACCGTGGCGTGGATCGGCGACTCCAACAACATGTGCAACACCTGGCTGCAAGCCGCCGAGATTCTGGATTTCAACGTGCATGTCTCGACCCCGCCCGGCTATGAGGTCGAGCCGGAGCGCGCCGGGCTGTTCGGCGAGGATCACTACGAGGAATTCCAGGATCCGATGGAAGCCGCGCGCGGCGCCGACCTCGTGACCACCGACGTATGGACCAGCATGGGCTTCGAGGCCGAGAACGAGGAACGCATGAAGGATTTTGCCGACTGGCAGGTGGATGAGGACATGATGTGCGTCGCCGCAAAAGACGCGCTGTTCATGCACTGCCTGCCCGCGCATCGCGGCGAAGAAGTTTCCGCCGAAGTCATCGACGGCCCGCAAAGTGTGGTGTGGGACGAGGCGGAAAACAGGCTGCATGTGCAGAAGGCGCTGATGGAATATCTGCTGTTAGGAAAAGTGGCTTAAGCGCTTCGTCATTCCGGCGCAGGCCGGAATCCAGTCATTAAAAAAGCCACCCCGCAACGCGGGGACAAAACCTAACGGCATTTTGGATAAAACCGCTGGATTCCGGCCTGCGCCGGAATGACGAAGTTAATATAGCCAGCAAGAATATTAAACATTAACTGGAACGTAAAATGTCTGAAATCAAAAAAGCCGTCCTCGCCTATTCCGGCGGACTCGACACCTCGGTCATCCTGAAATGGCTGCAAGACACCTACCAATGCGAAGTCGTCACCTTCACCGCCGACATCGGCCAGGGTGAGGAGTTGGAACCGGCGCGCGCCAAGGCGCTGAAAATGGGTATCAAGCCGGAAAATATATTCATCGACGACATGCGCGAAGAATTCGTGCGCGATTTCGTGTTCCCGATGTTCCGCGCCAACACCGTGTACGAAGGCGAATATCTGCTCGGCACATCCATCGCGCGTCCGCTGATCGCCAAGCGCCTGATCGAGATCGCCGCCATGACCGGCGCGCAGGCCATCTCGCACGGCGCAACCGGCAAGGGCAACGACCAGGTGCGCTTCGAGCTGGGCGCGTATGCGCTGAACCCGAACATCAAGGTCATCGCGCCGTGGCGCGAATGGGATCTGTTGAGCCGCGAGAAGCTGATGGCTTACGCCGAGAACGCCGGCATCCCCATCGACATGAAACACAAGCAGGGCGGCTCGCCCTACTCGATGGACGCGAACCTGCTGCATATCTCCTTCGAGGGCCGCCATCTGGAAGATCCCGCCGCCGAAGCCGAGGAGAGCATGTGGCGCTGGACCGTATCGCCGGAGAAGGCGCCGGATGCCGCCGAATACCTGGACATCGAATTTGCCAACGGCGACATCGTGGCGCTGAACGGCAACCAAATGACGCCCGCACAGGTATTGCGCAATCTGAACACACTGGGCGGCAAGCACGGCATCGGCCGCCTCGACCTGGTGGAGAACCGCTACGTCGGCATGAAGTCGCGTGGCTGCTACGAGACCCCCGGCGGCACGATCATGCTCAAGGCGCACCGCGCCATCGAGTCGATCACGCTGGACCGCGAAGTCGCGCACCTGAAAGACGACCTGATGCCGCGCTACGCGTCGATGATTTACAACGGCTACTGGTGGTCGCCGGAACGCAAGGCATTGCAGACGCTGATCGACCACACCCAGCAAAGCGTGAACGGCTGGGTGCGCATCAAGCTGTACAAGGGCAACGTGATCGTCGTCGGGCGCGACTCCAAGACCGACTCGCTGTTTGATCCGACCATCGCCACCTTCGAGGACGACAAGGGTGCGTACGACCAGAAAGACGCGGCAGGTTTCATCAAGCTGAACGCGCTGCGTCTGCGCATTGCGGCCAATCTGCACAAGAAAAAATAAACAGGGAAAATAGCAATGTCTGACAAATTCGACAACGTCTCGGTTGGCAAAAAAGCCAACGTATTCTTCGATGGCAAATGCGTGTCGCACTCGGTGTTTTTCCCGGACGGCACCCGCAAGACCGTCGGCGTAATCATGCCGGGCAGCCAGCTCACCTTCAACGTCGGCGCACCGGAACTGATGGAAATCACCTCGGGCACCTGCGAAGTGAAGATCGCCGGCGAAGCGGCGTCCAAGACCTATGCTGCGGGTACCAGCTTCAAGGTAGCCGAGAACAGCAGCTTTGAGATACACGCCAGGGATGAAGTAAATTACGTTTGCAGTTTTGGTTAAAAACTTCTTGTCCACGAAAAACACGAAAGACAAGCAATCATTTATGTCTGTTAGATAAGTTGTTTTCTGGATGTTGGCCTGACATTTGGCTTCTCTTTTAATATTTGGTTTGTTCGTGCCTTTCGTGTTTTTCGTGGACAGTATTTGTTTTTCATTTTTAAGCAGGAGCGCAGCATGCCAACCTTCGATATCGTTTCCGAAGTAGACAAGACCGAAGTCAAAAATGCGATCGAGCAGACCAACAAGGAAGTCGGCACCCGCTTCGACTTCAAGGGCTCGGATGCGCGCGTCGAGCAGGCCGAACTCAAGCTCACCGTGTGGGCCGACAACGAATTCCAGCTCGACCAGGTGCAGGACATCCTGAACGGCAAGCTGACCAAGCGCGGCGTGGACATCAAGTGCCTGGAGATCAGCGACAAGATCGAAAAGGTCAGCGGCAACAAGGTCAAGCGCGGCTGTGAAGTGAAGGTCGGCGTGGAGATCGAACTGGCGAAAAAAATCGTCAGGCTGATCAAGGACAGCAAGATGAAGGTGCAGGCCAGCATCCAGGGCGACACCGTACGGATCACCGGCAAGAACCGCGACGATTTGCAGGACGCGATCGCCTTCATCAAAAAATCGATCACCGATTTCCCGTTGCAGTACCAGAATTTCAGGGACTGATTTTTATCGGTCAGCTGTCGGAAGGCGCTGCGCTTTTCCGACCTACGCAAGCCCTTCGTGGGAGGTCATCATGCGCAAAGTTCTCGTCATGCTCGCACAAGGTTGCGAAGAAATTGAAGCCGTCACGGTCATCGATATCCTGCGCCGCGCCGGCATCGAGGTGAGCAGCGCGGGCCTGGATGACCTGCCGGTGCTAGCCAGCCGTGGCGTGATGTTGCTGGCGGACACTACGCTGGACCTCGCACAGCATCAGGATTTCGACATGATCGTGCTGCCCGGCGGCCAGCCCGGCACTGACAACCTCAAGGCTGACAAACGCGTCATCGCGCTGCTGCAACAGATGGAGCAACAGGGAAAATATCTTGCCGCGATCTGCGCCGCACCCTCGGTGCTCGCCGCCGCCGGATTGCTGGACGGGCGCAAGGCCACCTGCTATCCGACCTGCCTGGATGGCTACCCCAAGGTGAATCTGCAAACCGCCGCCATAGTGGAAGACGGCAAGATCATCACCTCGCGTGGCCCCGGCACGGCAATGGATTTCGCGCTGATGCTGGTGGAACGGCTGGCTGGCAAGGCCAAACGGCAGGAAGTCGAAGCGGCTTTAATACGTTAATCCCAAATAATCCATTAGGCTGTAGGAGCTCGATTTATCGAGCGGTTGTTGACAAGAATCGCGCAATAAATTGCGCTCCCACAAGAGGGCTTGGCTCTAATGGATTATCTGGGTGGTTCATCCTAAAAATCTTGATTAGCCACAGATTTACACGGATAAACACGGATAAAATATTGCCCTATAAAGGGTTGGAATTTCACCCGGGCAGCATAGGAAAGAGCAGAGGCAACCCATTGTTCATCTGTGTAAACCCTTATTCATCCGTGGCTCAACTACGTTTTTCAGGCTAATACCTCCTTGTTCAATAAGCTACCGCCTTCCGTCACCGCAGCGCTGCTGCAATTCACGGCATTTGCGCTGACCCTACTCAGCGTCCGCCTTTCCGGCCTGCAACCCTCTCCGCTCGCTTTCGCATTGCTGTGCGGCCTGCTCGCCGCGTCTCTCAGCCGCCTTGCCGGGCTGGCGCGCTGGTGGTTGCCGATCCAATTGTTGTTCGCCCCCGCGCTGATATTGATGCTCGCGCTAAACATCCCGCCCGGTTTTTTTCTCGCCGCGTTTCTCATCCTGCTGGCGTTGTACTGGAGCACCTTCCGCACCCAGGTGCCGCTATATCTTTCCAGCCAGAAGGTGTGGCGTGCGCTGGAAGGTTTGCTGCCGGACGCGAAGACCGGCTTCCGCTTCATCGACCTCGGCTCCGGCCTGGGCGGAGTGTTGACGCATCTTGCCAGCGCCCGGCCTGACGGCCACTACAGCGGCGTGGAATCCGCCCCGCTGCCGTTTCTGTGGAGCTGGCTGCGCGTCAGGCTGGGCGGCTACCGCAACTGCAAGGTGCACTGGGGCAGCATCTGGGATGGCAGTCTGGAGGCTTGCAATCTGGCGCAATACGACGTGGTGTTCGCCTACCTCTCGCCGGTGCCGATGGAACGGCTGTGGCGCAAGGCGCGCGCCGAAATGCGCCCCGGAACGGTATTCATCAGCAGCACCTTCACCGTGCCGGATCAGGCACCGCAGCAGACGATACAAGTGGACGACCTGCACCGCTCCACCCTGCTGATCTGGCGTATGTAAAACCCTCCTGACGCGCATGACCATGTATAACAAAGACGACAGCGAAAGATTCCGCATCGACAAGTGGCTATGGGCCGCGCGCTTCTTTAAGACGCGCTCGCTGGCAACGGCTGCGATCGAGTGCGGCAAGGTGCTGCTCAATGAAGCGCGTGTCAAACCCGCCAAGGCGGTTGCGCCGGGCGATATGCTGGACATCCACATCGGGCAGCTTCAATTCATGGTCGAGGTGCTGGCGCTGTCGAGCAAACGCGGCTCGGCTACCGAGGCGCAAAAACTGTATCGCGAGACCGACGACAGCCGTCAGCGCCGGCTCGCGATTGCCGCCCTGCTCAAGGAGCAGCCGCCGCCATTCCACTTCAAAGGCAGGCCGACCAAACGCGACCGGCGCGTCATCGAAAAATTCAAAAAAGAAACGTGACGCTCCCCATAGACCAAGGTAATGCAGATGGCCTCCAGTTGGCAGTTGGCTTCCTTAATCCGGCTCGGCTATGATTTACTACAATTGAAGCAACCCGGAGATACCCCATGAGCATGCCCGTCCGTATCGATGACGAACTGTACGACCAAGCGAAAAGCGCCGCAAAGGGCGAGTGCCGCACTATCGCAGGCCAGCTGGAGTTCTGGGCAAAAATCGGCAAGGCTGCGCTGGACAATCCCGACTTGCCCGTTGAATTCGTCCGTGAACTCATGATCGCCCGACAGGAAGATCGCAAACAGCTCAGCACTTTCGTGCCAGGGCAACTCCGTGGCTGATATCCACGTTCAGCAAACCAACGCATTTCTGCGTGCCTATAAAAAGCTGCACAACAACCAGAAAGACGCCGTTGATCAGGCCGTAGCGAACATTGTTCGCGATCTGGCCATCGCTGAGGCGAAGAAAGGCGATCTCGCTGGCGTTCATGTTCACAAGTTCGACTGCGTGAACCAACTGTTCCTGCTGGCCTACGAATACGATCCGTCAACCCGTGTGCTGCTATTGGTGGGGACGCACGAGAACTTCTACCGTAACCTCAAACGCTGATTTATAACCGCTTGACTACGGCTTCTCCGCGCGCCGCAACGCCGCTACCAGTTCCCGCACCACCGTCCGATGCTCTTCCGACAAAGCGGCGATAGCGCGCATCAATTCGTAGTCCGGCACGGGTGATTCGTCGAGAACCACATGCTTGCCAGGTTTTGCGCCATCGCCAAAACGCAGCCAATCGTTCGCCACGCCCAGCCACTGCGCCAGTACGCGCAGCTTATCCTGGCTGGGTATGGCTTCACCCAGTAACCACTTGCGCGCCGCGTAGTTAGATACCGGCTTACCGGAATAGCGACGATTGAACGCACGCGCCAATGCGGCCGGGCTTTCGCTCGCCTCACCGGCACTTTTCAATGCCTCTTTCAGCCGTTTGCTGAACTGTTCCCGCTCTTTGATAGCTTCCATGTTTGAAAGCTAACAAGCTGAGCGTTGCTTATCAGTTTCTTATGCTTGTTGGTTTGTTAATTAAACGTGACTTATGGTTTGCATTCTGCTATTTTTTGCCCTAGAAAAAAGTTACAAGTGCACATCCGACTCATCAATCGTAAAAAAGGGAGCAATAAATGGAATCTCGGTTAAAGATTTGCGCAGTTATCGTCGGGTTGACTTTGGGTTTGTCAGGATGCGCGCAAGACTTGGCGAAACTAAACCAGGATCTTGCCAACCTCAATGCGGCGTTGGCGGGTAAGGGCGGTTCACAACCGGGTAAAGCGCAAGCCGGTGGCGTTGCGATGGCCGCTCAGCCGGAAGCTGGTCACAGCAAACCGATACAAATGATTATCCCCAATGACAAGCGTGTGGCGGCGGCAATAGATGGAGCGCTACCAACCATTAAGAAGATATTGTCGATTCACCAGTGTGTGAAAGACGGCGAATCTTTACGGCAGATGAATGTTTATGCTGTCCCCGGCGTGAATATGGCGCAAGGAAGGTCAGGTTATGGTGAAGAGTTTTCTTACCCAAATAACAATATTTTGATGAAATATCACAATACTAATAAATGCGTCAGCGTGAGCACCATCGATCAATGGACCATGCCCGCATTGAATGCCCTGCAATTCCGTGCTGTTTACTTCGCCGACGACAGCGGTGAAACCTTCAATTTCTACTATCTTTTCAAAAAGTCGGATGACGGTTCATGGAAAATCGCTTGGCTTGGTCGTAATCTTTAAACCCGCAAATCACCAGCCCACTCCAACGCAAAATAATCATGCCCTCATTATTCCGCAACACCCTCGTTTTTGTGGTCGGGTACGTGATCTTCATGATTCCGACCTATTTATTGCCTTGGTTGGGCTCCAATTCGACGGTGTTAAATGTGGTGGGAGCCGCCATTGGTCACGGGATGACACCGCAATGGTGGGCGCACGCCTGGTGTCTGTCCATGTTGATTTTGATGACATGGATACGTGGGGACTTCATCGGCAAGAAATATCTCCCGGCTTTTCCTTTTCTGGCTGCGGTATTCGACCTGACACCCGGATTGAGCATGATTCCGCTCATACCCACGGCACTTCATCTGGCCGCAATCATCTTGGGTGTAAAGGTCAGCGAGCAACAAGCGATTTCTGATGATGTAACAATGTCGAGCAGCTTGGCTTCAACATCCCGTAAAGCAGGAATTCTCGCCGGGTTGATGACGGCAGCGGCAATTTTTGGCAGCATACTTTTCGTTAGTACCTCAAAAAAAAAGCTTATCGGAGTTTGCAGAACAGAAAAGTGTTGTGCCCATAAAAAATTTGCCGACAAAATCAGATTCGCCTTTGCCTGTCGCCGCGCCGGTTCCGGCAAAAGTAGTTTTAGAGCCGCCCCCGGTGTCTGCTCCGCCAGAAAAAGTTGATACGCCGCCCACGAATCATGCTGATAACGGGAAGCAATCCGCCGCCTCTACGGTAAAGCATCAACATATTCAAAAAAAGAAACCAAACAGCAATCAGAATACGGCGAAAGATGCTGGCAAGGTACGCTACATCAATCTCAATGATTAACCAATTCGCGTGAAGCGAAACTACAGTTAAGGAAAAAAACAATGTCGCACCACATTCTTGAAATTCAGAAAGTTGACGAAGGCGGCAACCACGTTCCACCGTCTGATTTTTACGTTGTTGACGAGACCGGGAGAAAAGTCAGCAAGCGTTGCGACAGTATAGATGAAGCGATTGGCGAGTTATTAAGCTTAGAAACTAAGAAGAAATTAGATGCTGAAAAAAGTCGCAAGAAGGACACAGGCCAAGAACGATAACTCAATAGGCACTATTAACCCTTCGACAAAACCTTTAATCATGAGCAAAGTCGAAGGGGCAGCTCGCGCAATAACCGACGGGCATTGCGCCGTATGGTTGCTACCGCAGCATCACGCCAGAAACTGCACCACTGCCCTAACATCGAACGGCCAGCCAAGCTCCGCACCATTGTCGATGCGCCGCAATACCGGGATGCGCACGCCGTATTTTTCGAGCAAGCCGTCGTCGGCGGCGATGTCGATATGCTCC
>Ga0209212_1004796_pt1 | contig 16483 bp, 12 predicted proteins | sample RifGroC2_FD_183996 | JGI IMG/M metagenome (GOLD analysis project Ga0209212, IMG submission 183996) | Groundwater microbial communities from Rifle, Colorado, USA - Groundwater C2 (SPAdes) (version 2) | ecosystem: Environmental > Aquatic > Deep subsurface > Groundwater | place: Rifle, Colorado...
CGGTTGCCTGGCAGGCGGGGCGATTGCCGAAGGGTTCCTCAAAATGATGGGACAGACCACGGAGACCATCTATGGGATCAGCTCCTCCGGAGGCGCCATCAAGTTTCCCCCGGGGATCGTGCTGGAGTCGATGATACTGGGGATCGCCGCCTCTGTCGTGGGAGCGTGGAATCCGGCCCTTGCCGCTTCCCGTATTTCCCCGGCCGCTGCCTTTGCCAAAGGGGCTTTCCAGGCACAGGTTGCCGGAAACCGTGCACCCCGCATAGCTGCCGGCGTCGTGGCCTTCGGCTGCGCCGTTCTCATCGCCATCTTTCCCCCGTTTGGCGGCAACCCGCTCATCCTTTCCGTGCTGGCGCTCGGCGGAGTGGGGCTGATGCTCCTTGTCGGGCCGCTTTCCCGCGTGTTGCTGCGCTTGATTTCCCCGCTCCTCATGCGGCTGTCACCGGTCGCGGGCCGTCTCTGCTCCGACGCCCTCCTGGGGGCTCCCCGCAGGACCTCCGGCACGGTCATGGCCATGGCGCTCTCCCTCACCTTCGTGCTCGGTCTGGGCGGATACATGGGATCGATGACAGGCACGTTGGTTAAGTGGATGGATGATGTCCTCACCAGCGACCTCTACGTGCGGGCGTCCGCCAACTGGTCGCGCCCCGATTTCCTCTTTGCCGGAGAGTTGCGGCAGGAACTGCTGAAGGTGCCGGGCGTACGGGCAGTTGAATCGGTCAGGTCGATCCGCCCAATGTACCAGGGACATCAGATCGTCATCAGTTCCTTCGAGATTGAGCCGGTGATGAAGCGGATCAAGTACGAATACTCCAGCGGGAACGAGGGGTCGATACGCGAGGGGGTCGGTAGGCAGGGGATGTGCTTTGTTTCGGAGAATTTTCAGAGTCGCTTCAACCTGGGGGTCGGCCAGGCGGTGGAGTTGATGACCCCCACGGGACCCGTGCGGATTCCCATAGCTGCGGTTGTGCGCGACTACGGCTCTGACCAGGGTTCCATCTTTCTGGACCGAAGTACCTATCTGCGCCATTGGCAGGATGACCGGGTGGACATATTCGACTTGTCGCTGGCTGCCGGAGCGGATGTGGGCCAGGTCCGCAACCTGATCCGGGCAAAGCTGGCCGGGAAGATGCCGGCGCTGATCTCGACCCGGCAGGAGTTCATCGCCGAGATCAAGAAGGCCGTCGACGCCTTCCATGCCCTGACACGGGTCACCGTGTTCCTTGCGCTTGTTGTGGCCTTTCTGGGGATAGTCACGTCCCTGCTTATCTCGGTGGCGGAACGGACCCGGGAGATCGGCGTATTGAAAGCGCTGGGCGCAATCCCGTCGCAGATCATCCGGAGCGTCGTGGCGGAGGCACTCGTCATCGCCCTGGTGTCGGTAGCCGTGGCGATTCCTGCCGGAAACCTATTCGCCGCCTTCATGGAGGGTGCGGTGGCAAGGTTCTTCACCGGGTGGAGCATGCCCCACCACTACCCGTGGGAAATACTGGCCCAGCTACTCATCGCCCTGCCGCTGATCTCGGCTTTTGCCGCCTGGATACCGTCACGCCAAGCGGCACGGCTGAAGATAACCGAGGCGATCGAGTATGAATGATTGTAGGGGCACTGCTTGCCGTGCCCAATGAATCTTAGACAGGGCGCAGCAAGCAGCGCCCCTACGGAGTTGGAAATGTACATAAAAAAATTATGCATCAGGATCGCTCCAGTTGCCTTTTTGTTAACCCTCTGCACCACCATGGCTTGGGGCGCCGACGCCCGCACGCTCCTGAAAGAGTCCGAGAACCGCCACCGCACCAAGACCCAGCAGTATGCCGGGAATCTCGCGGTTGTGAACAAGGAAGGCAAGGTCCGCAAAAAGGGCTGGAAAAGTTTCCGGCAAGGGTACGCCGGTGATGCCAAGAACCTGATCCGGTTCACCGATCCGCCGGAGGTGAAGGGGGTCGGCTTCCTGTCGATCTCACGCGCGGCAGGCCAGAACCCCGACCAGTGGCTCTACCTCCCCTCGATGAAGCGTGAGCGCAGGATTGCCACTCAGGACCGGGATGCATCCTTTGTCGGAACAGACTTCAACTATGAGGATATGGAGGAGTTCGACCACGAAAAGCATAAAGTGGCCTTGCAAGGGGAGCAGAACGTGGAGGGCTACGCCTGTTATGTGATTACGGCGATCCCGCTGGAAAAGGACGGCAAGTCCGTGTACGAGAAGAAGATCCTTTACCTGCGCAAGGACATCCTCTACCTGCTGCGTGAGGACCTCTACCTCAAGGGGGACAAGCAACCAAGTAAGGTGTTTGTCCTCTCCGACCTGCAGAATGTCGAGGGGCACTGGGTGGCCAAAAAATGGGAGATGAGCGATCTGAAGAAGGGGAGCAAAACCACGGTAGTGCTGCAAGAAATCTCCTTTGACAAGCCGCAGCCCCCCAGCCGTTTTACCCTCCGGAACCTGAATCGCGAGGGGGGCGATTGACAAGGCTTCGTATCAACCTGTTCTGCCTTTTCCTCCTATGCCCTGTCCCGGCGCTGGCCCAGGGGATTTCCGGTTATGCCGAGGCAAAGGTCTTCGCTTACTTCGAGCGTTCGAGCAGCCAGGACCCTTGGGCGTCCGGCTGGGGGACCATCTTTACCAAGTGGGAGGCGAAAACCGGTGAAACGCAACTCACTGTCTCGGTGCGAGGCGAAGGAATCACTTCGGATGAGCGTGGTCCTCTCGCCTTTGATCCGGCTGACAGGAAGATCAGGCGCTCTCCCTTTTCGGCACAGGATCTCTGGCTGCGGCTCCCTGTCACCCCGTCCATGGATCTTCAATTGGGGCGCTTCCAGCTCGGCTGGGGCAAGACCGACGGCTATTCACCGGCCGATGCCTTCCTGCCGCGTGATCTCTCAGACCCGTTCAGCGACGAAAAGATTCCGCTGTGGGCCGTGCGTCTGAGCGGGCAAGATGGCGCGCTCCGTTATGAATCGGTCGTCTGTCCGGTGACAACCCCCTGGCGTCTTCCGGTGCTAGGCAGCCGGAATGCCCCGCTCAAAGCGGAAGGATTTCCAGTCGGCACGACATTCAATGAGGAAGAAACATCACCTCCCGACTTTGGCTTTGTTGCCCTGCGCCTCCTTTACACCCTTGGGGAGTGGGATCTGGGGGCGTGGGGAAGAGTCGGGGTACGCCCTGCACCGCTCCTGGATTTTCGGTTCGACCGGGCAATATCCGGCCCCTCCGCCTTAACCATCCCTGTCGAGCGCCGCTATGCCAGGGAGGAGGGGGCCGGTATCGAGTTATCCCGGATTATCGGCTCCTGGATTCTGCGTGGCGAGGCAGCCGGACTTTTATCCCGAGAGCGCGACTTGGGCAATGCGCTTATAGGTTCCATAAGCGTTGAGCGAGGTTTTGGTGACGGTACCCTGCTTGTCACCCTGGCCGGGAACACCAAGGAGGCCGCAGTGGACCAGGCGCTCTTGTTCGACCGGGCAATGCTGCCAGCCCTCATCACCGCCTGGAACCGGACCGAGGAGTGGGGTGAGTGGAAGCTGGTCTGGACAGCAGGGCTCAAGCACGGCGACGGCCTCTTCAAGGGGGAAGTCGGCTATAACCTGACCGATTTATGGAAGGTGACGCTGGGGGGCGAAATCCCCTACGGCTCGACCGAAGGCCCTTTCGGAGCGCTCTACGCTGCCCGGAGGGTGCATGCAGCGCTGCGACGAAGCTGGTGAGCATTTTTTTCAATAGCCTGCACTGAATGATCGAATCGAACAGTTCGGCTACCGAATCTTCCGGACCGAGGCGGTGAATCCTGCGCTTTCGCTCGTTTTCATGGAGAAAATACGACTTGAGGGGAAATAATAAAAACCTATACTTGGACATACTTTCTGAGATATGTGTGCGATGGGCTGAAATCGGCAATGATATGCAACTGTTTGGAAGGGTTTTATGACTACGGCATTTCTGGGAAAACCGGCGCCGGACCTGGCGCAACAAATCGAGATGTGCTGGTCCCTAACGAGCTGTGGGGAAAACGGCACGGCGTTCTACGAGCTCCTCCCCGACAGCGATATGAATCTTGTCTTCCGTTTTTCCTCCACAGGCTGCCGGATGGTTCTGATGGGACCGCTGACCGAGAAAGCCTCCGTCGAACTCCACGACGCGTCCGATTATTTCTGCATCCGGTTCCGTCCGGGGCAGGCACTGGATCTTGCCGACGTTCATCCCGCAGAACTGATAGACACCTATGTGGATATCGACAAGATTCGTGGCGAAAGAATCGATTCCCTTGCCGACCGTCTCCACTCCCTGCCGGACCCGGCCTCACGGCAACTCGTCATTGAAGATCTGTTGCGGAAAAGCCGGCCGCTCGTCCGGGACGAGCGCTGCCGGCAGGCGACCGCGCTCCTCGATGCCCATGGGGGACGGCTCCAGGTCACGGAACTTGCCGCCGAACTCGGTCTCCATGTCCGCAGCCTGGAGCGGATCTTCATCGACCAGTTGGGGATGACCCCGAAGCGGCTTGCCCGCCTCGTCCGCCTCCAGCACCTTTTTGCCCGGATGCGTTCCGGCAGCTTCGGAAGCCTTGCCGATCTAGCCCATGCCAGCGGCTATACGGACCAATCCCATATGATCAGGGACGTCAGGGAACTGACCGGCCGCCTCCCCGGTGAAACCGATTCCTGCGATGCCCGCCGGCTGGAAGGTTCGCCGCAGACCCGGATCGTGCACCGTTATCGAGGATAATCTCCTCTTGTCGCATTTTTACAATACAAAGGGTGCCGTAGCTGCTATTACCCGGATCTACTTTTCGATCGGGGGAGAATGAAAAATGCCAAGTCTGCGAAGCCGCCTGTTTCTTTCTGTGCTCAGAAACCGCCACCTGCTGAAGTTCAAGCTTAAAAAGGAGACCGCCCACGACTGGGAGACATCTCTGCCGGAGGTGCGGGCCTCGGCCGCAAAGACGTCTAAGCTGTTCGGGAAGCTGCCGAAGGGGCTCGAAGCGGTCCCCGTTGCCATAGGAGACCTTCCCGCCGAATGGATTCAGCCTGCTCAGGACGTCACAGACCGGGTCATCCTCTATTTCCACGGCGGCGGGTATATTCTGGGCTCAATCGAGGCCCATCGCGGCATTGTCGCCAAGTTCGTCAGGGGGAGCGGCGCACGCGCCTTGCTGCACGGCTATCGTCTCGCCCCGGAACATCGCTTTCCCGCGGCGCTCGACGATTCGGTGGCAGCATACCGGTGGCTGCTGTCGGAAGGCATCTCTCCCGCGAAGATCGTATTTGCGGGAGATTCCGCCGGAGGGGGTCTCTGCCTGGCCACCCTGCTTGCGGTCCGTGATCGCGGGATTCCGCTTCCAGCGGCCGCTGTGGCGCTTTCACCCTGGACCGACCTGAAGAACACCGGAGAGTCACTTCGCACCAATGCTGCCAAGTGCCTGGCGCCGACCAATTCCTGGGTCGTCTGCGCCAACCATTACCTGGGAAATCAGGACCCCGGCAACCCGTACGCTTCGCCGTTGTACGGAGACCTGCGCGGTCTGCCGCCGCTCTTCATCTGCGCCGGCGGAGACGAGACCGTTCGCGACGACTCGACCCGGTTTGCACGGAAGGCGAAGGATGCGGGGGTGGATGTCACATTGAAGGTCGGAGAGGGGATGTGCCACTGCTATCCCGCCTGTGCCCCCCTCTTTCCGGAGGCAACGCAGGCAATGGTGGAGATTTGCACATTCATCAAAACACACATTGACAAACACTAAGGAGTTCAGGAGCTTACCAGATGAACACAGCAGGCTCAGAAATTCATCGGGATTGCAATTTCAAAACAGGCACCGTAGAAGCCAACGGGATGAATTTCAGTTTCATCGAGATGGGCCGGGGACGCCTTGTATTGGCGCTCCACGGCTTCCCCGACCTTCCACGGACTTTTCGCCATCAAATGACGGAACTGGCTGCGGCGGGCTTCCGTGTAGTCGCACCCTGGATGCGCGGCTACTTCCCGACGGATGCTCCGCCCGATGGTCGCTATGAGTCGGCCGCTCTGGTGCAGGATGTATTGGCCTTGATCGATGCGCTCTCGCAGGAGCCGGTTGTTCTGCTTGGGCACGATTGGGGCGCTCAGGCGGCCTATGGGGCGGCAATCATGGCCCCCGAGAAGGTCGCAAAGCTGATTACCATCGCCGTTCCGCTCGGGATGTCGAGGTTTTTCATCACCAGCCCGGAGCAACAGCGCCGTTCCTGGTACATGTTCCTGTTTCAGATGGCATTTGCCGAAACAGCGGTTGCTCATAACGACTGCGCATTTCTGGAGAGGTTGTGGCAGGACTGGTCGCCGGGATGGCAGTATCCACCCGAAGATATGGCAGCGCTCAAAGCCACGTTTCAAAAACCGGGGGTGTTGCAGGCGGCGCTGAACTACTACCGGCACACGCTCAATCCGGCAAACCACAGCCCGGAGCTCGCTTACATCCGGGCACACATGGCAGATCCCGTCAATGTGCCGGCTCTTTACATCCATGGCGCCAAAGACGGCTGTATCGGGGTAGAAACCATTGTAGGGATGGAAAGAGCTTTTACGAAAAGGCTGGAGAAAAGGATTGTTCCGGATGGAGGTCATTTCGTTCATCAGGAAAAACCTGATATGGTAAATGGTTTCATAATGGAATTTCTGTGGGAATAAATTGAGAGCAACATCAGGATGCAAGACGATGAACTCTGGATGCTGTTAGACACCGACCATTATGCAAGCGGGAAGCACATTAGAAGTTCCAAGTCCAAAAAACGGGACCGATTTATTTTTAGTTCATTAACAGAAAATAGATCTGTCCCGCTTTTAGTTCGTTTTAGTTTCCGGTTTTAGTTTAAACGAACAGATGATTTTTGAGAAACATTGGCATATAGTAATCCGCCAAATCGTTCGCACCAGTTTCACCTTCCTCAAGGTTTGTGCGTGATGAGACATTTATTGAGATAAGGAGAAGATTATGAAGAGAATCGCAGTTATTTGTGTATTGGTCTGGACGGCTGTATTTAACACGGTGGCGTTCGCGCAGGAAGGGCTGACCAAGATTGCCGACAACGTCTACTCCTACATCGGCCAGAAGGACGCTTCACCCACCCACAGCTTTGCCGCCAACGCCGGGATCGTGATCGGCCGGGACGGCATTCTCGTCATCGACACCCTCATCTCGGCCAAGGAGGCGCAGCGTTTCCTGGCCGACATCCGCAAGGTGTCGGACAAGCCGATCAAATTTGTGGTCAACACCCACACCCACCTGGACCATGCCTTTGGCAACTGCGTTTTCGCCAAGCTGGGCGCCACTGTGATCTCCCATGACGCGGACCGCAGGCTGCTGGAAAAGGTCGGCGAGGCGACCCTGAAGAACATCGCCAACTTCGGTCTGAAACCGGAGGATATGATCGGTACGGAGATCGTCTACCCGGCGCTGACCTTCAGCGAGAGGATGACTATCGACCTGGGGGGCGAAACCGTGGAACTTATCCGCACGGCCCCCTCCCACACCGAGGGGAGCGTGATCGTTTATCTCCCGGCAAGAAAACTCCTCTTCAGCGGCGATATCCTCTTCACCGACTTCCACCCCTTCATGGCCGACGGCGACGTTCCCGGCTGGGCCAGAACCCTGGACTCTTTGATCGCCATGGACGTGGAGCGGATCGTTCCAGGCCACGGCCCGCTCTCGACCAAGAAGGATCTGCGGGAGATGAAGGAATACCTGCTCCTGTTCGACGCCAAGGCGCGTGAACTGGCGGCCGTTTCGCAGGATGTCGATACGATGGCGGCAGAAATGAAAAAGATCTTGCCGAAGCGTTCTCTGGCCGAGTGGATGATCGGCTTCAACCTGAAGAGCCGCTACCTTCATAAACCGTGATGCCGGGATCTGCTTTTAACCATCTGTTAGATATTGTCAAGCGGAGCGGCCTTCCATTCATTCTCCATGAGCATACATCCACTCGGACTATGGAGGATGCAACGCAAAACCTCTCCTTCGACGTAGCGCGGATAGTCAAGACCGTGGCGTTTCGCATCCGCAGTGGCGGACTGCTCCTCGCCGCGCTCCGGGGGACCGGCAGAGTGGATTATCCCCGGCTGGCGGCCCTGGTCGGCGTCAACCGCCGCGATCTTGCCCCGCTATCGCCCGAGGAGGTTTTGGAACTTCTTGGGGTCGAACCGGGGTGCGTCTCGCCGCTTTCGATTCTTGGTGATGCCGCAGTTCTCATCAATGACGACGTGTTGACGATTCAGCCGACCATCTACTGCGGCATTGGTCGTCCGGACAGGACACTGGAGATAGCAGCCGTTGATCTCGTGAGGCTCACCAGCGGTCGGATCGGCGGGTTTTCACGGTGATGACTTCCGGCTCTTTCAACCGGACACACTCGGTTTTTCACACGGCTCACGATATTTTTTCCTTTCAAAGCAGCGAGATTACTACCCGAGTAAGAAAGTAGCATGATTAACTTCAAATTAATTTCACCACGCCGCGACCGCACAGCGGCCATGCCTTTCATCATGTTGACCGTGCTGATCGACATGGTGTCGTTCGGTTTGATCATTCCCGTGCTGCCGACGTTGGTCGGAAGTTTTACCGGCTCCCAGGCGGATCAGGCGTTCTGGTACGGCGTGGTGGTGTTCGCCTTCGGCTTCGCGAATTTTATCGGCTCGCCGATCCTCGGTGCTATGTCCGATGCTTACGGCCGCCGCCCGGTGCTCTTGCTCGGTTTCTGCGGACTCGGGCTCAATTTTTTCGCAACCGGGCTCTCCACGGAGTTGTGGATGCTGGTCGCGGTGCGGCTGGTAGGAGGGGCGATGCAGGCCAATGCGGCCGTCGCTAACGCATATGTCGCGGATATCACCGTTCCCGAAGAGCGAGCCAGGCGGTTCGGCATGTTGGGTGCGATGTTCGGCCTTGGCTTCATCATCGGGCCGGTCATGGGCGGCTTACTGGGCGCGATCAATATACAGCTTCCTTTTTTCGTCGCCGGCGCCTTTGCGATGATCAACTTGCTCTACGGCTATTTTGTGTTGCCCGAGTCGCTTCCTGTCGAGCGCCGCTGCCCGTTCCATTGGCGGTTGGCAAACCCGCTCGTGTCGCTGCGCGCGCTGACCCGGCTGAGCGGTGTCGGCCGGTTAGTGGTCGTGGTCGCGTTGAGCGGGCTTGCCCAATTCGTGCTGTACACCAGTTGGGTGTTGTACACGACCTTCAAGTTCGGCTGGGGGCCGCGGGAAAACGGCTGGTCCCTCGCAGCGGTCGGCATCATGTCGTTGATCGTACAAGGTTTTCTGCTCGGCCGGTTGCTGAAACGTTTTAGCCCACGACGCCTTGTTGTTGCCGGACTGGTGTCGTCGACGCTGGCCCACGTGGTGTGGGGAGCAGCCACCCAGGGCTGGATGCTGTACGCGGTGATCTTCCTGAATGTGCTCGGCTATACGATTACCGCCTCTCTGCAAAGCATCATTTCGGGGGCCGCCGACCCCCAAAGCCAGGGGCAGACCTTGGGGGCGATGAACTCCCTGAACAGCCTGATGACGGTATTGGCCCCGTTGTTTGGCGCGCCGCTGCTTGCAACGGTTTCCCATCTGCCGCGAGGCGATTGGCGCATCGGCGCGCCTTTATATTTTTGCGCCATACTTCAAGCCACATCACTGACTTTGGCATTTTTTCACTTCCGCAGCGAACGCGAACTCCGTGCGACGCACGCGCCGGCGTCTTGAGCCCACACATGGAAGCAACCAGTTGCGGATCGAAAGGTAGCCTGGAATTAAAAGAAACGGGGGCGATTATTGCGGAGCAAACTGAACACGGCACTGAACTTATTAAGGAGTACATCATGTCCAAAATAGACCTGAAAAAGGACCTGAAACACCTCTACTCGGCCTCCTCCAAGGAACCGGCCCTGGTGGACGTCCCGACCGCTAAATTCCTGATGATCGACGGCAAGGGCGATCCCAACCATGCCCCGGAGTTCCGGGAGGCGGTCGAGGCGTTGTACGGCACGGCCTACACCCTGAAGTTCATGCTCAAGAAGCGGGGGATCGGGCCGGAGTATGCGGTCATGCCGTTGGAGGGGTTGTGGTGGGTGGAGGACATGCGCCTGTTCAGCGCGGAGAAGAAAGATGACTGGCTATGGACCTTGATGATCATGCAGCCGGAATGGGTGACAGAGGAGCTGTTCCGCGAGGCGGCCACTGAGCTGAAACAGAGAAAAGACCCGCCGGCATTGGCCAAGATCAGGCTCGAATCGTTCCACGAAGGGCCGGCAGCCCAGATCATGTATATCGGCCCGTACTCCGATGAAGGGCCGACCATCGAGCGCCTGCATACCTTTATCCATGGCTATGGACATGAACTGGCGGGCAAACACCACGAGATCTATCTGAGCGATCCCCGCAGGACCGCGCCGGAAAAGCTGAAGTCCATCATCAGGCAGCCGGTGGCAAACAGTTTTACAGCAGTCGTATCCTTTAGATTGAGATAGTGGTTCGCAGGTTGTCGAGCCATGTGGGAGCCCTCCCATTTTTTCGTGGTTGATTGCCATGACAAATTTCATCCAACTTCCGGCCGGAGCTGTTTTTTAATTCTATCACTATTGGCCTGCCGTCAAACTGTATCATTTCACCGTTCGCAGGATGGCGCTGAACATCTGGGTCTGATCTGATTGGGACACAGAAATGACCATCTCGACCTCGATGATCCTTCCGCAGACATCCCTGACCTTCTGCCGGGTGGTGGTGCCGATCAGGCCGCTGCTGCCGGCGCTGAAGTAGTCATCCACCGCAGTACGCAACTCATCACCCTGCTCCATAAAATCGAAGATGCTTTGTCCGAGCAGTTCCTGTTTGGTCAGACGGAAGAGCTTTTCCGCCTTCTGGTTGGATATGACAATCTTGCCATCGGCCATGAAGGTGATGATGGGGGACTGGGCGATCTCTATGAAGTTGCGGTAGCGGTCTTCAGCTTCCATCCGCTGCAAGGTCTTGCGATCCAGTTCCGCCATGAGCTCATTGAAGGAGTTGATCAACTCAGCGATCTCGATAGCGCCCGTCTTCTCGAGCCTGGTCGAGAAATTACCGGTCCTGGCAACCTCTGAGATGCTTGCAGCAACTGTCTTCATTGGCGTCAAAATAGTCCTGCGGATGAGCCAGCCGGTAATGGGAACAAAGAACAGCAGGACAAGCCCGTCATAAATTATATCGCGTTTGAGATTGGTGTTAATCTGTTGGTAAAGCCCCTCCATGGGTACCGACACAGAAACTGCGCCGATCACCTCGCCCACTTTGTAGCCATAGGAAAAATGCCCCGGCGGGAAGCGCCGCTGGATGAAGGGTGGAGCGGTGTCATAGCTGCCGTGGCAGGCCAAGCATGATTGATCGGCCTCCATCGGCAGCAGGTAGCGCAGCGCCTTGTTACCCTTTGCATCCGCTACCTGCCAGGTTTCATTGGCCTTGCTATCTCTGAAGGTGGTCAACCAGGCGGTTTCAAAGGGGTCCGGGCGGTTGTCTGGGTTGCGATAGCGCAGCGAGACCTGGCGGACATAATAAGGGGTACCACTGGTTAGTTGTTTGGCAACGCTGGTGGCGACCACCTGGGGGACAAGATTATAGTTGTGTTCCGGTTCACTGGTGACGCTTTTGGAGATGTAATCGCGCGTTTCAATGATCTGTCGCGAAATAGTGCGGGCGGTGTTCACGGCCCCATTGAGGATCAGTGCCTGCTCCCTGCGGTAGCTGTTAAAGGCCAGCGCCAGAAAGAGTGCGACCAGGAGCAGGGATGAAATGATGTTAAAAGTGGTGTTGACACTGCGGTTTGCCAAGAGTTTCATTGACTTCTCCTGCTGTTGCCACGCAGATTTGAATGAACGCTACGGTTAGTAAGTTAGAAATTATTTTCTGGGTTTGCAGAGAATAATTTCGTTAACACACAATCCCGTTTGTCTGGATTAAAAAGATTATAGCCACTCAGCGCAGCTTGGCAAGGACAATGTCGGTTTGTTATTCTACTTGAATTCATTAGCGGAACTGCGCTATTTTACAAAGATTGTGAAGTTCTGTACAAAAACACCGCATATGCGGATCATGCCGCAAGGCAGAGGATGATTAATGGACAGGAAAGCACCATCATCAGGCAGCGGAAAAAGATTTTTTGCCTCAGCGCTGCTTCTCATAGTGACGGTGGCGATTGTTGCGGCACTGGGTGTTGCCGGCTATGTGTTTTATCTGCTCGCCCGGCTTCCGCGGGTTGACCGACTGACTGACTACAAGCCGCCTATTGTATCGCAGGTATTTGGCGATGACGGCAGCCTGGTCGGTGAGTTCTATCTGGAACGCCGTATTGTCGTGCCGGTTAACAAGATGCCGCGCAAGCTGATTCAGGCCTTTGTGGCTGCCGAAGATGCCAATTTTTATTCCCACAAGGGCATCGATTACTTCGGGATTCTGCGCGCCGCCGTCAAGAATGTCATTTCCATGCGCAAGAAGGAAGGGGCCTCCACCATCACCCAGCAGGTGACCAAATCCATGCTGCTGACCCCTGAGAAAAAGTTCTCCCGCAAGATCAAGGAAGCGATCCTGGCCAAGCGCATGGAGGAGAAACTGAGCAAGGATGAGATCCTTTATCTGTACCTTAATCAGATCTATATGGGGGGAGGGGCTTATGGTGTTCAGGCTGCTGCCGAAACCTATTTCGGCAAAAACGTCGAACAGCTAAATCTGGCCGAGATGGCCATGCTGGCCGGACTTCCCAAAGCACCCAACGCCTATTCACCCATCAAGCACCTGGATAAGGCCCGCGAGCGACAGGCCTACGTGTTGGAACGCATGGTCAAGGAGGGCTATGTCACGCCTGTGGAAGCTGAGCACGCCAAGGCAACCGTCATTTCCATTCATCCCATGAAGAAGGTCAATAATGATCAGTCAGCATATTTTCTCGAGCATCTGCGTATCCAGCTTGAGGAGAAGTATGGCGAGGATCAGCTTTACAAGGGTGGTTTGAAGATCTACACCACCATGAATGCCGGGATGCAGCGGGCTGCGTATGAAAGCGTCAGAAACGGTCTCAAGGCGGTTGACAAGCGGCAGGGATACCGTGGGCCGGTGAAGTATCTCAAGGATACTGAAGTGGATGCCTTTTGTGCCAAGGTTGAGGATGGGATTGATTCGGCGGTACTTAAGACCGGCGAGACCTATCAGGGGGTTGTGGTTGGTTTTTATCCTCAGAAGGGTGAGGCCATCGTCAGGGTAGGGGACCGCAAAGGCATTCTCGCCAGGAAAAACCTGTCCTGGGCCGGTCGGGTCGGCATGATTAATAATTACGGCAAGCCTGAAAAGGGGAACAAGTCATTGACCCTTGGCTCGGTGATCGAGGTTTCGGTTGTTTCCCCGGAAATAGACAAAGAGGGGGCTAAGTTTGCCCTTGATCAGACACCTGATGTTCAGGCAGCGCTGGTTGCCGTTGATCCCCGTACGGGTGGTATCAAGGCGATGGTCGGCGGCTATGATTTCAAAAAGAGCCAGTTTAACCGCGCTATCCAGGCCAAGCGCAATGCCGGGTCCGCCTTTAAGCCGATCATTTACGCGGCGGCCCTGGATAAAGGCTTGACGCCGGCCACCATCATCGAAGACGCCGAAGTTGAGTATCCGGACGGTACCGGCAATATGTGGAAGCCGAAAAACTATGATGGTACCTTCCGCGGTCCGGTCACCATGCGTGAGGCTCTTACCCACTCAATCAACATCGTCAGCGTGAAGATCATGGAGCAGATCGGGGCTCCCTATGCGGCTGAGTACGCTAAAAAACTGGGATTTACCTCGCAAATTCCCGCCAACCTGGCGCTGGCCCTGGGGGCTGCTTCCGTTTCACCGATGGAGCTCACCTCGGCATATGCGGTGTTTGCCAACAAAGGCGTGTCATTGCCGGCTTCTTTTATCACCAGGGTTACCGATAACGATGGCACTGTTCTTCAGGAAACTCCCCCGCCAGTTCCGGTACCGCTAATTTCTCCTGAGACATCCTATGTCATTACCAATCTGATGCAGAGTGTCGTGTCCAGCGGTACAGGATATCGCGCCTCTCTTATTGAGCGCCCGGTGGCCGGCAAGACCGGCACCACAAACGACTCCAAGGATGCCTGGTTTGTCGGCTATATACCCCAGTTGGTGACGGGAGTCTGGGTGGGCTATGACCAGGAGCGATCATTAGGGGCAGGTGGATCGGGTGGGCAGGCAGCGGCCCCCATCTGGGGTGAATTCATGCAGAAGTCTGTTGCGACGATTCCGGTGGAAGACTTTGAGGCGCCTGAGGGCGTTACATTTGTGTGGATCAATCCGAAGAGCGGCAACCTTGTCAGTGAAGGTACTTCTGGAGCGGTCATGGAGTGCTTTATCAAAGGTACTGAGCCCGCTAGCTATGATAGCGAAGGTGATGCTCGGCCGAAACAGACAACTAGGGACTCGGATGCAGGCGCCTTAGAATATACCATTAACAGGCTTCGCGGCTCCAAAAATGAAAATAAATCTGACCGCTGATGCGTACATTGTATTCTGTCTGCTCATAGCGTAACGTCTTCTGCAAGGCCAGCCTTGCTCTTGACAACGGATTCAACCTTACGCCAATCAACTCGGTCTGAGAGATGATGTTTTTCGATCAGCCGTTTTGCTTCGGCATCCAACCCCATACTCTTGCCGTACTCATCCTTATGAACCTCCATGAAAATCCGTCCTTCTTTGGTGATTGCCAGTTTTACCGGACGGTAGATGATCTCGCCCAACGTATTGACCTTGATTTCCTTGAACAACCCCTCCATATGTTCCGGATTGACCCGGATGCAGCCATGGCTGGCAAAACTATAGATAGATCCTGGCTTGGTTGTGCTGTGAATCAGAATTCCGGGGAGGGAGGTTTTGATGGCGTACTTTCCGAGCGGATTGGCGGGGCCGGGTGGAACGCTGCTGATTACTTCCTTGCCATCATCTTCCATTTCAGATCGGATTGAGAAGGGTACATACCAAGTGGGATCTTTCTGTTTGGCAGTAATCTTGAACTTGCCAGTCGGTGTTTTCCAGTCGAATTTATCGTTTTTCTTTGCTACCCCGAGTGCAACCGGCATCGATACCGTCAACTTGCCCTGCCGGAAGTAGTAAAGTGTTCGATCAGGGATGTTTATGACGATTCCGTTTTTCATTCGTTGGGGAATGATCTTGCGGTTGTTGTATTTCAGCTTCTGGCCAATTTTGAGGAAAACCTTGGGATCGAGGTAATTGGCCTGGACCAGGTGCTGGCGGCTGACGCCAAGTTTGGCGGCGACCAAGCGGAGGGAATCATTTTTACTTACAATGTATGTATTTACGTTTCCCACAAGTTTTTCAGATGTAATGTCGTTGGGAAAATAGTCAGTGTAGCCCTCAGGTGCTGCCTGTACTGCCGTTGGCACCGATTGTTCTTTTGCCGGAGATGCAGGATTGATGTCAGGAACAATTTCTGATGTTGAATCAGTGGCTGATGTTGCTGATTGGCCTGAGGAAGTGGAAGAGGGTTGCTGATCATTCGAAGGTTGCATGTTTGCTGAAACAGGCGTCTCAGTTGTAAGGTTCAGCAGTATGGTGGCGAGTATTTGCGCCTTCTGGATAGTTAGTCGGTAATATTGGTCGGCATTAGCATGGTCAGACACGTTCTGATACTTTTCTGCCTCTATGAAGGTGGCTTCCATGCTATGCATTTCATCAGGCATTTTCTTGGCGACCCCGGCATTCTGAAGTCTGGAAACGGCGCTAATGGCATCGCTACGAACATCTGCGTTCGCGAAAGTGTAAGATGATAAAAAGAATGCAGCTATAACTAGAGCGTACATATAAATAGTTCCAAGTATTCTTTAGAATAAGTAATTTCATTGTTTACAATAAGTCTTGTTAATATAGCAACAACAATTATATTGCGGATCACAATTGGGTTAAAAAGTTCTATGTGTGTTAAGAAATGGATTTATCAGATGATTTTACAGCAGAAGGCGTTGGTAATATTTGCGACCCTTGCCAATTAATATACACAGAAATTAAATCCTTGACAGCTCCTGCCGCCTCTTGCTATAAAACGCGTCCATTTTGAATTGCGAGCAGTAAGCGTTGTTTTTGGTTTGCAAGAAAGTTTGGGTCCGCAAAAAAAGTTATTGACAACCGAAAACGTTTTTGCTACTTTGTCCGTCTGGTTGCACATCAGGTCTTTGAAAACCGAATAGCAGTTATTGTGATTACGAGATTTACCAGCAGAAAATTTTTGAGTTTTCAAACTATATCAGTAATCAACTGGAGAGTTTGATCCTGGCTCAGAACGAACGCTGGCGGCGTGCCTAACACATGCAAGTCGAACGGAATGGAGGGGCTTGCTCCTTCATTTAGTGGCGCACGGGTGAGTAACGCGTAGATAATCTGCCTGATGATCTGGGATAACATTTCGAAAGGGGTGCTAATACCGGATAAGCCCACGACGGCTTT
>Ga0209212_1004798_pt1 | contig 16481 bp, 16 predicted proteins | sample RifGroC2_FD_183996 | JGI IMG/M metagenome (GOLD analysis project Ga0209212, IMG submission 183996) | Groundwater microbial communities from Rifle, Colorado, USA - Groundwater C2 (SPAdes) (version 2) | ecosystem: Environmental > Aquatic > Deep subsurface > Groundwater | place: Rifle, Colorado...
ATAAGGAAGGAAACGAATCATGAAAAAGAGCAATATGCTGATAGCGGTGTTCGCGGTTCTGGCGGCGGCCTCCGTGGCCAAGGCCGAAGAGGTGAAAGTGGATTTTGACGGAGGCAAGGGCTTCCAGGCGCAGTCCATGCACGACATCTTCGCGGCGGCCCACAATATAATCCCTGCCGGAGCGCTGAAGGCCGACGCCGAGATCGATAAGCGCATCCTGGGCGGCGGCAGCGGCGATCCCTGCTGCGACGATCCCACCATTCTCTGCTACGCGCCCTGCGAGCCTGAGCCCATGCGGGTGAAGAGCGGCGGCAGCGCCGGCTTCGGCGAGCTGGCCAGGTATTACCTGGCCCAGGGGAAGATAAAGAGCGCTGTGGCCGAATACTACAACGCCATCGGCGACCAGTCCTCCGCCCTGGCGCTCGCCGATAAGAACGTCCGCGTGGCCGCCGGCAACGGCGTGGTTTACCTGGTGCGGTCCGGCTCCCAGGAACAGATCTTCGACGCGGCCCTGGCCGCCCGCGTGGAGGCCATTGTGCTCCCCGAAGGCCAGCAGAAGTTCCATCCGGGGCTGGTGATCATCGGGGCCTGCATGATGGACGATGACTGCTGGGAAGCCGTGGGTGACGGGGTGTCGGCCATATCCGAGTGGGCCAATAGCTGAAAGCCGCTGAGCGCGAGAACTTAAATTCAAGGAGAAAATATGAAGAATAAAAATGTGAAGACTTTAGTCGTGATGCTGGTGAGCGTGCTGCTGGGCGCAGGGATAATGATGATCCCCGGCCTGCCCAGGGAAGCCAAGTGGGGGCTGGTGATAGCGGCGGTGATAGCTTCCGGCCTGGGGAAAAAGGTCCTGCGCGGGAGCGCTGGAAACTGAACGGCATAAAAATTGCTCTGTGATGTGTGTAGCCAATAAAATCAAAGAGGAAACTTAAAAATATGAAAAAAATACTGATACTTAACCTTCTGGTCGCCGGCTTCCTGGCGGGTTCCGCCGCCGCCTGCCAGCCGCCGGATGCCCTTGGGCAGCTCCGTCAGGCCGCAGGCCAGCCAGGAGATTGCACTGTCGAAAACGGGGGGAATATCGGCGACTGGCCGCCCCTCCCGGAATTTCCCATGCCGAGCCTGCCTTCCCATCCTCCGCTCCAGCCGGACATAATGCCCTGCTACTGGGACGCCACCGGCCCCTGTGGTCCCGGCGTGCCCTTTCCGTCCTTCCCCGGCGACGGAGGCACTTACTGCGACGAGACCGGTCCCCAGATCTGCCTTGGCGACAACGCCAATTTCTGCTTCCCTGTCTGCGTAGTTGTCGGTCCCGTGTATAATGGCCCGATAGTATACGAAGCCGCCCGCGGCAAAAGCGGCGCGCAGGATGGACTGCGCCAGGCCTACCTGGGCCAGCCCGCGGCCAAGGCCCTGGTGGCGGAACGGCTCTTCCGCGGTAATGAGGCGGCAAAAAAGGCCCTGAAGTCCGACAAGAGCGTGAAGGTCATGGCCGACGGTAAGGTTGTGTTCCTGATCTTCGGCAGCCGCGTGGTCAGAATAGGCGACTCCGAGCTGGCCGGCCGGGTTCAGAAACTGGTGGCTCCTTCAGCCGGCGGCCCGTCGCTGCCGGGGAACAAGATCCTCTTCTACGCCGGCGCGGCCATTGCGATAGAATGCATGACCGACGACGCCTGCTGGGGCGCCGTCGGTGACGCGGTGTCAGCGGTGTCCGAGTGGGCCAACAGCTGAACGATCCTGACGGCGGGGGCCGCTCTGGCGGGCGGCCCCTGTTATCTTATAGAGTAGAAGGGCCTTATGAAAGAGATCAAAGAAATGTTCTGGGCCACTGGGTTCTTCAGCCTGGTGATGGTCATTCCGGTCGGCGCCTGGCAGGCGTTCGACTTCCTTGGATTTAAGATAAAACTCCTGCTTTGGGCGGTTTACTTCATGGTTTTTACTGTCGCCCTGGTGGAGAATTTTCTGCGCAAGCGCGGTATGACCTGGGGGGAGATAGGGGTAAGCCGCGGCGCGGATCTCTGGCGCGCCGCCGGGGTCGGCCTCTGCGGAGCCGCGCTGACAGTGGCCGGCGGCTGGTTCGGCGCGCAAGTGCTGGGCTTCAAGTCTTCTAGCACCACCTCCATGGAAGAATTCCTGATACGGCAGATGGCCGGCGGCGGATTGAGGGCCAGCCTGCTGCTGGCCTGGTTCATGCTGCCTATAGCCGTATGCGAAGAACTCTTCTTCCGGGGTTTTCTCTTCAACTATCTGAATAAGCGGCGAGGATTGGTGTTCGCGGTAGTCGCAAGCTCCGTTTTTTTCGGGTTGGTCCACTATTACCCGGTACGGATAGTTTATACCGTTTTCTACGGCCTGGTGTGGGCAGGCGCCTACAGGTTCGGCGGCGGCCTGGCCGCGCCGGTAATAGCGCATTACCTGCACAATGTCTCCTGTTTCTATTTTTGACGTTTCCGGCTCAAAAAAATAACGGCGCGGGGTTGCTCCCGCGCCGTTATCGTTTTAGCGGTCCGCGCTTATTTCTTCGCGCAGAGGTTCAGCGTGGTGACGGCGAACACCTTGGCGTCGCCCATCATGTGGTCTATCACGCAGGACTCATTGGGCATGTGGGCCGTCTCGTTGAGGCGGGAGTACACCACCACCGGCAGGTGCAGGCGCCGGAAGAAAGCGGCTACCGTGCCGCCGCCTATACCGTAGGCCTTGGGCTCCACGTTGAGGATCTCTTTGATGGCCTTTTTCAGCTCCACCACAATGGCGGCATTGGGGTCCGTGGGCGGCGCGGCCTGCGCTTCCTGCTGCGGCTCGAAGGAGATCTTCACGCCGTGCTTTTTCTCCACCTCGTCGGCCAGGCGGCGCATTTCGGCCTTCACCTCGGAGAGCTGGTACTGCGGCATCACGCGGCAGTCCATGTAGAACACGTCCTCGCCGGGCAGGGTGTTGACGTTCGGGACGTTGGCCTCTTTCTTGGTGGGCTCGAAGGTGCTGATGGGGGGCTCGTAGAGCGTGTCCTTGTGGGGGAACTTCTCATAGAGGCCCTGATACTTCACCACCAGTTCGCTCGCGGCCTTGAAGGCGTTGATGCCCAGGGACGGGCGGCTGGCGTGGCACTGCTTGCCCTTGGTGATCACCTTCATCCACATGATGGATTTCTCGGCCACTTCTATCAGTGAGCCGTCCTCGCAGCCGGAGTCGGGCACAAAGAACATGTCTTCCTTGCCGAAGATGTCGGGGCGGTGCTCGGAGATGTAGTCGGCGCCGAAACCGGAGCCGGTCTCCTCGTCGGCGCAGAACAGCAGCGCTATATCGTATTCGGGCCGGTAGTCCAGCTCCATCATGGCTTTCACCACCATGATGCTGGAAGCGATGGCCTGCTGGTTGTCCTCTACGCCGCGGCCCACCAGGTTGCGGCCCTGCACTTCCATTTTATAGGGGTCGGATTTCCAGAGCTTGGCCTCGCCGGGCGGCACCACGTCGAGGTGGGCCATGAACCAGATGGTTTTCTTTGAGCTCTTGCCCTTGTAGCGGGCTATCACGTTGGGGCGGATGCCGTTCTTGGCTTCCTTCTGGGGGGCGTTGATCCATTCTATGGAGTCGAACTTCAGCTTCTTCAGCTCGCCTTCCAGCCACTTGGCCTTGTCGTATTCGCCGGTGCCGCCGGAGGACGGGGCCAGCGCCGGTATGGCGGTGAGGCCGCGCTGCAGCTCTATGGCGTAGTTCTCGTAGGATTCTATTTTTTTGAGGATCTGGTCTTTCATGGAATTCTCCTGTGGAAGATAATTAAAGTATACCTAATTCCGCGGCGGCCCGGTTCGGTGCGCGCGCCGTTTCGGTGGCGGCGGGTTGATTTTCGGGGAAAATAAGTATAATTACTGCGTTAGCACTATAACGAGGGGATGATAATAATGAGAATAATCGCAATATTCGCAATGCTGGCCGTAGCGCTGCCGCTCAAGGCGCTGTGCCAGGATAACCCGGCCTTTACCAAGGCCGAGCTCGCGGCCGCCCAGGCGGACCCGCTGCGCTTCACGCTGGACCCGGAGTCCGTAACCGTGGAGCTGGTGTCGGCGCAGGCGCCGGTCTGGCAGGAGAAGGGCGTGGTCGGCAGCATAGTCACCATCATCAATATCGCCAACAAGATCTGGGGCATCATAAAAGACAACGCCCCGGTGGCCGAAGTTGAGACCAAGTACGCGGCCGCCGTGCCCGAGGGCGCCACCTCGCCCAACCAGCTCTACCAGTGGCAGGGCCCGGCCACCTACGAGTACAAGATCCGCGCCAAGAACGCCTACGGCGCCGAGACCGTCTCGGTGACCTACAAGGTTGTCTTCAACTACGGCGGCAAGTTCGACGGCAAGGGCCAGTACCTGACCGGCGTGACCATAGTGCCCGGCGCCATGAACGTGGCCTGGGGCTACAAGCTGTCCATGAACGCCTTCGTGCCCGACACCACCATCACCAATGTGGGCACTTACGAGGACCCGCTCGCCGCGATGCAGCTGAAGCTCTCCACCAAGATTGCCAGCGTGCTCAAGGAGTGGGACGGCAACAGCGTCTACCACATAAAGGGCAACGGCGAGATGAAGGAGATAGTCAGCCCCTTCAAGGCGCAGCCGGAGGCCGGCGATACCGCCGTCACCCGCCAGCTGCTCAACCCGGCCCTGTTCCGCTGAGAGGAGCCACGCGATGAAAGCTTCAATTAAACTGCTGCTGGCTGCGGCCCTGCTGCTGCCCGCCGCGCGCCTTACGGCGCAGGAGGCCCCGCTGATAGACGAGGCTTCCGTGATGATAACCCCGGCCGACCCCGCTGCCGCCTCACTGGCGGCGGAGGGTGACGGCTCGTTCAGCGACTCCGTCGGCCAGTTCAAGAAGATCTTCAACTATGCGATGAAGGTTTATAACTTCATTGTCAAGAACAAGCCGGTAGTCAACATACAGACCGACTATTCCAATGCCATCCCCGAAGGGGTGACGCACTGGCAGCAGCTGACCGGCTGGCAAGGCCCGGAGTCCAAGGTGTACACCTTCACGGCCAAGAACATCGGCGGTCTGCCGGCGGTCACGGCCAGGTACAAGGTGCACTATGTCTGGGGCGCCTCGTTCCAGGGCAGCGGCAAATACCTGACCGGCGTCACGGTAGAGCCCGTCAGCGTGGTCACCTCGTGGGGCACCAAGCTCGACGTCAGGGTGGAAGTGCCGGACGAGACCGTGCGCAATGTAGGCACCGACCGCGACCCCGTGGCGCAGATGGACGTGAAGCTGAAGTGGCATATAAAGACCTTCACGCAGACCATAGACAAGGAGGCCGTCTACCGCGTGCGCGGCGACGGCGCCCTGCAGGAGGTCGGCGAGCTGTTCGAGCGCGGCCGGCTGGCGCTCAAGCTCGAGGCAGCGCAGCAGGCCATTGCCGGCTCCAGCTTCGACGGCGCGGAGGTGCGCAAATGAGGAACATATTTATAGCGGCGCTGCTGCTGGCCCCCGGGCTGGCCGCGGCGCAGGGTTTCGGCCTGGACAGGGCCGGGGCCGCGGACGTGAAGGCCGTGGAGGTCTCCGTGCCGGCTTCCGACCCCGAAAGGGCCGGCGCCGAGTGGACCATGATGGTGTTCATGAACGCCAAGAACAACCTCGACGACAGCCTGCTCTACGGCATCTCCGGCAAATGGGCCCAGAAGGACATCAAGGAGATGCAGAAGGTCGGCTCCACCGACAAGGTGAACGTGCTGCTGGAGTACGGCATGAGCGGCCAGGGCTCCAAGCGCGTGGTCGTCAACAAGGACGGCGAGACCCTGGTCTCCGCCGATCCCAACGGCGACATGGGCGACTACAAGCGTGTCATCGACTTCGTGAAATGGGCCAAGGCCAATCACCCGGCCAAGCGCTACATGCTGGTGCTGTGGAACCACGGCCTCGGCTGGATAGACCCCGTGATGCACTCGCCAATGGACGGCTCGGTGCCCACGCAGAAGGGCATCTTGTTCGACGACGAGACCAAGAACTACGTGCGCACCCGCCAGCTGGGCGAGATCCTCCGCCAGGGCGGCTACGTGGACGTGGTGGTGCAGAACGCCTGCCTCCAGCAGATGGCCGAGGTGCTCTACGAAATGAAGGACGGCGCGGGGCTGTTCATCGGCTCCGAGGAGACCATGCTGGCCTACGGCTTCGAGTACACGAAGCTGCTGAAGTTCCTCAATGCCGAGCCGGCCGCGCCGCTTAACCGCGTCGGCGAGTTCTTCATAGAGTGGGAGAAGGACTTCTTCGCCCACGGCGCTCCGATAGTGGGCCCCGTGACCATACCGCTCTCGGCGATAGCCGCGACGATGTCGGCCGTGAACCCCAGGCCCCTCAACGACCTGCCGGCCTACCTCGACGCCTTCGCGCGGGCCGCGATGAAGAACAACGAGCACGAGGCCGCCAAGTACGCCATCGAGAACGCCGTGCGCTTCTCGAGCCTCGACCCGAAGAACGACAAGACCAAGCAGATCGCGCCGTACGTGGACCTTTACGATTTCGCCGCGACCTTCAGCAAGGTCAGCGGCTTCGAGACGGCCCAGGCGGCCGAGCGGCTGATGAAGTTCATAAAGTCGAAGCTCGTAATGAACAATGTCGGCCTCAATAAGGACGGCATCAACGGCTACGACTATACCAAGGCCGGCGGCATAGCCATAGGCATGACGATGAAGGCCAAGAAGCTGCCGCCCGCCCTCGGCGGCCTCTACGAGACCAAGTACGGCGACCTGTCGCTGTCCAAGGCTTCCCAGTGGGACGAGTTCGTGGCCTGGACCGACAAGGTCTGGCGCCCGGAATAGCCGCGGCCGGCACAATAAAAGACCCGCCCCCTCCGGGCGGGTTTTTTATTGGGTATAATTCTCCTATGCAGCAGCCCTCAAAGCGCGCCAAACTCTGGTCGGACATCGGCCTGTTCTATTGCGCCGCCATCTGGGGTTCCACCTTCATCGTCACCAAGGGCGCGCTGGATTCCGTGGACCCGGTGGTGATGGTGGCCATCCGCTTTCTGGTCTCGGCGGCCCTGCTGCTGCCCTGGGTGCTCAAGCGCGCGGACAAAACGCGCCACATGCGCGAGGGTTTCACGCTCTCCCTGTTCCTGGCCGCGCTCTACCTGACGCAGACCGTGGGGCTGGTCTACACCTCCGCCTCCAACTCCGGCTTCATCACCGGGCTGTTCATCATCTTCATCCCGGTCTTCATGTACCTGTTCAGGCGGGAGCGGCCCACCCGGCTGCAGGGCGTGTCCGCCGTCCTCGCCATTGCCGGCATGTGGCTGCTCACCGGCGGGGTGAGCGGCTTCAACGTGGGCGACGCCCTCACCCTCGCGGCCGCGGCGGCCTACTCCGCCCACCTGATCTTCACCGATAAGTACGTGAAGGCCAGCGCCGACGCCGTACTGCTGGTCTTTCACCAGTTCTGGATGGTCTCCGCCCTCTCGTTCGGCATCGCCCTGCTGCGCGGCTCGTCGCTCGCCGTGGCCGGGATCAACGGCTGGGGCGTCATTATTTTCCTGGCGGTCTTCCCCACGCTCACCGCTTTCTTCATCCAGATGCTGGCCCAGCGCCATTCCGAGCCTTTCAAGGTAGGCCTCATCTTCACGCTGGAGCCCGTGTTCGCGGCCATCTTCGCCTGGACGTGGGGCGGCGAGGAGTTCGTGCCGGTGAAGGCCGCCGGCGGCCTGCTGATAGTGTCGGGCATGCTGATAGGCGAATTGTCCAAGATAAATTTCAGGCGGGCGGCCAGGAACGAAGTGCTGCCCGTCTAGGAGGAACCATGACGAAAATATTGACAGCGGCGCTGCTGGCCCTCTTCTCAGGGGCGGCGCAGGCGGCCGAACTGAAGTTGGTGGAAAGCGTTCCGGAAGACACCGTGTACGGCTCCACCCTGGCGGCCAAACCCCTGGCCGTGTGGCCCGAGATGCTCAACTCTTCCGGCCAGACGATAGATATCGAGCAGTTCTACATCGCCAGCAAGGAAGGCGAGGGCATGGAGCAGATGCTGGAAGCCATAAAAGCCCGTGTGCTGGAAGGGGTCCGGGTGCGCCTCATAGTGGATTCCGTGATGATGAAGGAGACCGAGAAGTTCCTGCCGGGCCTCAAGGCCGCGGGAGTGCAGGTGCGGGTGCTGGATTTTAAGAAGGCCGGCGGCGGCGTGCAGCACGCCAAGTTCTTCATAGTGGACGGGCGCGAGGTGTTCGTGGGCAGCCAGAACTTCGACTGGCGCTCGCTGCGCCACATCCACGAGGTCGGCGTGCGCATAAGCAGCTACAAGGCGGCCTCCGACTTCAAACGTATCTTCGAGGCCGACTGGGCGCTGGCGGGCGGCGCGGATCCCAAGACGCTCTTCTCCGCGAAGGCCCCGCAGGGAGTGCCGCCTTCCAAGCCCGAGAAAGGGCAGCTGAACTACGGCGACGTTTCCTACTACCTGGCCTTCAGCCCCGTCGGGGCGGTGCCCGCCGGGCTGGCGCTGGAGCTGCCGGAGCTGCTCAAGATGATCAACAACGCCAAGAAGACCCTGCGCGGCCAGGTGATGACCTACGCCCTGGAGGAGCACGGCTCCAAGCGCTGGACCCAGCTCGACGACGCGCTGCGGCGCGCCGCCGCCCGCGGCGTGAAGATCTCGCTGGTCTTCGCCGACTGGGCCATGGGCGGCAAGGCCGACAAGGACATAAAGGCCCTGGCCAAGGTCCCCAACATCTCCATAAAGATCTCCTCCATCCCGGAGCACAACTCGGGGTTCATCCCTTATTCCCGGGTGGAGCACTGCAAATACCTGGTGGCCGACGGCAACCTGGCCTACGTCACCACCTCCAACTGGGGGCCGGGCTATTTCCTCACCTCCCGAGGCGCGGCGGTTTTCATAAAAGGCGCCCGGGCGGCCTACGCGCTGGAGCAGATCTTCGGCGCGGCCTGGGACGGCCCTTACACGCAGCCCGTGGACCCGCTCAAGTCGTACCAGCCCGTAAAAAGAAATTAAGGAGCTAAGATGCTTTCATTGGCCGAGATGATGACGAAGAAGGACGGGTTCGGCGCGCTCGTGATGGGGAACCACGCGTTGGCCCGGGCCATGGCCGAAGCCGGCACCATGGTGATCACCAGCTACCCGGGCTCGCCCACGCCGGAGATAGCCGAAGCCCTGCAGGCCCCGCCCGAGAACGTCCGCCCTTACCGCTTCGAGTTCGCGGCCAACGAGAAGGTGGCGCTGGAAATAGCCGCCGGCGCCTCGGTGAACGGCCACCCCGCCGCCGTCTTCTTCAAGTCCGTGGGCCTGAACGTGGCCGCGGACTCCATGATACAGCTGCCGCTGATGGAGCTGCCGGGCGGCATGGTGGTCATCCTCGGCGACGACCCCGGCGCCAACTCCTCGCAGAACGAGCAGGACAACCGCTGGTTCGCCCGCATGAGCTACATGCCCGTGTTCGAACCGGCCTCGCCCGCCGAGGTTTACGTGATGTACAAGGAAGCCGCCGCCCTGGCCGCCGCGCGCCGGGCGCCGGTGATACTGCGCCTCACCACCCACGTCTGTCACGCCCGGGAGAAGGTCAGCTTCGGCCGCCTGCCCGAGGCCGCTTACGACTGGACGCCGCGCTTCGACGCGAAGAACGGGCCCTATGTGCCCATCACCTCCGCCGTTTTCCCTCTCAAGAAGCGGGCCCTGGAAAAACTGGACGCCTGGGCCGACTACGGCGAGAAAAGCCCGCTCAACGCCGTTTACAAAGGGCCCGAGAGCGACAAGCGCCGCGGCGCCATAGCGGCGGGCCTGCCCGCCCTGTGCCTGCTGGAAGCCCTGCGTTCGGCCGACGCGCCGGTGGACCTGCTCAAACTTGGCGTCTCCTACCCGCTGCCCGCCGGGCTGGTGGTAGACTTTCTCCGCTCCCACGAGGAGGTTTACGTTTTCGAGGAGCTGGACCGGGTGATGGAGCCCGAATTGAAAGCCCTGGCCTACGACCGGGGCCTCGCCTGCCGTATCCATTCCCGCCGGGACCACCACGAGCTCATGGGCGAGACCAGCCCGGAGCGGGCGCGGGCCGCCCTGAACGAGGCCTGGCCGGAACTGTTCCCCGCCCCGGAGAAGCGCTCCGCGGCCCTGCCCGCCGCGCGCCTGCCGCAGATGTGTCCGGGCTGCGGCCACCGCTCGGCTTTCCACGCCATAAAGAAGGCCTTGCCGCCGGGCGCCATCACCGTGGGCGACATCGGCTGCCATTCGCTCGGCTTCCTGCCGCCCTACAACATGGGCGAGATCCTGTTCTCCATGGGGCATTCGGTGTCCACGGCCGCTGGCCTGGCGCTGGGCAACAACAGCCGCAAGGTGGTGGCTTTCGTGGGCGACTCCACGTTCTTCCACGCCGGCCTGCCCGGCCTGGTGAACGCGGTTTCCCGCGACAGCGACATTACGCTGGTGCTGCTCGACAACGGCACCACGGCCATGACCGGCCACCAGCCCCGCCCCGGCAACGGGGAGATAGGCGAGCGCCTGAACCTGCCGGAACTGCTGAAAGCCCTCGGCGTGAAATTCCTGCGCGAGTGCGACGCCTACGAGCAGGAGAAGCTGGGCGGCTTCATGAAGGAAGCCATGGACCACAAGGGCTTCGCCGTGGTGATAGCCCGCCATCCCTGCATGCTGAAGTTCATGCGCGAGCGCCGGCGGGCCAACCCCGGCCTCAAGACGCAGCACGTGGACGTGGACCAGGCGAAATGCGCCAGGCATTATACCTGCGCGGCCGACTTCGCCTGCCCGTCGTTCGTGCGGCACGAGGACGGCTCGGTGACCGTCAACCCCGAGCTCTGCATAGGCGACGGTTCCTGCATCCAGACCTGCCCGGCGAAAGCCATAGGGAGGAACAAATGAGCGTCTTCAACATTTACCTCTGCGGAGTGGGCGGCCAGGGCATAGGCCTGCTGGCGGCGGCGCTGGCCCAGGCGGCCGAGCGCTCCGGGCTGAAGGTCATCGCCTGCGACACGCACGGCCTGGCCCAGCGCGGCGGCGTGGTGTCTTCCCACATCCGGCTGGGCGACGGCGCCCTGACGCCGCTGGTGCCCGAAGGCGGGGCGGACCTGGTGCTGGCCCTGGAGCGGCTGGAAGCCCTGCGCGGGGCCGCGCAGTACCTGAAGGCGGGCGGCAAGGTTTTTTATTACGACACGGCCTACCAGCCGGTGAGCGTGAGGAGCGGCAAGGCCAAGTACCCGTCCGCGGAAGAAGTGAAGAAAGCCGTGGAGGAACTGGGCGGGACCGCGGCGGCCGTGAACGCCGGCGAATTGCGCGACCCGCGCATGCAGAACTCCGCCCTGCTGGGCCGCCTGGCGGCAGAAGGCGCGGTGCCCGGCCTGGCGGCCGGGGCGCTCGAAGAGGTTTTAAAGGAAATAGCGCCGGGGGCTTCCCTGGAGGAGAACCTGGCCATCTTCCGCGCGGCCGCTAAACCTTAAGTAAGGGAAGGGGACGCTGCACAATAACTCAATAACCCGGTTATTGAGTTATTGTGCAGCGTCCCCTATACTGGAAGTTCGTAGAGGGTTATCTTTTTGTTGGTGTCGCTGAAATACTTCAGCGCCCACGGGGTGGGGAAAAAGACCACCGGGTTGCCGGCCGAGTCCGAGCCCAGCCGCACGTTGTCCCCCAGGTGTATCATCCCCGAATTGAGCTGCGCGGCGCCGTCGGCGTCCAGCCAGCGCACGAACTGCCACGGCGACGGTTCCAGCACCGACTTCACGCCGTATTCCTCTTCCAGCCTGTACTGCGTCACTTCGAACTGCAGCGGCCCCACGGCCGCCAGCAGCAGCGAGGAGGCCGGCGCGTCCTTCACCTGGAACTGCTGCACCACGCCTTCGAGGATGAGCTGTTCCAGGCCGTTCTTGAACGGCTTGAACTTGCTGGGCACCGGGTTGGTGAGGTAGGTGAAGCATTCCGGCGGGAAGCGCGGGATCTCGTTGAAAATTATGGCGGGGTTCTCGGTCAGGGTGTCGCCTATCTTGTAGTCCTGGTGGCCCACCAGGCCCACGATGTCTCCCGGGTACGCCTCGTCCACCGTTTCTCTTTCCTGGCCGAAAAGTTTATTGGAGTTGGACAGCCGCACCTTGCGGCCGTCGCCCATGTGGTGCACCTGCATGTCGCGCGTGAACTTGCCCGAGCAGACCCGCACGAAGGCCACCTTGTCGCGGTGGCGCGGGTTCATGTTGCCCTGGATCTTGAAAATGAAGCCGGAGAAGTCCTTGGTCTCGGGGGCGATGGAGCCTATGGTGGCGTCGCGCGGGCCGGGGGCGGCCGAATGCTCCACGAAGCCGTCGAGCATGAGCTGGATGCCGAAATTGTTCACGGCGCTGCCGAAGAACACGGGCGTGACTTCGCCGGCCAGTACCTCTTCGCTGTCGTAGGCCGTGCCCGCCAGGTCCAGCATGCCCACTTCCTCTATAAAATTGCGGTAGCTGACGGAGTCCAGCTTTTCCTTTATCTGCGGGTCGTCGAGGCCCGCCGTTTCCACGCCGGCCTTGAAGGCGCCGCCGGGGGTGCGCTCGAACAAATGCGCCTGGCGCGTCATGCGGTCATAGACGCCCTTGAAATCCTTGCCGTTGCCCATGGGCCAGTTCACCGGGAACGGCTTGAGGCCCAGCACCTTCTCCAGCTCGTCTATCAGTTCCAGCGGCTCGCGCGCGGGCCGGTCCATCTTGTTCATGAAGGTGAAAATGGGGATGCGGCGGCGGCGGCACACCTCGAAGAGCTTGAGCGTCTGCGCCTCTATGCCCTTGCCGGCGTCTATCACCATTATGGCGGCGTCCACGGCGGTGAGCACGCGGTAGGTGTCTTCCGAGAAATCGCGGTGGCCGGGGGTGTCCAGCAGGTTTATGCGGTAGCCGGCGTAATCGAACTGCAGCACGGTGGAACTGATGGAGATGCCGCGCTTTTTTTCCAGCTCCATCCAGTCGGAAGCCGTGGCGCGCTGGTTCTTGCGCGCCGTCACGGTGCCGGCCAGGTGCAGCGCGCCGCCGTAAAGCAGCAGCTTTTCCGTCAAGGTGGTCTTGCCGGCGTCGGGGTGGGAAATGATCGCGAAAGTGCGGCGTCTCTTGATCTCATCCATGGCTGTTCATATAGGGTAACTTTTATCCGGCCCAAAAAACAAACCTCCCGGCGGGAGGGCCGGGAGGTCGGGGTGGCGGGGGCCCTCAGGCCTTCTGGGCCGGGGGCGCGGCGCGGAAGACCGGGCCGGGGAACCAGAACAGCCGGCGGCCGGCCACCGGGTTGAGCAGCAGCGCGAAGGCGATCCAGAGGGCTATGAGGCCCAGCAGGATGGTGAGCGCCGCTATGGGCAGGGCCAGCGCGGCGGTGCCGGTAAGGCCGGCTACGATCTTGAAGACGTACATGAGGTCTATCACCAGCAGGAACAGGAACAGCAGCCCGCTGAAGAAGCCGAAGCCGTAGGTCATGGCCGCGAAGATAAGCAGGAAGCAGCAGTCCACGGCGAGCAGCACGTGGTGGTCGGGCATGAGGCCGTTGGCGATGGAGGTGAGGAGCCACCAGTTCATGACCCAGTTGAAGGCGAAGGCGGTGAACAGCGTGCCGCCGTAGAGGTTCTTATTGGCCAGGCTCATGACGCCGGCCAGGAACTGGCAGCCGCCGCCGAAGAGCAGGCAGAGGATGGCCGCGGTCTTGAGGGCGGCCGGGGTGAGCGTGAGCCCCAGGGCTATGGGCGCGAGCGCGGCGCAGCCTACGGCCAGGCCTATGAGGCCCATGGGCGTGGGTTCCGCGAATATGGGGACTGGCAGATTGTGCTGGGTTTCCATTTTACCTCCTGAAGCTGCCGGCTTTTACGCCGGGCCGTAAAATTATACCACAGAGAGCGCGCGCGGAAATTTTGTATAGTTCACTTATGAAAAGAACTTCCGCCCTGCTGCTCGCTCTGGCCCTCGCGGCCTGCGGCAAATCCTCCGATAAGCCGGCCACGGCCAAGAAAGGCCTGCCCGCCCCGGAAATAAAGATAGAGAAGATGCTAAAGGGAGATCTTAAAGAGCTCAAGGGCTGGGAGGACCTCAAGGGCAAGGCCGTGGTGCTGGAGTTCTGGGGCACCACCTGCCATCCCTGCATTACCAATATTCCGCACATGAACGAACTCACCGAGAAGTTCAAGGACAAGCCGGTGGTGTTCATCCAGGTCTCCAAGGAGAGCGAGGAGAAGGTGAAGGAATTTTTGGCCGATCACGACATGAAAGCCAACGTGGCCGCCGGCGCCGTGGACGCCTTCAAGAAGTTCAAGATCTTCGGTATCCCGCACGCGGCGCTGATAGACAAGAAAGGCGTGTTCCAGGGCGGCCTGCACCCCGGCCGGCTCAAGGAAGAGACCATAGAGGCCCTGCTGGCCGGCAAGGAGATCTCCGGCGCTGAAGAGCAGGAGGACGAGGAAGCCAAGCCGGGGGAAGCCTCCGCGGCCGGCGAAAAGTCCCTGGCGTTCTTCTCCGTCGCTTCCGCCGGCGCCAAGCCCAAGCTGAGCTACGGCGACACCGAGTTCCAGGCCGACGCGATGACGCTGGATTACATCATAGAGACCGCCATGGGAGCGGTCCACGGCGTGGAGTTCGTGGACGTGCCTGAGGACGTCAAGAACCGCAAACTCAAGGTGACGGCGCGCGTGGCGCGCGTGGAAGGCGCCGACAACGAGCGGCGCCTGATGGAGCTGTTCGCCTCCGGCATGAGCGGCGCCCTGCCCGTGAACATCCGCATAGCCAGGAAGGAAAAGAAGGTGTGGCTGCTCAAGCGCAACGGGGCGCTGAAGCCCGGCCTGGCCAAGACCGAGAACTTCGGCGGCCGCAGCATGAGCAAGGACGGCAAAGGCGCCACCATGGACGCCTCCGGGGCCGAACTGGGAGACCTGGCCAACGAGCTGGAAGACTGGCTGGGCGCGCCGGTGCTCGACGAGACCGGCCTGACCGGCAACTATAAATACAGGGTGGAAGTGAAAGAGCTCACCGCCAAGGCCGTGAACGCCGAACTGGCCGACAAACTGGGCCTTAAACTGGTGGAGGCCCGCCGCGAGGTGGAGATAGCCGAAGTGCGCGGGATAAAAAACGGCGCTAAGAAACTGTAAGCGCCGCGCCGCCCAAAAGAAAGCCGCCGGGAGGTCCCGGCGGCTTCTTCTTTTTACGCCAGGGGTGTCAGTGCACGCCGTGCATCCACTTGCGCAGCTTGGGCGTTACTACCAGCAGCAGCAGCGCCGCGCCTATGCCGGTGGCCGTGGGGATCATGTAGAAGTTCACGTGGTTCATGGCGTCGTAGTTGCCGGCGAAGAAGCCGCCCACGAAGCCGGCCGCCACGCTGGACAGGAACCAGACGCCCATCATGAGCGAGCCGAACTGTACCGGCGCCAGCTTGGTGACGAGCGACAGCCCCACGGGGGAGAGGCACAGCTCGCCCAGCGTGTGAAAGAAGTACGCGCCCACCAGCCACAGCACGCTGACCGGGCCGCTCTGCTGGTAGGCCGCGGCGGCCGCTATCATCACTATGAAGCCGACGGCCAGCAGACCAAGCGCTATAGCGAACTTCACCGGGCTCGAAGGTTCTTTTCCCCGCTCCGCGAGGTTTATCCACATGCCGGAGAAGAAAGGCGCCAGCACCACTATGAACAGCGGGTTCAGGGACTGGAAGAAGCTGGCCGGCATTTCCCAGCGCCAGCCGCCCAGCGTGAGCCAGCGGTTCGTTTCGTTCTTGGCGAACAGCGTCAGCGAGGAGCCCGCCTGTTCGAAAGCGGACCAGAAGAAGATGGAGAAGAACACCATGATAAAGATCACCGCGAGCCGCTGTTTCTCTACGTGCGTGAGGTTGGATTTCTCCGGCTTGGACGCGTAGGCGTAGACCAGGCCGACCAGCACTGCCAGACCGGCAAAACCGTAGAGCCATTTCGGGATGCGGCTGAAGATCTCATAGCCGTTGAACTGCATCGCCGAGAGCACCAGGAACGCCGTTATCAGCGAAACCAGCGTCACGGGGACCCAGTAATCGGTCTGCGGGTCCGTGGGCCGCAGGCCCTTATCGCCCAGCAGGGATTTCTGGCCCCACAGGTACATTACCAGGCCCAGCACCATGCCCACGCCGGCCGCGCCGAAGCCGTAATGCCAGCCAACCTTCTCGCCGAGCGCGCCGCAGACCAGCGGCGAGAAGAAGGCGCCCACGTTGATGCCCATGTAGAAGATGGTGAAACCGCCGTCGCGGCGCGGGTCGTTCTCTTCGTAGAGCTTGCCCACCACGGTGGAGATGTTGGGCTTGAAGAAGCCGTTGCCCAGGATCAGCAGGATCATGGCGCCGAAGAAGAAGGGAAGGGCAGGGAAGGCCATGGCGAAATGGCCGAGGGCCATCAGCACGGCGCCAACCACTATGGCCTTGCGCTGGCCCAGGTAGCGGTCCGCTATGTAGCCGCCGAGGAGCGGCGTAAAGTAAACGAGTCCGGTGTACCAGCCGTAGACCTGCGCGGATTTTTCGGTGGAGAACATGAGCGGCCC
>Ga0209212_1004799_pt1 | contig 16479 bp, 11 predicted proteins | sample RifGroC2_FD_183996 | JGI IMG/M metagenome (GOLD analysis project Ga0209212, IMG submission 183996) | Groundwater microbial communities from Rifle, Colorado, USA - Groundwater C2 (SPAdes) (version 2) | ecosystem: Environmental > Aquatic > Deep subsurface > Groundwater | place: Rifle, Colorado...
GGCACAGGTTCTGAAACAATGAAGAGGATCGCCGCCCCAATGGTCGGCGGCGTTGTTACCTCAGGCATAATGGAGCTCCTCATCTATCCAGCAATTTACTTTATATGGAAGGGGTGGTCTTTAAAAGAAAAGAGATGAATTCTAACAGGTAAATTCTAAAGATAAAGGAGATTCAATCCTTTCTTGGTTCCCGAAAAGTTAACAGCAATATCTATATAAGATAAAGATAGACAGTATTGGAGTTTTTAAAACTTATTTTGGATAAAGGTGTTGTAATATATATAGAAGATTGAGAAAATAAAACATTAGGATTCTTATTTTGGACAAATGTTATGTATCGAACTTTTATCAAAAATAATTTTACTTATCCTCTCCGTATTGCAAAGAGACTTATCCTGACGGGGAGTATTCATAGCAAAAAATATATAGAATGTTTAAATTCCATTGCACATCAAAACCTCCTTAATAAGGCTATATTGAATTTTTCAATTGATATTGAATTGCTGGATGAGCGAAAAGCTGAAAGGTCAAGAAGGATATTTGATGAATTAATCAGTTTGGTCAAAGAACATTCTCTGAGCCTGACATGGGCAGTTATGGGGAATATTAATTCTATCAATCTTTCCTTTCCTTATCTTATTGAAAAGATAATTAGTGTGCCTAATCAGGAGATAGCATCACATTCTTTTTCTCATCCTGATTTTACCTCCCTTAATAAACAGGAGGCAATTGATGATATAAAAAGCTCCCTTCGTTGTTTTAATGAAAGAGGATTGAGTCCAAAAACCTTTATATTCCCATGGAATAAGGCAGGGTATATAGAAGAGATTAAAAAGGCAGGGTTTGAATCTTACAGGGGATATTCCAATCAAACGATTCACAGGGATAAGGAAGGGCTTATTGTGTTTCCTGCAGATTTATGCCTTAACCCTTCTGGTTTTACTTCAAAAGAGATTATCTCATTGATTGATGAAGCTGTAAGATATAAAATATTGATAAATATTTTTACTCATCTTCTGGAATTTAGAGACGAGGTTGAGCTTAATAATTTTCTCGAGCCGATTTTTTCTTATGTAAAAATGTGTGAGAATAACGATCAACTCGATACAATGACAATGAGAGAGATAACAGATGACATTGGAAAGGGTATTGCCGGATTACTCTGACCCGCAGTTCATTCACCACCTGTGCCGCTATCAATTTGCCGAAAGGTATGTAAGAGGCAAAAATGTTCTCGATGACGGCTGCGGGAATGGTTATGGGGCGGATTATCTCTCTAAAACAGCCTCATCGGTAACAGGTGTTGATATTTCCGAAGATGCAATCGGCTACGCATCTAATAACTACAATCGTTCCAATCTAATCTTCAGGCAAATGGATTCAGCCTGTCTTCAATTTAAGGATGAGACCTTTGATACGGCTGTCTCTTTTGAAGTCATAGAGCATCTCTCGCCTGCCGATTGCGAAAGTTATATAAAAGAGATAAAAAGGGTAGTAAAGAAGGGAGGAATTATTCTTATCAGCACGCCAAATCACGATACTGCAAGGATTCATTTAAAAAGTGAAGGTATATCAATATGCCCTCACCATATCAACAACCTTGTTGCAAAGGAATTTAAAAGACTGTTGAAGCCGCATTTTAACTCTTTTGCAATTTATGGGCAGAGGTTGAAAGGGTCGTTCATATACTCTTTCCTTAGAACCCTCGATATTTTCAATCTTCGTCTAAGACTGTTTTCTCCTTCACAGAGAGAAGCTTTCTATGTATCAATGGACATGAAAAAAAATAATAATCCAAAGACCGAAGATTATGTTATAAGCAGATATATGATTCATCAGTGTCAGACATTTGTTGCCGTATGTAACCGGTTATGAGAACAGAACAAGAATATTATAGGACTTCCCTTGCTGTAAAAAAGGCGTCAATCTATATTCCCTTCTATATCTCTGTCCTTCTGTTTGGGATATTCATCAGTGATTTTTTATTCAACCTTTCTCTGAAAAAACTTGCATTTATACCGATATCTCTCGCTGCCCTGATTTTTTTATCAAAAGACTGGGAGAAGTCCATCAAACTTTTTTTTTGTTATCTTTCAATAGAGGGACTTCTTAAGGTAGTCACCAATTATCATCCTGCTATTCATGTCGGTGCAGATATTCTCCTGCTTCTAATCTGTCTGAACTGGTTTTTTACCACTGTGGTAATAGGTTTCAGGGAGGCAAAATTCAGGAAGGCGCCGATAACCTTGCCGATTATATTTTTTGTTATCTGGGTACTGATAGAAATAGTAAATCCTTATGCAATCAGCCTCTATGCAAGCGTAGCCTCGTTCAAAGTGCATATAACCATGATTCCTTTATATTTCTTTGCCTATTTTTTTACTAATTCAAGAGAGCAGATTGTAAAATACTGGAATCTATTTCTCGGTATATGCTTGATGGTATGTGTATTTGCAGTGATTGAGTATATACTTGGACCAAAATCCATCTCATGGATGAGTCCAACCTATTTGGAGAAACTTGAAAACTTCCCTGGTCTTCTATACCGTCCTTTTTCAACTACTGCTGTGCCCGGCGGGGCGTCAATCTTCGCCCATATTGCCGGACTCTTTGTCGTGTCTTCACTTTTTTTAAAAAACTCTATACTTAAAAAAGTATTTATATATTTTCTTCTATTCTTTGCAATTTTAACACTTTTCGTTTCTCAGGTAAGACAGCTCTTTCTTGCCTTTCTTCTTGTTATGATTGTTTCATCTTTTATGATGAAACGGTATCTTTCAAAAACTGTGTTTAACATGATGGTCATCGGTATAATAGGAGTGCTTGGCTTTCAGGTTGCCCTTGAATATGCCTTGAAGGAGTCAGTAATTCTTAAAAGGTTTTCCACACTTCTTAATGTTGAGACATATGAAACTGCCCGTGTTGGAGGTTTTCATAGGATGATTGATGTGGCTATTAAATATCCGTTTGGTGCCGGTATGAGCCGAACCGGCTCTGCAGCAACAAAATTCTGGGAGGAGATAAAAAAAGGCAGAAGTGTGTCGCCATTTGTTGGTGCGGTTGATAATTATTTTGCAGCAATGATGGTGGAAACCGGAATACCCGGCACATTACTAATTACTTTTATTTTTCTCTATTTCATTATAAAGGGTTATCAAATCCAGATGAATATGAGAGATAAGGAATTAAAAGTTGTAGCTGCATCTATTACTGCATTTTTCATGAGCCTTTTTATCATATCTTTTGGCTCCCAGCCTATTACGGCAAATCCATATCAATCCCTTTTCTGGTTTTTGGGTGGAATCCTTTTGAAATTACCGAAGATTGAGATGATGAACAAAGACTTGAACACTAATGACACGAATAGACAAATTAAATGAAACGCTACATTGTGGGGGATGAACCCCCACGCTTGTTTTTAATCTGCGGTAATCTATGAAATCTGCGGATAAAGGGGATTTTAAAGTGAAAATTGCATTTGTCATACACGATATAAACAAGGAAGGCGGGCAGGAGAGATATTGTGCGGAATTAATTGAGAGGTTATCAAAATCTCATGAGGTGCATATTTTTGCCGTAACGATGTGCGACATGGAAACAGGAGGGTCGGTATCTTTTCACAAAGTTCCTGTTATTAGCTCCATTACTCTGCTTAAATCATTTCTATTTTTTATAATTTCTTCATGGATGCTTAAGAGGTATTCGTTTGATATTATTCATGGAAATGGAGGGAATTGTCTCGGAGCAAATATAATCACGACACACTATTGTCATAAGGGCTGGGGAACGGCAGTCAGATTATTTCTCAAGGATGCAGCCTGCTGTCTTAAAAAGGTCTATCGCAGTATTGTTATGAAAATGGATATTATAATGGAGGAGTATATTTATAGCTCAAAAAAATGTAAGCTGATAATAGCCAATTCAATAAAAACAAAGAAGGAGTTAATGGAGTATTATAGTATCAGTGATGAATTAATCAGGGTTATCTATCTTGGAGTAGATACAGAATTGTTTAATCCATCAAACAGGGATGTTTATAGAGTAGATATTCGCAATGCCTTTAAAATACCAGATGATGCCTGTCTTCTGCTCTTTGTCGGTGCAATGGAAAGAAAAGGACTTTTCTATCTCCTGCAAAGCCTCAGATTATTAAAGGAGGTGAATGTATTTTTAATTATTGCCGGTAAAGGCGATGAAGGGTATTTCAGAAGAGAGGCGAAAATGCTTGGGGTTGAAGGGATGATAAGATTTGCAGGACAGAGAAATGATATTTATAAATATTATGCCTCTGCCGATGTTTTTATAATGCCGACTCTCTATGAACCATTCGGAATGGCTGTTACAGAGGCTATGGCATCCGGTCTCCCTGTGGTTACAAGCCGTCAGGCAGGAGTTTCCGAGCTTATTACAGAGGGGGAAGACGGTATATTGCTTGATAACCCTGCAGACCCTGAAGAAATAGCCCACCGTATTATCCCGCTGATACTGGATAAGGATTTAAGATTGAAAATTGGGCAGAAGGCAAGAAAAAAGGCAGAATCAATGTCATGGGATAAAATGGCTGTAGAAACAGTGAATTTGTATGAAGAGATAAAAAGGAAATTATATAGCCCTTAATAGCCCTTGTTCATGTTAGGGAAAATAGAGATATGAGAGTAGCCGTAGTGTCACATTCCTGTGTTGTAGCGATAAATCGTAAGATATATTTTGAGCTTGCAAAATTCAGCGATATTGAGCTTACACTTTTCACCCCTTCATACTGGAAATCCGATATAAGGATGAAAATTGAGAGGGCAGATGAATCAGAGGGTGAAAAGGGAAGAATAATATACATTAATCCGTATTTTGCAGGTAATGGCTCTCTTTATTTTTATGAATATCGTTTTAAAAAAGAACTCAAAGACATAAAGCCTGAAATTATTTTTATACATGAAGAGCCTTGGAGCCTCTCTGCCCTGCAGACTGTATATTTTTCTTCCATTTTTAAACCCAGGATTTTATTTTATACCAACCAGAATATATACAAGAGATACCCTTTCCCCTTTAATCAAATCCAGAAATATATGTTCAGCTCTGCTGCCGAAGGTGTTGCCGTAAGCATGGAGTGTGAGACTGTCCTGCGAAGGCATGGCTTTAATAAAAATATTACTTTACTTCCCTTTGCAGCAGATACAGCAGTCTTTTGCAGGAAAGAGAGCAATAAATTGAGAGGGCAGATGGGGTTGAAGGGTTTTATATACGGATATATAGGGAGATTGACCAGAGAGAAAGGATTGTTGACCCTCCTTGAGGCTTCTTACATATTAAAAAATGACAAATCTATAAATAAAGAGGATTTTAAAATTCTGATTGTCGGTGATGGATATTTAAAAAATGAGATGAATATGTTTATTTCAAAAAGAGGTTTAGAGGATATTGTTATAATACATCCATCTGTTCCTCATAATAGTGTATCTGAATATCTGAACTGTATTGATACCTTTATCCTCCCGTCTATGACAACTACACGATGGAAGGAGCAGTTCGGGAGGGTAATCATTGAGTCATTATCATGTGGAGTGCCTGTTATTGGTTCAGATTCAGGGGCAATTCCAGAACTTATATCAGATACAGGAGGAGGAATAATCTTTCCCCAAGGTAATGCAGAGGTGCTTTCCGAAAAAATGTCTCAGATAATGAATAACCATGATTTAAGGTTTCAAGTGATAGAAAAAGGGGAGAGGAGTGTTCGTGAGAGATATTCAATTAAGGCAGTAGCACAGCAGCTTTATCAAATATTAGCATAAGGAAGAGCATAAATATGCCGCAAAGACACGAAGACACAGAGAAATAAACCAGATTAAACTGCTTAAACTGTTTAAACCGTTTAAACCGCTTTTAAAAACTCTGTGCCTTTGTGTCTTGGTGGCTATATAATTTCACACACTTATGAAAATATTAATGGTCTCTGACGGTTATTTTCCTGAACGAATAGGCGGGAGTTACAGGTATCTGACAGCCCTTTCCATGGAGCTGACTAAAAGGGGGCATGAGGTTCATGTAATTATTCCTAAGTCTGCTGAGGGATTGAAGGAGAATGAAATAATTAATGGTGTTGTAATGCATCGTTTTAATTATAACAGGAGGCTGCCTGCAATAAGTTTTCTATCTCAGATTATAGGTTCACGAAGAAAATTTAAAGAGATATTACGGGAAATAAAACCCTCCTTGATTAATTTCCATCACGCCCTTCCATCAATAGGTATCATAAGTATCAAGCTAATAAAAATGATACCGAAGGTATATACTTTTTATGGTCCATGGGGGGAAGAGTATAGTATTAGAAATAAGCCGTCATTATTGTCAAATTTATATACAAAAATAATGCTGCTTTTTGAGAACTATGTTCTTAAAAGGTGTAAAAGATTTCTTGTATTGAGTGAATTCTCCAGAAAACAATTGAACGAGATTCATAGAATACCTTTAGAAAGAATTTCTGTAATACGGGCAGGGCTGGATATAGATTTTTTCTCTCCCGGCAGTAAGATGGATGCAAGAAGGAGATTGAATATACCTGAGAAGTGCAAAGTCTTACTCACAGTAAGAAGATTAGACCCCCGTATGGGTCTTGATATATTACTCAAGGCATTTAAAATCGTTATAGAACAAATAGGTGAAATAAGACTTATTATAGTAGGTTCTGGACCAGAACTCATGGCACTGAAGAAATTACGGGATGACATGGGTATCAGTGATTCGGTTGATTTTGCAGGTTTTGCTGCAGAGGAAGAACTTGTCTATTTCTACAGGGCTGCGGATATGACTGTTATCCCGTCAAAAGGGCTGGAGGGTTTTGGACTTATGACAATTGAGTCTCTATCATGCGGTACCCCTGTCATTGGAACTCCTGTTGGCAGCACGATTGAAATACTTGGAACCTTTAATAAAAATCTCCTTTTCAGCGGGATTCAGTCCGATTCTATAGCTGAAAAAATTATTCAGGTGTTTTCCGGTGATTCGGATGGCAAACTTCCCACAGGTGAGGAATGCAGAAGCTATATCAAGAAAAACTACAGAATAGATGAAATGGTAAAAAATGTTGAGGATTTTTACTTTGAGACACTTAAAAAAAAGATATTGATTATTGATTCAGCGTCTGAAATAGGCGGTGCTGAGATATTTCTTCTAAGATTTATTGAAAGATTAAATAGGAATAAATATCAACCCCTTTTTTTTCTACTGCAGAAGGGAGGCAGATTATCGGAAGAGCTTTTAAAAAGAGGATATAGCGTGACAGGTATTACTGTTGACCTTTCTGCATGGAGAAAGCCTGTCCCCGAAAGCTCCCCTGATTACTACTTTCTGGGGCAAGTTTATCAGGGAAGGGGGGCATCAAAAAGGGTTCTAAAGGTATTTTCTATGGGAGTTAAAACAATCCCACAATTATTTAAGATATTTTTTCATATAAAAAAAATGGATGTGGATATAATTCAGACATCATGCAATAAGTCGCATATCTTTGGAACTGTATTCGCTGTGTTCTTAGGGGTTCCCGTTCTGTGGACACTGCATGATTATATTTCAAAAGAGCATTTCTCTTTTCCCTTGAGAAAACTACTTGTAATATTTTCGCTTTTTTCAGCCAGGATTATCGCCTTTTCAGATGCAGTGAGGAATCAATTCATATTAGAAGGGGCACAAGTGAAAAAAATTGTTACCATCCATCATGGGATTGATGCGGCAAGTTTCAGGGGAGGGGCTAAAGAAGGTATCCGCAGAGAACTCAAGTTATCCGAGAAAACAAAGGTGGTTACAGTTATAGGAAGGATTTCTTACTGGAAAGGGCAGGAATATCTTATTCGTAGTATTCCAAAAATTATAAGAAGTTTCCCTGACAGTAAATTTCTGATTGTTGGTGATGCCATTTTCGGCGAAATGGCAGTAAAAAGAGGTATAGAAAAATTAATCAGAGACACGGGTCTTACAGATTATTGTATTATGTGCGGATGGCGTGATGATATTGCAGGCATTTTAAAGGAAACAGATATACTTGTTCATACATCGTCAAGACCCGAACCATTCGGTCTTGTGCTGCTTGAAGGTATGGCTATGGGAAAACCGATTATTGCGACTAATATGGGCGGAGTAACCGAGATAATATCCTATGGCATTACCGGTCTCCTTGTAAGACCGGCAGACAGCGATGCTATTGCAGAGGCTGTTATAAATCTTTTCTTAAATCCAGCAGAGGCTGATAGAATGGGCAGGGCAGGGCAGGAGAGGGTAGAGAGATTCTTTGATATAGGGGTAATGAGCAAGAAGATTGAAATGGTATATGATGAAATCATTGATAAAAGTTCTCCATATAGGCAAGTTCTATTATCCATTTAAGGGCGGCATAGAGACCTTTCTGCGACAGTTAAGTGCATCTCTAAAGGAGAAGGTTGATATAGATATACTTGTTGCAAATACGAATTTTACCACTATAACAGAAGTAATAGATGGAATCAGAGTAACAAGGGCTGCCAGTGCAGGGGTATTTTTATCCACACCCCTGTGTCCATCGTTTTTTAAGTTTATCCGCTCATCAGATGCTGATATTATACATATCCATTCTCCAAATCCAATGGCTGAAATGGCTTATCTGTTATCAGGGGATGGGAAGAGGAGTGTAGTCTCCTATCATAGCGATATTTTAAGGCAGAAAATAACGGGGACACTTTATACTCCGTTTCAGAAAAGACTATTGAGCCGGGTTAACAGGATTGTAGTTGCAACTCCGAATCATATACAATATTCGCCTATTTTAGAGGCATTCAGAGAAAAGAGTGTTGTTATTCCATATGGAATTGATTTAAACCGCTTTGATGTAACAGATAATATCAGAGAGAAGGTTTCTGAAATAAAAAGTATATATGGAGGCAGGCATATTATTTTATTTGTTGGGCGGCTGATATACTATAAAGGGGTTGAATATCTGATACAGGCTATGCATGATGTAGAGGCGGTACTTTTAATTGTTGGTTCAGGTAATGAGGAAGCAAAATTAAAAAACCTTGCTTATAATCTCGGCATATCAGAAAAGTGTATCTTTCTTGGTGATGTAACTGATGAAAACCTTGTTTCTCTATACCATGCCTGTGATATTATGGTGCTGCCATCTATAGAAAGGAGTGAGGCATTCGGGATTGTCCAGATTGAGGCATTTGCCTGCGGGAAACCGGTCATAAGCACAAATCTTAAAACAGGTGTCCCGTATGTTAATCAGAATGGAAAGACAGGACTGGTTGTTGAACCACGGAGCCATCGGACGATATCAAGTGCTATACAAATATTGCTTTCTAATGAAGATATGCGTGATGAGATGGGGAGAAGGGGGAGGCTCAGGGCTGAGGAGGAGTTTTCAATCAATAAAATGGGCGAGAGGTATCTCAATTTATACAATGAAGTAATAGGAAAGTTTTCCTAAAAGAAAGAAGAACACGAATTTCACGAATATACGAATGTCACAAATATGTAGCGTGGGGGTTCATCCCCCACAATGTAGCGTTTCATTTATGAACAACAAAGCCGACCATAAAGGTCGGCACTACGGATTAATTCGTGTAATTCGTCAATTCGTGTCATTCGTTTTCTAAGTATTTATGCTAAATATTTTCATAATTGCCTTAATATCAGCTTTTGCCATTACATATTTTTCTTCACATGCCGTTATCTATCTGGTGGGGAAGTATTCTATTTTTGATATGCCTGGCGAAAGGAAGATTCATACCCATCCTGTTCTGACCCTTGGGGGTCTGTCTTTTATTTTTACATTTTATATAATGATTATCGGGGGTCTTATTATATATCCGCAGTTTGCCGGACAGATTCTTCTGCATAACCTGACTGCATTGATTGTATCCCAGATTTTAATTGTCGGTTTGGGGATATATGACGATTTAAGAGGACTGTCTGCCGGGATAAAATTTACAATACAGTTAGGAGCTTCCGTAATTCTCATTTATTTTCTCGGTTTTTCAATTAATATAATTACGAATCCATTCGGAGGGGAAATACACTTAGGTATATTTTCAGTGCCTATAACCATTCTATGGCTTGTAGGGATAACAAACGCTATAAATCTGCTTGATGGGCTTGATGGGCTGGCAGCAGGTATTGTCCTCATATCCTCATTATTTCTGTCATTTGTATCCCTTTATCTGGGGCAGAATGGTGTTGCACTGCTCTTTATTATTTTGGCATCCTCTCTGCTTGCTTTTTTAAAATTTAATTTTTACAAGGCGAGGATATTTATGGGGGATACCGGCAGCATGTTTTTAGGATTTACTATAGCAGTTCTATCCCTTTTGATAAGTATGAAGACGACCGTTTCTCTATCTTTAATGGTTCCAATAATATCCCTCGGCATACCTATCATGGATACATCCGTTTCATTTTTCAGGAGGCTTTTAAAAAAAGACAATCCCTTTAGAGGCGATAAGCTTCATATCCATCATATTCTTCTTCAATCAGGTCTATCACACCATCATGTTGTAATATTGGTCTGGGTGATTACTCTTTTATTTAACATCATCGCCCTATGCTTCATGCTAATACCAGGAAGATATTCCCTGCTGATTCTTTTGATTTTTGCCTGTATGGTTGCAACAGGTATCATGTTTCTTGAGTTTATCAAAAGGGAAAAAATAAGCATTAAATAATGAATTATTGAATTGATAATGGTAAAATAGTGGAAAAGAACAAAGATTTGAACACAAATAACACGAATGGGACAAATTACACGAATAACTACTAATTACAGAAAATATTTTTACTTTCAATTTTGGTTTTTATTCGTGCCATTCGTATATTCGTGAAATTCGTGTTCCAGAATTTTATAATTTCTTATGGACGAACAAAAAGGCCTTGAAACAAAAGAACTGCTATCTCTTTTTGAAATAAGTCAGGCACTTTCTTCAACTCTCGTGCTGGATGAATTGTTTGAACTCGTGCTGCAATCAGCTAAAAATGTGATTCAGGCAGATAGAGGTTCAATAATACTGTATGACAGAAAAAAGGAAAAACTTTATCTTAAGGCATCTTTCGGAATGGACGATAAAAAGGAGATGCTGAGAAATGTTCCTGTGGAAGGCGGTATAGCTGTAAAGGTTGTAGAGACTAAGAAGCCTCTTCTGTTAAGAGGGGATATGAATGAGATTTCATTCCTTAAAGGTATAAGCAAGAGAGATGAGATAAAGTCTGCCATGTCTGTGCCTTTGATTGCCAGAAATGAAGTAGTAGGAGTTTTTAACTTGAGCCGGTTATCTATAGAAACAAGTTTTACCGAGCGGGAATTATCGTTTCTGACCATATTTGCAGGACCTGTTGCCATTGCAATAAACAACGCCCAGCTTTACCATAGGATTAAAAATATGGCAGTAGAGGCTGAAAATGAAAGAGACAAGTTGAAGGCAATTATTGAAAATATATCAAATGGCATAATGATATACAATAACAAGAGGATAATACCGCTTTTCAATTCTACGGCGGCAAAGATATTGCGGATGGATAATAATATTTCTGAAGTTATTACCATTGATGAACTTTTTAAAAATCGGGAAGATTTGAAGCCTATATTATTATTTTTAAATAATTTTGAAAATTCTTCCAATAATTTTCTGGAACATGAATTTACTCTGAATATCAGTGGAGAGATTTTATACATTAATGTATCCTGCATCAAATTGTTAAGCCATGATGAAAAGGATTTGAATACTATCATTATATTAGAAGACCATACTCGTATGGTTCAAACACAGAAGATTGCAGCCTGGCAGGGTATGGCAAGGTATCTTGCCCATGAGATTAAAAATCCCCTGACTCCTATTCTATGGTCTGCTGAATTTCTGCTTGACCCTGATGTGCAGGAATCCCCGGATTTTATTAATACTGTTTCAGAAAACAGCAATACCATTATAAAGGAAGTTAAGCGGCTGCAAGAGCTGGTATCAGATTTTTCTTCATTTTCAAAGATGCCTGAGATTGTCCTGAAACCGGATAGGATTGAGAGGATTCTTGAAGATGTTATTGCCATGTATACCGGCATGCCTCTGAATATAAAGATAAAGACAAGGTTTCATCCCGATATTCCGCCTGTCATGGTGGATGCTGAAATGATAAAGCAGGTTTTTATAAACTTAATAAAAAATGCTATTGAGGCAATGCCTGATGGAGGAGAATTAACTATTAAAACTATCTCGTTAGAGGATAAGGTCTTTATAGAATTTACTGATACGGGAATAGGAATCCCTCCCGGGATACAGGGTAAGGTAATTGACCCATATTTTACGACAAAGGAATCAGGAACAGGGCTCGGTTTAACAATCTGCTCAAAGATTGTTTCTGACCATGGAGGTCATATAAAGATAATGAGTAAGGAGAATGAAGGGACAACTATTATAGTAATTTTATCTGCAGGAACAAAAGATAATAACTTAGATTCTTCGCTTCGTTCAGAATGACACTTCTACGATCTGTCATTCTGAACGGAGCAAAGCGGAGTGAAGAATCCCAACATTGAAATTCCTATACATAGATTTATAGTGAAGGCAATAAATAACTTGTAGGGCAAGCCTTCAGGCTTGCTTATTCGCAGGGCTAAAGCCCTGCCCTACATCAAGTTATTTATTGCCGTTAGTATAGATACAGATGGACACAGATAAATTTTTGAAATCAGTGTAAATCTGTGTCAAAAAATATTTTTTATACTTTCCTCTATGAAAAAGATATTTATTATTGAAGATGAACTAACTATTTTAAACGGGCTTCTCAAAATGCTCGCATCATGGGGGTATCAGGTAAAATCTTCCACGAGTGGATTAAAGGGCATTGAATGCCTACGTTCAGAAAAATATGACCTTGTTATTACTGACCTGAGGCTGCGTGATATAGGCGGAACAGAGGTTTTAAGGAGGATAAAGGCAGCAAGCCCGGAGATTAAAATTATAGTCCTTTCAGGTTCATTAGGAGAAGTAAGCATTGCAGAACTCAATCAGTTCAAAATTTTTAAATTATTAGAGAAACCGATTTCCAGAAAAGATATACGAGCAGCAGTTCAGGAGGCATTGGGCATATCCGACAGCAAGACAGAGATTAAATTAGAGAGGCAACCTGTTGACTCTGTGGCTGATATTTCTATTAAAAAAGAATCTGATAGCAGATTTTCCAAAGGGGATATCCTTGTTGTAGATGATAATGAAAATTTAGCAATTACAATAAAAAATCTGCTGTCGTTTAAGAATTATAATGTCACAACTGCGTCTGATGGTAAGTCGGCATTAGATAAAATAAAATCTCATAAGTATGACCTTATTTTAATGGATATTCGTATGCCAAATATGAATGGAATAGAGGCAGTCAAGCATATCAAGGCAATTAATCCAGATTCTTTTATAGTCATGATGACAGGAGAGGCAGGTAATGATGAGATTGAAAAGGCACTGGAAGTGGGAGGATATGCAGTCTTAAGAAAACCCTTTTCTCCTGAAAAACTATTAAAGAGTATAAGCTGGTTTAGAAATGCGGAAGAGGATATAAAGTTTAGAAAGAGAAGACACGAAACTGTGAGAGACTTAGGAGCATGGTATAGACTAAGGTGCAGGGTTAAAAGATATACAGAAAACTACAGGATGACTATTGTGACAGTTTCTCTAATTGTTTTTTCTGTTATAGCAGGTATTTCCCTCATTTTTTATGTTGAAAATATTTCGGTAAGTTTATCCCAGCAGTATAAGCGGCTTTCGTCGAGTTATGAAAATTATGCGGATAAGGTTATCGGTTATCTTGAGAGGGATGAGCAGAGGGAGCTTAAGAGGAAATAAGGTTCAAAAATTCTTCAGATACAGATTTACGTTGATTTCAAAATTTATCTGCGTCCATCGGTGTCTAAATCTTATTAGGTTTTGCTCCTGGATAATTTCTTCCACCATGGTATGTTTTTATATTTTGATATTTCTTCTTCACCATAGTAATAATCGCTTCCATAGTAGTGCTGATAATATCCTATCTTTCTTTTCTTAATCATACTGATAATGCAGCCGAGGATATTAGATTGCACATGCCTCAACCGTTCAACTGCATACTTTGCAGATTCTATGGCGACTATACGGCTTCCGACAACAAAGAGCACCCCATCCACTTCATTGCCGAGGATGGTAGCATCAACAACTGGAAGAACTGCTGGAGAATCTATGTATATAAGGTCAGCCTCATTTCTAAGTATGTCAAGTAATTCTCTCATACGCGGAGAATTTAACAGTTCGGCTGCATTTGGCACTTTAGTTCCTGCAGGAATAATTCTGAGTCCCTCCATATCTGTCTTTTGAATGGCATCTCTCAATTCTACCTCTCCAACCAGATAATCCGATAAACCCGCTCTGAAAGGAGATGTATCTTTCGTGTTTTTATCTTTCCGCTTGATTCCAAAAAGCCTTGAGAGGGTCATCTTTCTCATATCCGCATCAACAAGGATTACTGATTTGCCATGCATAACAGCCGAGATACCGATATTCCTTGTTATACAGGTTTTACCCTCGCCTTTCTGTGCGCTTGTTATCATAATTATTTTATTTTCTCCAAAAAGAGAGGTGTATCTAAGATTATTTCTCAGGAGACGGAAGACCTCGGATACATTTGAATTCGGGTCTTCAGGTTTTATAAACAATTCACCCTCTGAAGACTTTGGAATAACCCCTAAGATGTTAAGACTGAGGTTGGTCTTTACATCCATAGGTGTTTTAATGGTGTTATCCAGATACTCCAGGAAGAAGGCAAGCCCTATCCCTACTGTCAGTCCGACAAGTATCCCGAGCATTACCAGCTGTCTTGCCTCACCACCAATTGGATATGCCTCCACTGCAGGCTGTATGTGATACAGATTACCGGTCTTACCCTCCTTCATGGTCTTTAATTCATGATATTTAGCCTGTAGATTAAGATAGACACGTTCTATACCCGTTTTCTGTCTTTCCAGTCTTGTAAAGGTAATCTGCTTTTCAGGAAATCTGCTGATTTCATTCTTTACTTCACTCCGTATTTTTTCCATACCGATAATCTTTGCCTTTACAGCTACCTTTTCCGTTTCAAGGTTTGTCAATTTTGAGAGAAGGTTATCCCTGATAGGATTTCTGCCCAGTGTTTCAACCTTTACACCCTCCTCAAGTTTCTGCTTGATAAGATTCTTAATTGAATCAATATTCTTATGAATTGCAATTACCTCGGGATGGTTGGAGGTTCTCCGTGTCTTAGTTGTTGCAAGTTCTATCTCCAGTTGAACAAGCTGGTCATGGAGCGGCCTGTTTGTCCGTGTCTCTATGATGAGAGTCGGGTCTTCGACCTCGATCTTCTTTTTAACGGATACTATCTCCGATTCAATGCCATCCGACTGTGACTGGTAGGAGGTAATAGAGTTTTCAATATTTGCAAGTTGGCCGATTTTTATATTAATCTCCTGTGAGGGAGAGGCAGACCCTTCCTGTTTCAAAAACTTACGAATATCTTCTTCAAATTTTTCAAGTTCTTCCTTACTTTCATTAATTTGCAGTTCAGTTGTTTCAATGGCGTGATTGGTCTCTTTCTGGCTTAGCTCGAGATTGTATTCTATAAATGTTGTTGCAAAGGTATTTGCAATATCAATTACATTATTACCGTCATCAAAAGTTACTGTAATATCTATTATATTTGAGCTCCTGTTTGACGATACTTCAATCATTTCAGCCAGCTCAGAAGGTGTCATATTCAATGCAAGTTTTTTGATTATTCTTTCAAGGAATGGAGTTGTCTTACTCAATGCTGACAGGGTATCAAGGGATGTGCCGCCTTCTTTAAATCCTAACTGCCCGGCTATGCCTGTCCCTGCACTGATACCTTCCTTGAGGAGAATCTGTGTTGAGGCGCTGAATTTTAATTTAGATGTCAATGATTTGTAAAAGGTTGGTGCAAAAATAATAAGTGAGACCAATAATACAACCCATTTTCTATGAAGAATGACTTCCCAGTAGTGTCTTAAGTCAACCGTCTCTTCATCTTTGGAAGTTGTAAAAGGGATAGGGGTGATTTCCTGAACAACCTTTTCGTCCTTTTTAACTGAATTGGTATGTTCGGAGATTTCCTTTTTCCTTCTCTCTATCTCCTTCAGGGAGAAATGAATATTTTTATTTTCTTCTTCCATATAGTCTCATAATGATACCGCCAAACCAACAAACCAACCCCCGATTTCCGATGCCTTTTTCAGCCATTTTACCGTTCCATCTATACATTCCATCTGCCCGTTGAGTTTTACCCTGATATTGTCTTCAATATGAATCTGCTCCATCAAAAAAAGTTTTACTCCTCCTGCTGATATATCACGGATTCTGCATGGTTTCCACTCTGCTTCTAAGTCTTCTGCTATAAAAGAATAGTTGGCTGCAACATCACATTCCTTTCTTGGCAGCTTTCTCTTTTCCTGATATGGCTGAA
>Ga0209212_1004802_pt1 | contig 16472 bp, 18 predicted proteins | sample RifGroC2_FD_183996 | JGI IMG/M metagenome (GOLD analysis project Ga0209212, IMG submission 183996) | Groundwater microbial communities from Rifle, Colorado, USA - Groundwater C2 (SPAdes) (version 2) | ecosystem: Environmental > Aquatic > Deep subsurface > Groundwater | place: Rifle, Colorado...
CCGCGATCAGGGGCGGCAGGTGGCCACGATCGAGGAGTGTCGGGCGCGGCTGGGCCTGGTCCACACCTGATAACCGGCAAAGGAGTTTTTATGGATTTCTCGATCAGCGAAGAACAGAAGATGTTCAGGGAGACCGTCTATCGATTTGCGAAGAGCCAGATCGCCCCCCTGTGCGAGGAGGCCGACCTGAAGGGGGAATTCAATTTCGATATCTGGCGGAAATTCGGCGAGATGGGACTCCTCGGCCTTCCCGTGCCGGAAAAGTACGGCGGGTCTGGGGCGGATTTCGTCACCAGTTGCCTGGCCGGAGAGGCGGTCGGCCATGCCGGCGTCGACGGCGGCCACATCCTTGCCTGGGGGGCCCACACCTACCTCGGCGCGGCCAACATCCTTCAGCACGGTACCGAGGCGCAGAGGGAGAAGTACCTCCCGAAGCTCGCCACCGGCGAGTGGATCGGCTGCATGGGGCTCACCGAACCGGGGTGCGGCTCCGACGCCGCGGCGCTGACCACCACCGCCGTCCGCAAGGGCGACAAATACATCCTCAACGGCTCGAAGACCTTCATCACCAACGCCCCGCTCGCGGAGGTGTTCATCATTTTCGCCACCCTGGACAAACAGAAGAAGCACAAGGGGATCACGACCTTTATCGTGGAACGGGGCTTTCCGGGGATCTCCACCGGGAAACCGATGCACAAAATGGGCTGCCGGGCCTCCGCAACTTCGGAGGTGTTCCTCGAGGAGTGCGAGGTCCCTGTCGAGAATTGTCTGGGGGGCGAGGGGAACGGCTGGCTGATCGCGCTGGGCGGCGTAGAATGGGACCGAAGCACATTGATCGCTCCTTTCCTCGGCGGCCACACCTTCATGCTGGAGAGCTGCGCCCGCTATGCGAATCAGCGGCGGGCCTTCAACCGGCCGATCCGGGAGTTCCAGTCGATCCAGAACCGGATCGCCGATATGAAGGTCTACATCGAGGCCGCCCGGCTCGCCATATACCGGATCGCCGCCTCCAAGGACAGCGGCGTGGCGCTCAACCCGCTCACCGCGGCCGTGAACAAGATGTATGTCGGCGACCGGGGGTTCGAAACGGCGTCGGAGGGGGTGGACCTCTTCGGCGGCTACGGCTACATCCACGAGTATCCCGTGGAGCGGATCATGCGTGACGCGAAGCTCGGCCAACTGGGCGGGGGCACCTCCGACATCATGCGGATGATCGTCGCCCGGTTCATGATGATGTGAGGCCGCGTGGAGATCGGATCCCTCCGCGCGCTGGACATTTTTCGACCCTGCGCCTCCTCGCTTCGCTGCGGGGGCAGGGTGCCCCGAAAAATCTCCAATGCGCGCTTCCGGGATCCGATCTCCGCGTGGCCGTGAGGTTTCTGTTCAAGAAGGAGAAAGTGTGATGGACTACGAACTTTCGGACGCCCACAAGTCGCTGCAGGCGGAAATGGGAACGTTCTGCCGGGAGGAGATAGCTCCCGGCGCCGCCCTTTTCGACGAGGCCCCCCCGGAAGAGGCCGCCGCGCGAATGAAGGCCAACCTGAAAAAGCTTGCCGGCACGGGTTTTTCAAATCTCCTATTGGGAGAAGACCTGCTCGGTTCGTACGTCGCCGGCGAAGAATTGGCCCGGGTCTGCCCCTCGACCTATCTCGCGGCCGTCTCATCGGCGATCGCTTTCGGGAGGGCCGTGAAGCGTTTCGGCACGGATGCCCAGCGAGAGCGGTATCTCCCGCCCCTCGCCGCTGGGGAGCGGATCGGCGCGTTTGCCTGTACAGAAAGGGAGGCGGGATCGGACCTGGGAGGGATGGCCACCACCGCGGAAAAGAGGGACGGCGGCTGGATCCTGGACGGAGAAAAAGACCTCTTAACCAACGCCCCCATCGCCGATGCATTTCTCATCCTCGCCTGGACCGACCGGAACGAAGGGCTGGAGGGAGGAACAACCCTCTTTCTCGTCGACCGGTCCACCGAAGGTCTCACGATCGGAAAACCGGTGGAGACGATGGGCCTCCGCGGCGCGCCGACCGCCGGGATCCGCCTGGCGAACTGCAGCGTGACGGATGAAGCCGCACTCGGTGGAACCGTTGGCGTCGGCTGGGGCCGAATGCAGGCCCTGCTGGAGGAGATCAAGCTCGCCCTCTCCGTCCTGTGCGTGGGCGTCGGCGCGGCCTGCATGGAGGAATCGACGCGCCACGCGAAGGCGAAAAAGGCGTTCGGAAAACCGATCGGCCTGTTCGAAGGGGTCGGGGCGAAGCTCGCGATCATGTTCACCCTCAACGACCTCGGCCGGATGATGACTCTCCGGGCCGCCTGGGCGATGGAAGCGAAGGATCCGGAAGGTCCCGTTCTCGCCTCCTGCGCGAAGCTCTTCACGAGCGAGGCGGCGGGAAGGATCGCCGACCTGGCGATGCAGGTCCACGGCGGGCATGGTTATCTGAAAGGCGCCGCCGTCGAGCGTCTCTACCGCGACGCCCGGTTCGCCCAGCTCGCCTACGGCACCTCGGAGATGCAGCGCGCCTTCATCGCCAAGGAGAGTCTGGACCGATTTAGTGCCGCATGATGGGTGACAAACAAAAAAGATCCGGGTGCAGAGGATCTATTCCTACGACGCCTGCGCCGTGAGGCTGGCCATCGGGATGGCCAGGTCCGGGAAATATCAAAGTTTGATATCGGATGATCTCAGCCTGTGAATAAACCCTTGATCCAAGTTGGCGGCTACGATAAGGGACGGGCACCCGCGGCAAGGAGCGGGGCATTTTCCAGGCTATCAAAGGTCAGCAACGGTTTCCCCCAGGATAGGACTTTCCGGCAGAAGACCTCGGTCTTTCCCCCAGGGGCGGCGTGAGAAACGAAGACCTCGTCGGCCAAGGCAGCCACGAATTCGTTACGGATGCGGGCGGTTTCGCTGGTGGGTCGCCTGATCCCTTCCCCGAAGGGAGACAGGATCAGGAGGCGACCCTCGGCAAGGGGGCCGCCATACGCCTTCGGCAGTCGTTCGGCTGTCAGACGGCGGGCCGGGCACCAGATAATCGGCTGCTTTCCCCGCAGGAGTAACGAGAGGCATTCTTTCTCCATCGGGGAATGAAAGCCGCTGATGACCACCGTTCCGGTGTCGCGCAGTTCCCGGGCAAGGTCGTAGGTCTTGAGGATCAGGTTTCCCTGGCACTTCACCGAACAGAACAGGGCGAATGTCTTTTGATGCAGGATGTCCAGGTTGCCGAGGGCAAAAAGGGACTCCGGCGGCCGTTTGCCGAGGAAGGTCTCCAGAGCGACAGGATACGCCGCGTCGGACCGGCCAATCGCCTTGAGGTTATCTGCTTTCATCATGCCACTTCTTTAAACGGATTTCATATTCCTTCCTGGGCAGCCAGCTTCCTTCTTCGAGTACTCTTTCCAGCGCCACCGCAGCTTGCCGCGCCGTTAAGATACCATGCTTTATAAGATCGTCCAGTAGCCATAACAATCCGTTTACGGAAATGCCTTCCTGTCTGGCGGCATCCCTTAAAGCGGCATCGCCGGTAATAATGGGACAGGAATTTCGCCTTGCCAGGAACAGGGCAAAAAGATCGTTTGTCGACGGTTTCGGATACCGGTTCCGGAGTTCGATAATATCCTGAATATCATCTCCGGCTAAACTTTCTTTTCTGAAACCAAGTGGCAGTAGAGATTCACCGGGCGGTTCAATCAATTCGGCGATGATGACGTCCGGAAGGATAAGTGCGTAGGGAAGCTTCAGGACCGTTTCGAGCAGTCCGCCGCGGTAAAGATCGATGCAGACGGAGGTGTCAAGAATGAGTTTGTTCAATATCTGCCATCATGGATTTGCGAAATTGAGTGAACGGGACTCCCAAAAACTCCGCTGCCCGCACCGGTGAGAGAATCCCTTCCGTAACCGCCTGAAGGACTAAAAATTTATAGCGTTCCGGTTCTTCGACGGGCACCGGATGTCCGGGTTCCTGTCGGCGCCAGTTTTTTGCCCTGAAAAGTTTAAACAATCCAGCAGCTCTGCTTTCGGAGATCACACTCAAATCTTTTGCCCGGTATATCCATTGCTGCATACTCATCCCGTATTTTTTCTTCAGCATATTCAATTCGATGAGATCGAGCTGATGTCTCCGCCTGCCGAGTTCTCGGTAGACGGCATCGGCCGGGGCAAGAAGGGCGCCGGAGAAGCGCAATGCCGCATTTTCTTCTGCGACACCGGGCGCAACCTTCATAATAAGGTGGCCCAGTTCATGAGCCAGATTCGACCGATGTCGATCACCGGCGAGCCCTTTTTTTGCGACGATGACGGGGATATAATCATTTGCCCAACAGGATAGGCCGTCAAAATTATCTTCCGCCTCCAAAAGGATAATCTTTGCGCCGCGATCTTCGAGGACTTCCGTCAGATTCTCGATGGGAGCAAGTCCCAGTTTCCAAAGACTTCTCAACGCCTCCGCCAAGGTTTCCACGTCTTCCATTTTCCGGACGGAACGCTCTTTCCCGCAGGGCAGTTCAATCTTCGCAAATCGATCCTCCGGGAAAAGGGCTTCGATCTCCAGATATTTTTCCAGCTTTTCTTTTACTTTCGCGCGTACTGTTTGAAGGTATTTGGAAGACAGCGCGGCGCGCTTTCTGTAAGCAGGAGCGCTAAGCGATACCTGAACCGTATCGGGACGGAAGAAATACTCCATCTTTACGCCGAGTGCCTTTGAAAGCCGGATAAGCACGTCGGAGCCGGGCATGGATTTCCCCAACTCATACTTGTGAATGACTTGGGCGCTGACGTAATTTTCCATCCGCGCGGCGAGCTCCCGCAGGGACAAGCCTGCCGCAATGCGCGCCTGCTTAATGCGATTGCCTAACATATCGTTTCCCCCCGGATGTTTTCTTCTGGTTGACAAATTATATGTTTTATAGTAAAATGTCAACCAAAAAGAAAGGGGGTGAACCTAATATGGCAACAAATCCCCCGCCCGGCGACAACCACCGCCACGGCGCAGTCCGGGATCGTTCCCAGGTGTACAATCCCAGGAATGATCGATGGGTCAAGCGTGACACGGATACCGGCCAGTTCATCGACCAGAAATCAGATCACGATCCGTTCAAGGGCGTCAGAAAAGAGAAGTAAGCGGCGTTGCTCAATCCGCCGGGCAAATCCTGATCGGGATTTGCCCGGCTGCTTTTGCCGTTTACCGGCCTTGCGGAGAGACGCGCTTTTCCCTCCCGGAAAGGACATATTCGGATTTGTCTTCCCCCGGTTTATGACGCATTGATTTATGATTCCGGCACGATGATTTCTTCCGGCGGTATCCGGACGACCTTGCCATTCCGCCAGACGACAATAGGATTCCCCTGTCGCTTGTGCTCGGCCAGGGCCTCGGCAACGGCCTCTTTCAACGCCCTTTCCGCCTTTACCTTCAAAGGAAGATCGCGAACATCTTCCTTGATTTTCTGATTTAGTTGTTTCATTACTTGAAACTCCTTTCAATTCTTGAGAACAGTTTATCATCAGTAATGGTTAAATTGCCATCTTCCTCATCAGCAATCAGGTGTGGCAAATCTGCAGAGTTATCAAACAGCATCCATGAATCGAGCAACGGTCTGTAAAGATGCAAGAAATTGTACACACTCCTGGCAAACCTGCGTGTTACTACATCAGGCGGTACATCATGCCCTCCCATCCTGACACGCTCGGCAATGCGCTCCAATGCCAGATCAGGATTAGGTAGCCATAAATAAAAGAGATGGATTTTATAACCCCTTTTCTTCAGATCCTTGAGAAGTCTGACGTACGATCTACCCGCCAATGTTGTCTCAATAGCAAAATCATGGTCGTCTTTAAAGTGCTCTTGTATCTGATCCAGCATGATCTTTCCGGCTTTAATGGCGGCTATGTCCGGTGAAAATGGAGAAAGGCCGGCAGCAATCAAATCGGCATTCACGAAATTAATGCAATTCGCATAATAGGGGAGGAACCTCCGGACAAAGATGGTCTTTCCCGAACCATTAGGACCGGCGATGATGTAAAGATGCGGGCTTTTTACCGTCAACATTTCGAACAACTCCCTCTGGATATTCCCCAAATAATCAGTATTGCATCCCCCTGATTAGCTCAAGAAACTGGCGCGAAAGGCGGTTTTCCGAGCCGGTCTTTTTTGGGGTCTTGAACAATCACGATTACTTGTTTTTTTGCTCTTGTTACTGCGTTGTATAGAAGACGACGGTGTCTTTCCGATGATCCTTGAATTTGTAGAGGCCAGAGAACTATGACCGAGTCAAACTCTCTGTTTTTCGCTTGATGAACAGTCATCGCACAAACCTTTCGTTCCACCGGTCTTTAAACCACGTTGCCAGCTTTTTCCCCGCATCATGGTCGAGCACGTCGATGTTCAGCTCTCCCTGTCGGGAAAGACCGGCGAGCGTCAGGTTGCTGCTTCCCAGATAGCCGACAATGGGATTGATGGGGTCGGGACGGAAAAGCAGATAGAGCTTTGCGTGCAGGGGGTGGCGCAGGAAGAGTTTGACAACCGCTTTTTTGGCCTTGATCTGGGCGGACAGCCTCCGCAGCCCTGCTTCATCTTCGTTCGTGGGCGCGCCGACCGTCATTTGTTCCTTGAACTTTTCAACGAGTTCTTTTTTGAGACGCAGTACCGTTGCCTGATCAATCTGATCATCAGCCTTCATGAGCCCCAGCAAGGCATTTATCTCTTCCTGGGGCATGAGCTGCATGCCGACAAGGAGGCGACAGCAATGGCCCTCACCGCCGGACCAGCGCTCGATGCAATCATCCAGAGCCTTCCAGCCGCGCAGGTTGAAATAACCCACGCAGAAGTCGGCGCGATCGGACAGGGCAATCGTTTCGCGGAGCGCCGGGAGGAGATCGTCCTCGATGTTGTCGAAAATACGCGGCATCCTGCTTCGGCTCCTTATCCGGTAGATCGGATTCGCAAACCGTCAAATTAAGGCTGTAATATACCTGAAATTACTCTATTTACAATGACTTTTTCGGTATGACTTTTTGGGCGGGCGGGCGGGCAACGGACGATGATGCCATGAATGCAAGCGGTAATCATTGATGTGTTTCCTCAATAGGTATGATATGGATGACCGGCCCTGTGAGAGGTCGGCTTCAGAGGCGTAGTGCGGAATGGTTTTTCTGTATCGCCACTAGCGAAATCCGATCGGTTTTCAGGAGGAGATCTCATATGGAATCCGAAAAGGTGGTGCTGACGGTATCCGTGACCGGTTCCATCGGCGATCGCTCGTCCAACCCCGCTCTGCCGGTCACCCCGGAGGAGGTCGCCGAGAGCGCCGTCGAGGCGGGCAAGGCGGGCGCCGCAGTCGCCCATATCCATGTCCGGGATGTCGAAACCGGGAAACCATCGATGGAGCTGCGGTTGTACGAGGAGACGGTCCGTCGCATCCGCGATCATTCGGATATCCTCCTGAATCTTACCACGGGGGCGGGCGCCCGGTTCATTCCTGACGAGGGCAATCCCTCCCATCCCGGACCCGGCACCACCCTCTCCCTTCCGCAGAAGCGAATCGACCATGTCCTGGCCCTCAAACCCGAGATCTGCTCGCTGGATGTGGGTTCGATGGATTTCGGCCCCCATATATTTATCAATTATCTTCCCCATGTGGAATGGATGGCGGAGCGGATCAGCGAAGCCGGGGTAAAGCCCGAGCTCGAGGTCTTCGACATGGGGCATATCGAAAAGGCAAAGCACCTAATCCGGACGGGCAGGGTAAAGAGTCCCCCGTTGTTTCAGCTTTGCACCGGCATCCGCTGGGGGATCCCCGCCACGCCGGAGGGCATGATCGCGATGAAGGGCCTCCTGCCCCTTGACGCGGTATGGACCGGCTTCGGGATCGGGGCAACGGCCTTTCCGATGGTTGCCCTGGCGGCGGTATTGGGTGGAAACGTGCGGATCGGATTTGAAGACAACCTTTACATCGAAAGGGGAAAGCCGGCCTCGAGCAACCGGCAGTTGGTGGAGAAGGCGGTCGCCATTCTCCGGCTTCTCGGTAAGGAGCCGGCGAGACCCGACGAGGCGAGAAAACTGCTCAAACTGGTAGAATGAGGGGCGACCCATCCAAAACACCCATCCAAAAAACTCTTGACAAAATAAGATCTTTGCGCGACTTGGGAATCGGATCCCGGAAGCTTTTTACGAGGTCTTCATCTAAAGGCATGAACTAAAAAAAGGGGGAATCGTTATGAAAAGGCTGCCTGTCTTTGTCGCGGTGTTTTTTCTTTGTTCACTCCTTATTTCCGGTCCGGCCGTTTCGGCCGACACCTACCCCTCCAAGCCGATCAATCTCTGGGTCGCCTGGGGAGCGGGGTCGGGAACCGATATCAGCCAGAGGGCCATCGCTACGGTCGCTTCCAAGATCCTGAAGCAACCGGTTGTTGTCTCGAACGTGACGGGAGGGGGGGGGACCCTTGCCCTGGGAAGATTGAAGGCGGAAACGCCGGACGGCTACACCCTGGTAAACACCAGCTCCGCCGCCCTCAGCCGCATCCCCCATCTTCAGCCCGTCCCCTACAACGCGCAGGACCCTCTTAAAGACTTCACGCCGATCATGAGTTACTCGTATTATCTGTACGGTCTTGCCGTTCGGAGCGATTCCCCGTGGAAGACCTTCGAGGACTTCATCGCCTATGCCAAGGCCAACCCGGGGAAAATCCGTTACAGCACCTCCGGGGTAGGAACAGGCCAGCATCTGGTGATGGAATACCTGGCCATGAAAGAAAAGATCAAGTGGACCCACATCCCCTTCACGGCAAGCCCCCAGGCCGTCGCCGCCTGCCTGGGCGGACATGTCGAGGCGGTCTCCCAGACCCCGGAGTGGAAAGAGCAGGTGGACGCCGGGGCCCTGCGGCTGCTCGTATGCTGGAACGACAAGCGGATGCCTTTCTATCCCAACATCCCCACCCTGGTAGAGAAGGGCTATGATTTTGCCGTCCAGGCCCTGATCAACGTCTACGGGCCGGCCAATATCCCCAAGGCGGCCGTGGACACCATCTATAAGGCGTTCCGTCAGGCCGCCGACACCGAGGAGATGAAAAAGCTTCTTTACAGCGTTGCCTATCCGCTGGATATCAAGACGGGGGAGCAGGTGGTTTCCATCATCAAGAAGGACTATGAAACCAACGGCAAGGTCCTCAAGGAACTCGGGCTCGGTGTTTACAAAAAATAGCGACAGTCGTCTCCCAATTTTTGGGGAGAGTTTGCTTCTGATAAAGACGATCCTATGAGAAATCCGGACCGGTTTTCAAGCCTTGTCTTGTTCGCAGGGGGGGTGATGACGGCCCTCTGGTCCCTGAAATACGGGTTCGGGTCCCTCTCCGAACCCGGCGTCGGCTTTATCACCTTCTTCGCCGGCGCGATACTGGCGCTTCTCGCGGCACTTCTTTTCTTCTCCTCGCTCCGGGAAAAAGAGAAACCGGCCGGGCTTCGGGAGCTATGGGCCGGTCTCGATGTGAAAAAGGTCCTTTATGTCCTCGGGCTCCTTGTCGCTTATACGGTCTCGCTCCGCCCCGGAGGATTTCTCCTTTGCACGTTCATCCTCCTGTTTCTTCTCTTCCGCGTCAAGGGAACCTACAGGATATGGACTACGTTGCTGGTCGCTTTCTTCGTGACGGCCGTCTCATATCTGGTGTTTCAGGTATGGCTTCAGGTTCAGTTGCCCCGGGGGATCCTCGGATGATAGAAATTTTTTACCATCTCCTTTTCGGTCTCCAGGTGGCCATCCAGCCGGTCAACCTCCTCTTCTGCTTTATCGGGGTGTTGATCGGCACCCTCGTCGGTGTGCTTCCCGGACTCGGGCCGGTGGCGGCGATTTCGCTTCTCCTCCCGGCGACGTTTCATGCCCCTCCCGTGGCCTCCATCATCATGCTCTCCGGGATTTATTACGGGGCGATGTACGGGGGGTCGACCACCTCCATCCTGGTGAACATCCCCGGAGAAGCCGCTTCCGTGGTCACCACCATCGACGGCTACCAGATGGCCCGTCAGGGGCGGGCGGGGGCTGCCCTGGGGATTTCGGCCTTCGGCTCCTTCATCGCCGGAACCCTGGGGGTCGTCGGCCTTGCCTTCCTGGCCCCGCCGCTTGCCCGCGTAGCCCTGAAGTTCGGTCCGCCGGAATACTTTTCTCTGATGATCCTGGGCCTCACGGTGCTCACGTTTCTCGCCGGCGGGTCGATGATCAAATCCCTCATGATGGCCTGCGTCGGGGTGATCATCGGCAATATCGGGCTCGACCTGGTTGCCGCCCAGCCGCGATTTACCTTCGGCCTGGATATCCTCCTGGACGGCGTGGGGCTTGTCCCGCTGGTGATGGGCCTTTTTGGCGTCTCGGAAGTCCTGCTCAATATCGAGGAGAAACTGGACAAGCAGGAGGTCTTCGAGACCAAGGTCAAGGGGCTTCTGCCCAACACGAAGGATTGGCGGGAATCGATCATGCCCATCCTCCGGGGGTCGGTTCTGGGGTTCTTTCTGGGCATCCTGCCCGGCGGGGGGGCGGTCATCTCTTCCTTCGTCAGTTACGGGGTGGAGAAGAGACTCTCCCGCCATCCCGAAGAGTTCGGCAAGGGTGCCATTGCCGGGGTCGCCGGACCCGAAGCGGCCAATAATTCGGCCACGGCCGGCGCCTTTATCCCGCTGCTCACCCTGGGACTGCCTTCCAACGCGGTCATGGCCATCCTGCTCGGGGCGCTGATGATCTACGGGATGCCGCCCGGTCCCAACCTGATCAGCGCCCATCCGCAGTTGTTCTGGGGGACGATCGCCAGCATGTATATCGGGAATATCCTTTTGCTGGTGCTCAACCTCCCGTTGATCGGCCTCTGGGTAAAGATTCTGAAGATCCCCTATCCGATTTTATTCCCGCTCATTCTCCTTTTCTGCCTGATCGGGGCCTATAGCCTCAATTCCAATGTCGCGGAGGTCGGGCTGATGATCTTCTTCGGCCTCCTCGGGTATCTGATGAAGAAGTTTAAATATGACGGAGCCCCCCTCGTTCTGGCGATGGTGCTGGGGCCGCTGCTGGACAATTCCCTCCGTCAATCCCTTCTGCTCTCCGGCGGGAGCGTCATGATCTTCTTTACCCGGCCTATCTGTCTGGCTGTTTTTTCAGTCGTCATCGCTATCCTCATCCTTCCCGTTCTGAAGTTTTGGAGAAGGCCGGAGGATCGGATGTCATAACTTTGTAAGGAGGTGTGATGATTTCGATAATCATGATTGTCGGTCTTGCCGTTTTGGGTATTCTTGTCATGATCCTCTACAATGGCCTTGTCGGCGCCAGAAACGAGGTCAAAAACGCCTGGAGCGCCATTGATGTGCAGCTAAAAAGGCGACATGACCTGATTCCGAACCTGATCGAGTCCGTCAAGGGTTATGCCGCCCACGAGCGGCAAACCCTCGATGAGGTCGTCAGGGCGCGCCAACAGGCGGCCGCGTTCAAGGGAGGCGTCGAAGAGAGGTCAAAGATCGAAAACGCACTGACCCAGTCCTTGCGATCGCTCTTCGCCCTGGCCGAGGCCTACCCGGACCTGAAAGCCAACCAGAGCTTCATAGCGCTGCAGGAAGAGCTGGCATCGACCGAGAACAAGATCGGCTTTTCCCGCCAGTATTACAATGATACGGCCATGCGATACAAAAACCGGGTGGAAATGTTCCCCGGCAACCTGATCGCCAATATGTTCAACTTCGAGGCCGAGGCCTTCTTCCAGTTGGAGGAGACCGGGGACCGCGCGGTCCCGCAAGTCAAGTTTGACGGCCTCGTAAAAAAGTCTTAAAAGCCGTGAAAATGTGACGGCTTCGTAAAAAGGCCCCCGGCCTCCGCCGGGGCAGGCTCCGGCAAGGCCCGCGAATCCAGAGGAATGAGGCGTACTGTTGCGTACGCCGCAGTGACGAAGGATGAAGCGCAACGCAGCATCCGGACTTTTTACGTAGCCGTCAAAGATGACGATTGTCACTGAAAAAAGGGGGTAGCTATGACGGAGACGATGAGCAACATCGGCTGGTCGGTGATCTTTTCGGTGATTGGCGGTCTGGTGGGCATGGCGCTGATCCTGCTTGCTTCGGTCGTGGTGACGAAGCTGATGTGCCGCTTGACCCCGAATATAGACGAAGAGAAAGAGATTGCCCGCGGAAACAGGGCCGTTGCGGAATACTACAGCAGGATCGTGGCAGCATGCATCCTGGGGGTGAGCATCGTTGTGGCCGCCGCGGTATTGGGGGGTATCCTGTCCGCGCTCCATTAAATACATCAATGAAAATGGGGACAGCTCCCCATTTTCCGTTGAGCAAAGCGAGGAGGTGCAGGGTCAAAAAATGTCGAGCGTGCGCAGGGAGCATGATTTTCAAAGCTCTCGATACATGAAAATACAAGCCGTCCTGGCAGCGATGCTGATGGTATTGATGGCTTCACCTCCAGCCTGGGCGCGGGGTGGCGGCGGCTGTCTGGCAAAGGGCACTCCGATTTCGACCCCGGCGGGCGCTGCCGCCATCGAGACTCTTCGCGTCGGCGACCCGGTCTGGAGCGTTGTCGAAGGGAAGCTCCAGGAGGGAACGGTCAGGGCTGTGACCGAGACCAGGGCGGACCGTTATCTGGAAATCTCAGCGGGAGATTCCAAGCTGGTGATCACCCCGGAGCATCCGGTGATGACAGCACCCGGAGAGTACCGCATCGCCAGGCTGCTGAAGGTGGGCGATGCGGTTTACCGGATACACAGCGGAAAGTCGCACGAGGTTCCGATCCGGTCCATTCGACATGTCCGGGCCAATTCAGCAGCTTATAATTTGCTGGTGATGCCCGGCGGGACGTTCATTCCGGCCGACATCGTCGTTCATAACAAGGGATGCTTCCTGCCCGAGAGCCTGATTCTGCAATCCGACGGCGCCGAAAAGCCGATCAGCACGGTCCGGCCGGGGGATCCATTGCTGGCCTATTCGCCGGAAGGGCAAATCGTTCGGACGAAGGTCAGAAATATCCTCCGCCACACCGTGAATGAATATGTCGTTCTCACGACCGAACGGCAGACCATCAGGGCCACCGCAGATCATCCCTTCTATGTCGGACACGGCGCCTTCAAGACACTCGACATCCTCAAGGTGGGCGATGTGATTTTCGCCCGGGATGGGCAATCCCTGTCGGAGCAGCGCATCCTGTCGCTGCAGCGGGTTCGGCAACGGGTCCCTGTTTTCAACCTCCAGACCGATCATCCGAACACCTTCTTTGCCGGCGGCGTCGCGGTACACAACAAAGGCGGAGGAGGCGGGTGTTTCCCCGCCGGAACGGTGATCCAAACCCCCGCGGGCCTGACCCCCATTGAAAAGCTGTCGGCAGGAGGCAGTGTGCGGGCGGTCAACACGGAAGGGGGGACAGTCGAGGCCGTTGTGGAGAAGCTCTTCGCGACCCGCTCTGCGGTTATAAAGATCGAGACGGAACAGGGCGTGCTTCGAACAACCGCCGAACACCCGGTCGGGATGCCCGGCGGGATATTTCTGGAGGCCGGTAAGCTCCGGCCCGGACAAAAAGTGCTCGTCTGGAACCATGGGACTTTGATTCCCGCCGTTGTCATCGGAACCTCGACGCAGCAGCGCGAAGAGGTGGTCTACAACCTCAGCGTCGGCCCGCCGAACACCTTCCTGGCGGGTAACTTTCTGGTCCACAACAAAGGGGGGGGAGGATTCAGCCGGTCCAGTTCCAGCCGTTCCAGTTCCGGCGGATCCGGCGATGACGGCGTCGCTTTTGTCATCTTCTTCGTTTTTTTTGTTGTGCTGATCATTGTCGTTGTGGCGGCGGCGCAGCGCAAACCCTCGAAGAGCGAAAACCTGGACTATCTCTACCCTCCCGCGGCGATAGCGAAAAAGGCCGTAAAAACGGAGAAACTCCTCGATTTTCTCGGCAGACAGGATCCGTCGCTCGCTTCGCCCGAATTGCGCAAGCTGGCCGAATCGACGTTTCGCAAGCTCCAGGAATGCTGGGGTAAACGCGAATATGGCCCCATGGAACCGCTGCTCATGCGGGCCTTGTTCCTTCAGCATACAGCCCAGCTTCAGGGGCTGGCCCGGAATCACGAGATCAACAGAATTGACGATCTCACGGTGGAGAAGGTGGATATAGTCAATGTCCGTTACACGGAGAAGAGCGATCAGCGGGAATTCAGCGCCCTGATTACCGCCTCGGCGCGCGATTACTATGTGGATGACCGCAATCAGAAATATCTGCGCGGGGATGAACGTTCGGCCCGGTTCCAGGAGTTCTGGACATTTCATCGCTCGCAAGACCGTTGGCTGCTGCGCGAGATAGAACAGGCGGGCGAGTCCGATCTGCTCAAGGATGAAAATTTCGTCGAGATGTTGACCGATCAGACCCTCAAGGGTATCTATGGCGGGGTGGCCGGGAAAGAGGGAAAGGCGGGGCCGTGGCTGGAGAAGGGCGCCGAAGAAAAGGCGACGCGCATCGATCGCCTGTTGAACTTCCTGGTCCGGACGGACAAGCTCTGGAATCGCCGGCAGATGATCGAGCAGGCGCGCCGGGTATTCTTAAGCGTGTTTCTGGCCAGGGAGTCGGGCGATCCGGCGCAGACGCCGGAGGCTGACCTGTTTGGGGATGTGGCGGCGAGTCTTCGCAGGCAGATCCTGCAATGGCAGATGGAGGGGACGAATGTGGAGTACAGGAACCTTTGCGTGCGCAAGGCGGAGCTGATCCTGGTCAGGAATTTCGCCGACCCGGCCAAGGATGAGTTCACCGTGCGCATGAGCGCCCATGCCCAGAAAATTGTCCGCAAGGGGCGCCAGGTTCTAAGCGCGCAGCGCTACGTCACCCCTTTCGAGGAATATTGGACATTCGGCCGGCTGGATGAGGCATGGAAACTAAAGGAGGTTGTGCCGCCGGCCCGGGGCGAAAAGCTGATCGCCGAGGATAATCTGGATGAAGACAGCAGCGCCGGGCAGATGCAATGGTATTACAGACAGACCCGAGCCAACGTATGAAAATACCCTACTACGCCCAAACCGCCGAGTTCACTTGCGGTCCCGCCTGTGTGCTGATGATTTTCAAGCTTTTTGACCCCCGTCTTAAGCTCAACCGCACGCTGGAGTTCGAGGTGTGGCGTCAATGCAACATGATAGGGGTAAGGGGCTCGGACCCCTTCGGCATGAGCGTCCCGCTGCTCGCCGCCGGCTGCGAGGTTCACCTGGTGACACAGCGCAAGGGGATGCTCAACCTCAGTTTGTGGAGGAAGCGGCTGCGGGAGCATAGCTTTACGCCGGAGGATGCGAGATTGGCTGTTTTCGGGATCGCCGAGAACAGGAAGCGCGCCCTGGGTCGCGGCCTGAGCGTCGAGCATGGACGGTTAACGGTCGAGCGGGTCGCTGGGTCTTTCAATGAAGGGTTCATCCCGGTGGCATTGGTGCACATGGGGGTGGTGCACCAGTTGGACATTCCTCACTGGGTTGTGGTGACAGGTGTCGGAGAGGATCATGTCGCCTTCAATGATCCTTATCCTCCCAAAGGAGGAAAGGGCATCCGTGTGCGCCGGAAGGAATTCCAAAAGATGCTCGATGATGTGGGAACCCGGATCGGTCTGAGTCCGTCGATTCTCTTCATCAGGAACTGCAAAACGACCAGAATAGAGGAGGATTTGGGACAATGGAGAAAATGAAAAGAACCGATAACGGGAGCGGTCCGAGATCGCCCCGGCGCGAATGTTGGGTTTACGGACGATCGCCGAGCAGGGGTATGACCGCAACATTTGCAGTTATGATGACCTTTTCTTTACTGGCGACAATGCCCGCGCAACTCTCAGCGCAAACCTATCCGAGCAAGCCGATACGGCCGATCATTCCTTTTCCGCCGGGCGGAGGGAGCGATATCCTCGGGCGCATCATCGGGCAAAAGTATTCGGAGCAACTCGGCCAGCCGTTTGTGCCCGAAAGCCGTGCCGGCGCTGCCGGACGTCCCGACAATCAGGGAGGCCGGGATCGAAAACACCGATGTCGAGTCCTGGTACGGGCTTTTCACGGCCGCGGGCACCCCGCGCGAGATCGTCAATCGCCTGAACGCGGTATGGAAAAGATCACCGCGATGCCGGACACCAGAGAAAAGATGGCTGCCGCGGGGGTCGAACCGGTCCGGTCCTCGCAGGAGCAGCTGGGCGAATTCCTGAAAACGGAAATCGCGCGCTGGGGCAAAGTGGTCAAGGAAGCGAACCTGAGCGTCGATTAGCAGGAGCAGAGAACCCTCAGTATATTGAGGCTCCACCAAATATTGAGGGCAAACGAATCATTGCATACTTTTCTACGGTTCTCTCCTATTAATCTAATCTTATGATATTAAATGATAAATCACTCCCGTCCAAATTAGTTTTTTGAAAAGTTGAGCCCTGATTTGGTATAAAAGTTTTTGCCAAAACCCAAAATCCAAAGGAGGGCTCAACCATGAATCGGTTCAGTAGCATATTTAGCCAGTTG
>Ga0209212_1004804_pt1 | contig 16471 bp, 16 predicted proteins | sample RifGroC2_FD_183996 | JGI IMG/M metagenome (GOLD analysis project Ga0209212, IMG submission 183996) | Groundwater microbial communities from Rifle, Colorado, USA - Groundwater C2 (SPAdes) (version 2) | ecosystem: Environmental > Aquatic > Deep subsurface > Groundwater | place: Rifle, Colorado...
GCTTCTCTTTGCCATCTTGATGAGAAAAAAGACATAATTTTCATTATGGGAGCGCCGGAAAATATTTTAGAAATGTCTTCTTTTATGGAGCTTGACGGCCGGCAGGAAAAAATGGACGACCAATCCATTAAAGAATTAAATTATAAAATTAATGATTTGGCGGGGCGGGCGTTTAGGGTAATGGCCGTAGGATACAAAATTATCGGCAAGGAATTTTTGCGCCGGCGACTGAAAGACAATTTTAAAGATCATAAGCAAAAACTTTATGAAAAAGACTTGCAACAAATAGTTTTTGTCGGCTTCATTTCCTTAAAAGATCCCTTAAGAAAACAGGCGAAAAAATCCATACAGCTTTGCCAACAGGCCGGAATGCGGCCGATTATTGTCACCGGCGACCATAAACTAACCAGCCAGGCAATTGCCAAAGAATTGGGTTTAGCCGCCGAAGAAGAAAACATTCTTGACGGCGAAGAATTGATTAATTTGTCGGCTGAAGATTTCCGCGAGCGTCTGGAAAAAATTGAAATTTACAGCCGCGTGGAACCAGGACAAAAATTAAAAATAATTGAATTTTGGCAAAAAAAAGGAGCGGTGGTGGCGATGACCGGCGACGGCGTCAACGACGCTCCTGCCTTGAAAAAAGCCAATATCGGCGTAGCTTTGGGCTCGGGGACAGAAGTGGCGAAAGAAGCTTCGGATTTGGTTTTGCTTGATGACAATTTCAGCACTATTACCGCGGCCGTAGAAGAAGGGAGAAGAATTATTGATAATATCAGAAAAATTCTCGTCTATCTTTTAAGCGGCGGTTTTACAGAGTTTATGCTTATTGGCTTGGCGATTATTTTCCGCTTACCCTTGCCGGTTTTAGCCGGCCAGATTTTGTGGAAAAACTTAATTGAATCAACGCCGCCTTCTTTGGCTTTGGCTCTTGAACCAAAAGAAAAAGACATAATGTCGCGAGCCCCGGAAAACCCAAAATTTTCCTTGTTGAATTCCGAAATGAAAACCCTGGTTTTCATTATCGGCATAGCCACAAATTTTATTCTCTTCGGACTTTTTTGGGGACTTTTGGCTTTAAATTTTCCGATTGAAGAAATTCGCAGCGTTATGTTTGTCGGCCTGGCAATTGATTCTTTTTTTGTTGTTTTTTCCTGCCGTAATTTAAGAAAAAATATTTGGGAATTTAATCCTTTTTCCAATCATTATCTTAATTCAACAATAATAATCGGATTTTTAGGATTATTCGCGGCTTTGTATCTGCCTATTTTTCAAAAGATTCTTAAAACTTTTCCTTTGACTCTTTTTGACTGGCTGATTCTTTTGGGATTCGGTTTTTTGAATTTGATTTTGGTTGAGATTACAAAATGGTGGTATATTAAAAAAGGAAAAGCTTAACAGCCGTTTTATATGTCAAATTTCAAAAATTATTTTTACGCGATGCCCGTTTATTTTATATGATTTGGATTTATATTTTTATTTTTATAATGTCTTTTTTCGCCTTGGCTTTATCCGGCAAATGGATGGTGAAAGCGCTGGCGAATATAGCTAAAATTTTAGGCTGGCGGGAATTTGTCGTCGCTTTCATTATTATTTCTTTGGGAACTTCCATCCCTAATCTTTTCGTCGGCATATCTTCGGCTCTTCACAAAATTCCCGAACTTTCGTTCGGCGACGTTGTGGGCGGCAATTTAGTGGATATGACCTTACTTGTGGCGATAACGACTTTTATCGCCGGCGGGCTTTCGGTTGAAAGCCGACTTGTCCAAAAATTTTCAATTTTTACAATCGCCGCCGCAGTTTTGCCTCTTATTCTTATTTTAGACGGAAAACTTTCGCGACCGGACGGAATAATCCTGCTTTTTAGCTTTTTTTTCTATATTCGCTGGCTTTTTCAAAAAGAAGAAAGATTTACCAAGGTTTATGACCACGCAATTAATGATGGAAAAGAAGCGCAGAAAAGTTTTAAAAAATTATTGAAAGAAACGGCCGTATTGCTCGGGGGGCTGACGCTGCTTCTTATAAGCAGCGAGGCGATAGTAAGGCTGTCTTCTTTGTTTGCCGCGCATTTTAACGCTTCGGTGGCTTTCATCGGATTTTTAATAGTCGGCCTGGGCAACGCTTTGCCGGAATTATTTTTTTCAATAAGTTCGGCGAAATCCGGCCAAACCTGGATGGTTTTGGGAAGCTTGATGGGGTCAGTGGTTATTGTTTCAACTTTTGTTTTGGGAATAGTGGCCCTGATTTATCCCATTCAAATCACAGACCTGTCTTCTTTTGCCGTTGCCCGGTTTTTTCTTTTGATTTCTGCTTTGTTTTTTCTCGTTTTCATCCGAACCGACAGGAAAATCACCGCGAAAGAAGCGATATTTTTGTTATTTCTTTATGCTTCTTTCGTTATCGCTGAAATTTTGATAAAATAAAAACACATGGAATCGCAGCAAATAATTTTTATACTTTTGGCTGTTGTCGGCGGCGTGCTCATAGGTATTTTGCCGTTTTTGATTTTTCGTTTTTTTGAACAGTATAAAAAGCCGGCAAAAGAAGAACAGGACGAAGCGATTTTAATGCTTCAGGAGCAACTCAAAGAAATAAGAGGAACGCTTGACATGAAGCTGGCCGAATCAAATAGGGCGATTCAGGAGCAATCTGGCGCCACCACAAAACTTGTCAGGGAAATAACCGAAGAGTTGGTGAAAGTGGGGGAGGGGCAAAAACAAGTTGTCGGCTTCGCCGATCAGCTGAAAAACCTGCAGGATATTTTGAAAAACCCGAAACAACGCGGGATTTTAGGCGAATTTTATTTGGAAACAGTTTTAAAAAACGTTCTGCCGCCAAAATCTTACGAGATGCAGTATAAATTTAAAAACGGCGAAATTGTTGACGCGGTTGTTTTTGTCAAAGATAAAATAGTTCCCATTGACGCAAAATTTTCTTTGGAAAACTACAATAGAATTTTAGAAGAGCGCGATAATGCGGAAAAAGAACGCTTGGAAAAGGTTTTTAAGCAAGACTTAAAACTCCGCATTGACGAAACTTCAAAATATATCAGGCCAAGCGAAGGCACTATGGAATTCGCTTTTATGTTCATTCCGGCCGAGGCGATTTATTACGATTTGCTCGTCAATCAAATCGGCGCCATAAAATCCAACACCAGAGATTTGATTGAATACGCTTTCAAGGAAAAACGGGTAATTATCGTTTCGCCCACTTCATTTCTGGCGTATTTGCAGACTGTTTTACAGGGGCTTAAAGCGCTTCAGATTGAAGAATCGGCTAAAGAGATAATGAAAAGGGTGGAGGATTTGGGAAGACATTTGAAATCTTACCAGGATTTTATTTTAAAGCTGGGGAACAACCTTTCAACCGCGGTCAACAGCTACAACAGCGCCTCCAAAGAATTTCAGAAAATAGACAAAGACGTTATAAAAATCACAGGCGAAGGAATCAATCCAGAACCCATTACTCTTGATAAACCGGAGGAAATTTGAACAAGTTGAATTTATTTTTAATTTGTAATAAGATAATCAAATATGACGGCGAAAAACGAAAAATTCGCGGTAATTGAAACCGGAGGGAAGCAATATCTGGTAAAGCCGGGGAGCGTTGTTCGCGTTGAAAGAATTGGAAAGCCCGGAAAAGGGGATACTGTCCATTTTGACAAAGTTCTTCTTTCGGCGGACAAAGATAAAATAAAATTAGGCAATCCCTATCTTAAAGACGCGAAGATTTCAGGAAAATGGGTAAAAGAGATGAAGGGCAAAAAAATAACGCATCTTAGATACCGCTCCAAAACCCGCCATGCGGTAAAAAAAGGCCATCGTCAGATTTTCACCGAAGTGGTTATTGGAGATTTCAACTAATTATTTTCTGTTTTCCAGCGCGTTTTTGAGAGTGTCGGCGTCAATAAATTCCAATTCCGTGCCCGTTGATAGGCCCCGTCCGAAGCGGGTTATTTTCAATAGATGTTTTTTGAGGAGCGGTTCAAGGATTTTTTCAAGATAACGGCCAGTGTTGTCTCCTTCAACCGTAGCGCTTAAAGCCAGAATAATTTCCTTCAATTCTCTTCCCGCCAGTTGCCCAACGCGGCTGTATAATTCTTTGAGTCTGATATTTTTTGTCTGTTTTTGCTCCAACTTGCCAAAGGGGATAACGCCGCCCAAAACAAAATAGCGGCCGTCGTAAACCTTTGTTCTTTCAATATTTTCCAAATCCACGTCTTTTTCCACAACCATAATTTTAGAGCTGTCGCGGCTTATATTATGGCAAAAATTACATTCGCCGAAATGATAAAAATGGAAACATTCTTTGCATTGTTTCGCGTCCCTTTTTAACTCCAAAAGAAGTTCGCTTAATCCTTTGACAAAAGACGGCTCTTCCTTCAAAAGCCAATAGACAAAACGCTGGGCCTGGCGCGGCCCGATCCCCGGAAAGCGTTCAAAATATTCTTTCAATTTTTGAGCGGAATTAGAAAACATTGTAACTCCCTTTTTCAATAGAGGAAAAACTTACCGTTTTGGGATGAAAATATAAATCAACTTTGCCGGTTGGCCCGTTCCTGTGTTTGGCGATATGGATTTCCACGATATTTTTTTTCTCGGTATCTTCTTTATATTTATCTTCCCGATGGATAAACATCACCAGGTCCGCATCCTGCTCAATGGCTCCCGATTCTCGCAAATCGGAAAGCCGAGGAATGGGAGGATGGCGCTGTTCAACGGCGCGGTTTAATTGGGACAGGACCAAGAGCGGCACTTTTAGTTCGCGGGCAAGCGATTTGAGAGAACGCGAAATTTCCGTCATTTGCTGAACGGGATTATCTAATCCTTTGCGCGGGTTTATCAGCTGGATGTAATCAATTATCAAAAGCCCAAGCTCTTTCCCTTTTTTTTGTCTTACTTCAGCTTGCAGGCGGCGCGCCATCGCCCGCATTTGAAGGACATTTAAAGAAGGCGCGTCTTCAAGAAAAATGGGCGCCTTTGAAAGTTTTTCAAGAGCGTCGCGGATGCGGCTAAAATCATCTTTTTCGTTGAGTTTTCCGGTTCTTAATTTCCAGGAATCAACGTTCGCTTCCGCCGCAAGAAAACGATCAATCAACTGCTGGGAGGACATTTCAAGGCTAAAAATGCCGACCGGAATATTCTGTTCGCAGGCGGCATAGCGGGCGATATCCAAAGCGAGCGAAGTTTTTCCGAAAGACGGCCTGGCAGCCAAGATAATCAAATCGGAATTTTGCAAGCCCGATAAATGATGGTCTAAATCTTCAAAGCCCGTTGGCACGCCTCTTACTCCGTCTTTCGATTTATGAAGCTTGTCTATTCTTTCAAAGGCCTCGTCAAGGGCGATTTTAAGGTTTAAAAAATTTTGACGGAAAGAAATATTGGCGATGCTGTAAATTTTTTGCTCAGCTTCGTCTAAAAGACAATCCAATTCGCTTTCTTCTTCGTACCCCAATTGGTGAATGTGATTGGCGGCCTCAATCAAATGCCTTAATATGCTTTTTTTGCGAACTATTTCGGCGTAATGCTTGGCATTGGTGGCGCTCGCTACGCAATTGACAAGTTCGGCGAGATAGCCGTTCCCTCCTGTTTTTTCCAGTTGTTTTTTTTCTTTCAACCGGCTGGCAACGGAACGCACATCAATGGGCGCCTGGCTGGAGAACAAATCGCAGGCGCTGTCATAAACCATTTTATGGTCTTCGCGATAAAAATCTTCGGGGTTTAAAATATCGGCGACCTGCGCCATTACATTTCCATCTATCATCAGCGCTCCCAAAACCGACATCTCCGCCTCAATGTCTTGCGGCGGCATTCGGAGATAAGACGCGGCTATTTTGTTTTCTTTTTGCTTGAGCATATCTCTTGTCGCTTTCAATTTTTCATCTTTGAGATTTTAATCCCTTCTTTTGTATCTTCCAGCATCCACCCCTTTTTTGCAAGTTCTTTGCGAATCTCGTCGGCCTCCCGCCAGCTTTTCTTTTTTCGCAAATATTCTCTTGTCTTGACTATTTTTTTGATTTCTATCGGAACAGTCGTTTTTTTTGTATTTTTAAGCCCCAACCCCAGAACCTCGTCAAATTTCAAAAGTAATTTTCTCTTTTCCCGGCTGGAAATCCCGGAATGACGCGCAACATCCCATAAAATTGCCAGAGCCTTCGGCATATTCAAGTCGTCATTTATGGTTTTTAAAAATCTTTTTTCTAAATTTTTCGCCTCGTTGCCGAAAGAAGCTCTATTCCGCTCGGCAAGCGAGCGGAGCCGGGCTTCGTTTAAGGCGTCAGTTAAATTATCCAAGGCATTTTGGGCTGATTTTAAAGATTCCCAGGTAAAATTTAATTGAGAGCGGTAATGGCTTGTCAAAATAAGATACCGGAAAGACAAAGGATTGAATCCGCGCTTTTCAATGTCCCTTAAGGTGTAGAAATTTCCCAAAGATTTTGACATTTTCCGCCCGTTTGCCAAAAGATGCTCTCCTTCAATCCAATAGTTGACGAATTTTTTTCCCGTTGCGGCTTCTGATTGGGCTATTTCATTTTCATGATGAGGGAAAATCAAATCAACGGCGCCGCAATGAATGTCAAATCTTTCTCCTAAATATTTCATGCTCATTGCCGAGCATTCAATGTGCCAGCCGGGCCTGCCATTGCCGAAAGGGGATGGCCATGAAGGCTCTTTTGGTCTCGCGGCCTTCCACAGAGCAAAATCAACCGCTTCTTTTTTCCCGTATTCATCGGCGCTTATCCGCCCATCCCTTTTTCTTTTTTTTGTCTTTAATCCGGAAAGCAGTCCGTAATTTTTAAATTTTGAAATATCAAAATAAATTGAACCGTCGGACCCTTTGTAGGCATAGCCGTTTTTCAGAAGAACCGCTATTAATCGGGTAATTTCTTTTATTGTTTCCGTCGCTCTGGGATAGGCGTCGGCTTTCAGGATGTTCATTTTTTTAATATCCTCAAAAAATATTTTGACAAACGGACCGGTCGTTTCTTTTAGGGTTTTTCCTTCTGTTTGCGCCTTTTTGATAATTTTATCTTCCACGTCCGTGATATTCATCACGTGCTTTATCCCATAGCCGTTATAGATTAAAATTCTCTTAAGAACATCTTCAAAAATATAGGTGCGCAAATTGCCGATGTGGGCCGGATTGTAAACAGTCGGCCCGCAGGTATAAAGCCCCGCCTTTTTATTTTTCAGCGGCTTAAAAATTTCTTTTTTGCGAGACAAAATGTTATATAATTTAATATCCATATTTATCACACAAAGCAGTATACCATACATTAGAATTGGCTTTCAAAAGCGCGATTCGGGAAAATTAGTGAATATTTTGTTGACTAACGATTTGCTTCTGGGATAATAGGAATATGTTGCCCAAAATCGTAAAAAGGGCTATATTTTTAGGAATAATAACGGGGCTCGCGATCGCCGTTTTTACGGCCGGAGCTTATTTTGGCTATTCAAACAGACCGCCGATCGGCAAAATCGCCGCTTTGTTCAATAAAGAAACGGCAAAACCTCAACAGATTGATTTTGCGCCTTTTTGGGACAGTTGGCGCGTAGTTGAATCAAAATATGTAGGCCGAGAGCAAATTGACGGGCAAAAAATGGTTTGGGGCGCGATTGAAGGAATGGTCAAATCTTTGGGCGATCCATACAGCGTTTTTTTCCCGCCCAAAGAAACAGAACTTTTTGAAACAAGCGTTAAAGGCGAATTTTACGGCATCGGCATAGAAGTAGGCATAAGGGAAGGCATTTTAACCGTTATAGCGCCGCTCAAGGATACTCCGGCATATAGGGCCGGGCTCAAAGCCAGCGATAAGATTCTAAAAATAAACGGGACTTCAACCGAGGATATGGCTGTTGATGAGGCTATTTTTCTTATAAGAGGCGAGAAGGGCACGGAAATCTCTCTCTCTATTTTCCGCGAAGGAGAAAAAGAAAGCCGTGAAGTCAAAATTATAAGGGATATCATAAAAATCCCTATTTTGGAAACCGAAAAAAAAGAAAAAGGAATTTTTGTGATAAGATTGTACAATTTTTCGGAGAACTCTCCCGATGCCTTCAGAAAGGCCTTGCGAGAAATGATGGAAGCGGGAAGCAACAAATTGATTCTTGATTTACGCGGAAACGCCGGTGGATATCTGGAGGCAAGCGTTGACATCGCTTCCTGGTTTTTGCCGGCCGGGAAAGCGGTGGCGCGGGAAGATTTCGGAAACGGCAAGGAGGAAATTTACAGAAGCCGGGGTTACGACATATTTGATAATCTGCCGTTTATAGTTTTGGTAAATCAGGGGAGCGCTTCGGCTTCGGAAATTTTAGCCGGCGCCTTAAGCGATCACAAAATCGCCACCTTGGTCGGAGAAAAAACTTTCGGCAAGGGTTCTGTCCAGGAACTGGTACCGATAACAGACGACACTTCGCTCAAAATCACCATAGCGAGATGGCTTACGCCCGACGGCAAATCCATTTCCGAAAAAGGGCTCACGCCCGACATTGAAGTAAAAATGACAGAAGAAGACGCGGAAAAAGGGAAAGACTCCCAGATGGAAAAAGCAATTGAGATATTACAAAGTAAGCAAATAAAATGAAAATTATTTTATTGCAGGATATCGCCGGCATCGGAAAAAAATGGGAAGTGAAAGAGATAAAAGGCGGATTTGCCCGTAATTACTTATTGGCGCGGAATTTAGCCGTTTTAGCTACGCCAAAGGCCCAAAAAGACGCTGAATTGAAGCGAAAACAAAGAGCGCAGGGAAAAGCGGTTCAGGAGGATTTATTGCTTAAATCTCTTGCTTCGCTTCACGGCGCCGTTTTGGAGATTGAAAGAAAGGCAAACGAGAAAGGACATTTGTTTGACGGCTTAGACGCCAAAGAAATCGGCGAAATTATTAAAGAAAAATTGAACGTGGAAATTCCGCTTGACCTCGTCAGGCTGGAAAAATCCATTAAGGAAACAGGCAGGCATAAAATAACGGTTGTCCATAAAGACAAAGAAACATTTTTTGAAATAGAGATTAAACCGGATCAACGCTGACAAGAGATAAGATTTTTTTTCTGCCGTCAAAATTTATTTTGCGTTTTGTTGAGAACTTGACAATACCGCGGGCAGTAGAATAAAGAGTATGATCTTTTCCGAGCCTGACGTTTTTACCTGGAAGGATTTTTGTTCCGCGCTGACGCACCAAAATATGGCCGGGCTGGGCAGTCTGCCCCGCGGAAAGTTTTATGCCAAGATATTTTGGCTGAGAATCGCGAACATTTTTAGTTGTTCCGCCAGATTTTGTATGTGCCATAATCGCCTGCGAGCATTGCGAGCAGCTGCGATTATGAGCACCCCGCTCAAATTTTGCCGCTCATATGCCATTGTTAATATTTTTTGACAAATGATAAACTTGTCATCAATAATTATGAATATACCAAATAAAATTAAAAAAGTCAAAGAAAAAATCAAGCCATACGAAAATGACGCTATTTTGATATTGATTATTGTTCTAGTCGCTTTAATCAGTTTTGGCCTGGGCAGATTGTCAAAAATCAGGGAGGGCAAAGCGCCGATTACGATTGAAAACGCGACCGGCAACATATCCGCCAGCCAGGGCGAATTTGTGGCTGGCAACGAGGCGAAGCTTTTAGTCGCCTCTAAAAACGGCACAAAATACCATTATCCTTGGTGTTCGGGCGCGCAAAACATCAAAGAAGAAAATAAAATCTGGTTTTCTTCCAAAGAAGAGGCCGAAAAATCCGGCTACGCTCCGGCCGGCAATTGCAAAGGGCTGTAAGGTTTTTTATTTTTATTGGCTTTGAGAACGGTGAATTGTTTCTTTTTGGCGACTTCGTTCCATTTGCCGAGTTCTTCAAGGATTTGCCTGATTTTTTTCATATCGTAAACGAGGCGTTCTTGCAGAATTTTTGTCAGATAGCCATTTTCGCCGAAAACCCGCTCCACGCCTTCAGAATCCATAAAATCGTAAATAAACGCCTGCAACTCCGTCAGCCGTTTGTCGTTTTGATTATTCTGTTCTTTTAATTTTAAATACTCCTTTATAATTTTTTCTATTTCATTTTGGTCCGCTTTTTGGCTGGTTGATTTTTGATATTCATGTTTCCACATCGGGCAAAGCGGTTTATATCCGCACCAGCCGCAAAGAGGGGAGGGGAATGCCGGAAAATCGCAATTGTTTTGTATTCTGTTTTTTATTTCATTAATCAAGCCGACGATGAATTTTTTGGTTTTTTCCAAATTTTCTTCCGAGCGGCTGGTGGTTATTTTCTCCCCGTGTTTTAGAAAATACAGACTTAATTTAACATTTTCCGGCCTGATATGAGGCCAGCGCTTGATAATCCCCAAATGATAAATTGACATTTGCAGGTCATTATCTAAATTTTCCTGCGAGGGCATTCGTCGCGAAGTTTTATAATCAATAATTTCGTACGCGTCGCCGTTATTTTTGTCTACGCGGTCAATTATGCCGGCTAAAATATGATTTTCTCCGGCATCCGAATCGGGGATTAAAATCTCAAATCTTGATTCAAGATCCAAAACATTAAAATTCCACGGCTGATTATGTTTATAAAATTTTTTTAAAATTAAAACCCCTTCCTCGGCGTACGCCTTATCTTCTTCCAAAGAAATTTCAATTTTTGATTTTCTTTCCCCCCATAGGAGCCAAAAGCGGTCTATAATTTCGTCTGAAGCGGGATAAAGGGGCGTGCGTTCAAACATAAACTTAAGGCAGTTATGAATGATATTGCCGAAAATCGCTTCCGGACCTTTTGCCGCCTTAATTCTGTCAATTTCCTGGAATTTATATTTCAGGGGGCATTGTTGGTATGTATTTAAAGATGAATACGATGTACGCATATTTCCTGATTAGAGTTATATACAAAAAGAACGGGGGAAGGGTTTTATTCCCTTATTTCCCCGAATAAACAACTTCGCACAATATACCTTTTCCGACACACGACGCTATTTTGCAATCTGCCTCATTCAGAAAATTCCAGCTCCGGCTGACCTTCCAACAACAACGGCGGCTTTCCCCCTCTAATTCTTTCGGCGTTTTCAATAAATGAACGCCACAAAAGATTATAAAAAATATTCCAGAGATATCGCGCCGGCGCGGCCAAGTAATTTGTCCAGACATAGCGCGCCGCTTCCCAAACGACAATTAAATTCTCTTGAACTGTTTCTTTGCTAAAAACAGCCTTTAAGCTAATGCCAAAAAACCCAAGCACGATAACGGCTATAATCAAAAGAATTATTAACTTTATAATGCCTTGATTATTCATGGCAAGCTATATTATACCAAATATTTTAAAGGTATGAAAGAGGGTTCAAATATGCATTATAAGGCGCTATGGGTAATTTCATCGTTGTGCCGCAAATCCGGCTTTTTAACGACCCTATTTCAACCGCCGAAGACGCGAAAACAGTAAAGTGAAGGTGAGGACCGGTAGCAAAGCCCGTATTTCCGCTGTAACCGATTATCTGGCCCGTTTCAACGCTTTGGCCGGGCGACACTTTAATTAAAGATAAATGAGCGTAAAGAGTGCTTAAATTGTTGTCATGTTTAATTAAAACCCATTTTCCGTAAGAAACGCCCCGGCAGTTATTATCAGTATTTCCCGTATCTACAACAGTACCCGTACGGCTGGCCTTGACCAAAGTACCGACGGAAGCTCTGATATCTATGCCATTATGCCCTTTTCCGCCGTAAACCTGGGGGTTTTGAGTGGCAAACGGCGTATTGCCGAAGTATTGCGTTATGACGCGGCTTTCAACCGGCCACATCAAAACACCGGAGCCGGCTACAGGCAAAGAGCTTGGGTCAATTTCTATGCGAATTTCTTCTTCCAGCGCCCTGATTTCTTCTTCCAGCGCCCCCTGTTTCTCTATCTGGTCGGCCAATTGCTTTTTATACAGCGATTCTTTATTTTTAGTTTCCCTTAAAAGGACATTTTTTTGACCTTTTTGCGCTTCAAATAATGTTTTTTGGTCGTCCATCCGCGATTGCAGATTTTCCAATTCTTTTTTTTCGGTTTCTTTTTCTTCGTGCTGTTTTTCAAAATCTTTTTTCAGTTCTTTAAGTTGTTGGAGGTTGGCGTTGATATTGTTTTGGAAATCTTTCATTTGCTCAATGTCGTTAAAAAATTCGGAAAGGCTCGCGTGAGCCAAAAGAATCTCAACCAATGATTTTGATTCAGCTTCGTTCATGTTGCGGATAATTTCCGCCAATGTTTTTTTGCTGTCATAAATTTTTTTTTCTTTTGTCCTGATTCCAAAATTTAATTCTTCAATAACAAAACCCGCCGCGACTATTTTTCTCCCGGTAAGCTGAATATCCGCCTTTATTTTTTTCACGGTTGTTTCCAGTTGGCCGATCTGTTTTTTAAAAGTGTTCGCATCCTTGCCTGTTTTATCAAGTTCTTGCTGAAGCTCGTCTATTTCTTTCTGAATTTGGGCTATTTGGGCGTTATTTTCGTTAATTTTTTCTTGGAGTTCATCAACGCGCGAAGCATTTCCCGTCTCCGGTAAAATAAAAAATATAAAAAAGTAAATAAAACCGATGAAAAATAAAAAGAATTTTAATTTTGAATTAATATAAATTCCCATATTTCCGTTCAATTGTTTAAAATTTGCGCCGCCTTTTCCAGCCGGGCGATTGTTTTTTCTTTGCCTAAAATTTCAGCGATTTCAAAGGGATCGGGCGATTTATTTTGGCCGGTCAAGGCAACGCGAAAAGGCCATAAAACATTTCCCCGTCCTTTTTCCTCGGCATAAGGCCAAACGGCGCCTTTTATCGCGTCTTTTGTAAAATTTTCCGATTTTGCACCCCGAATTAAATCCAATATTATGTCAAGGTTAATTTTAATTTCTTCTGCCGGCTGTTTTTCTTGCCAGCTTAAAAGAGATTTATGGTATGCCGGTTCCGAAAAAAAATAAGCGGCCCTCTCCCCTATTTCGGACAGCTTAATCATCCTTGACCGCTCAAGACTGATGATTTTTTCAATATAATCATTTTTAAATTCAGGCGCCGGTTTTAAAAATTTCTCTTTTAAGATTAATTCGGTTAATTCTTTCGGGGTTTTCTTGCGGATATATATGCCATTTAACCAATTCAAACGCTCAATGTCAAAAATAGCGCCGCCTTTCTGGACACGCCCTAAATCAAATTTTTTTACAAGTTCTTCCAAAGAAAAAATTTCTTGGTCGGTACCCGGGTTCCAGCCAAGCAGAGCCATAAAATTGATTATCGCTTCCGGCAAATAACCCGTCTTTCGATATGCGGCGACTGCGACCGCGGCATGCCTTGATGATATTTTTGAGCGATCAAGCCCTAAAACAAGCGGCAAATGTCCGTATTGCGGTTTTTCGGCGAGGCCAAGCGCGCTTTGAATCAAAATCTGCTTTGGTGTGTTTGAAATATGGTCTTCCCCTCTTATCACATGGGAGATTTTCATTTCAAAATCGTCAACTACAACGGCGAAATTATAAAGAGGAGTATTTTCGTCTTTCGCCAAAGCAATGTCTCCCAAAAGAGAAGTGTCAAATCTTATTTTTCCCCTGATTATATCGTCAAACTCAATAATTTTTAAAGGAGTGGATAATCTGATAATCCCCCGTTTGTTTGCTCCCGTTTTTTTGTTTTTGTATTCGCAAACATGCCTTGGCGCTTCATGATTGGCCATTTGTTCCTGTTTTTCTTTTTTTAATTCATCAAGGGCGTGAGGGCACCAAAACGCTTTTCCCTCGCTGAAAAGTTTTTCAAGATATTTTTTATAAATGGCAAGTCTCTCGGATTGCTTATAAGGCCCCTCGGTCCACTCAAGATTAAGCCATTTTAGCCCCTCTATTATGTCTTTTTCAAAACTGGAATCGGAACGCGCCAAGTCGGTGTCCTCAATCCGCAAGATAAACTCTCCTTCGTTCTGTTTGGCGAATAAATAATTAAAAAGGGCGGAACGCGCGTTTCCAATGTGAAAAGGCCCGGTTGGGCTCGGCGCGATCCTTGTTCTGACGCAAGATTTTTTTTTCGGGAAAATTTTATTGAATTTTTTAAGAAACATGTTCCAGGGCTAATCTTAGGAGTTCGCGGGCGATTTTGCGGGCCGCTTTTGGTTGGGAAAAATTTGTTCCTGCTTTTCTCATTTCCTCTTTTCTTTTTTCATCTTTCAATATTTGCTGGATTTCCGACAATAAAAGATGAGATGTTAAGTTAGATTCTTCAATAACTAACGCCGCCCCTGTTTTCGCGTAATTGTAAGCGTTCTCGCGCTGGTGGTCTTGGGCGGAACTATCAATAGGAATTAAAATCGCGGGAACGGCCCATGCGGCAATTTCAAAAATAGCGCTTGCTCCCGCCCTGCTTATAACGATATCGGCCACGCTTGAGGCATTGCGCAAATCTGCGTCGTCTAAATATCCGTGAAGATGATAGCGAGATTTGAAAGAGGATTTTTCAAGGACAACCGACAATCTGCTTTTGGTTTCATCGATATTTTTTTTGCCGCATTGGTGGATAATTTGGGCGAATTTTACAATTTCCGGCGCGGCATCAAGGATAACATCGTTTATATTTTTAGAACCTTGCGACCCCCCTAAAATCAATATTACGGGAACATTCGGCTCAAGCTCAAAAAATTCTTTCGCTTCTTCCGGAGTTGAGCCAAGAATTTCTTTTCTAATCGGCAAACCCGTCAGAGCTGTTTTAGAGGGAAAAAAATATTTGGCGCTTTCCGGAAAAGAAATGGCAACTCTTTTGGCGAATTTGGCGGCCCAGAGATTCACTCTGCCCGGCACGCTGTCCGATTCATGAATCATTACCGGAATTCCCAAAATACGGGCGCCAAAAAGGGCCGGAAAACTGGCGTATCCCCCTTTGCCGAAAACAATATCGGGAAATTCCCGGTACATAAACCAAAAAGCGCTCCAAAGTCCGGCAATAGTTTTAAAAACATCCAAGAAATTAAAAAATGAAAAATAACGGCGCATTTTTCCGGCCGGAACTTTTTTAAAACGCACGTTTTGTCTTATCAAAAGATCGGCGTCATAAGGAGTATCGGACATGAAAATAAACTCAACGCCGATAAATCTTTCCTCTTCAATTAAGACTTGGAGGACTTCTATAATTGCCGCTATCGGATAAAAATGTCCGCCCGTTCCTCCTCCTGTAAATAAAATTTTCATGTATTCGCTCTATTTTCTATATCTTGATATATTTAATAAAACTCCGGATTCTAATAAGACCATTACCAAAGCCGAGCCGCCCTGGCTGATAAAAGGGAGAGGTAGCCCCGTAAGCGGAAAAACTCCCAACATTGACGCCATGTTCATGAAAGATTGGGTTATTATCAGTATAACAATTCCCGAGCCCAAAAGTCTACCGAAATTATCCGGCGATCTAATCGCGATTAAAAACCCCCTGAACATAAAAAGCAGGAAGAGAAAAATAAGAAACGAGGTTCCTATAAACCCGAATTCTTCGCCAATAATCGCGAATATGGAATCGCCGGTCGGCTCCGGAAGGTAGTTGAATTTTTGAACACCCATTCCAAATCCCCTCCCAAAAATACCGCCCGAACCGAAAGCGATAAGAGATTGCTTAAGTTGGTAACTTTGTCCTTGCGGGTCGTAATCCGGATTTAAAAAGACGTTAAGCCGTTCTTTAATGTATGGCTTGGTCTGCGCCGCTAAAAAGATTAAACCGGCGCCGATTAAAACCATAATTGCTATTTGTTTGAAGCGACCGCCGGCAATGAAGAAAAGAGCGACGGCGATTATGCCTATCACTATCAACGCGCTCATATTCGGCTCCTTAAACAAAAGTCCGGCAACCAAGGCGGTAATGATTAGAAACGGAGCTAAGCCGTACTTTAAAGAAGCCACTCTTTCTTTATGGGAAGCCATCCAGGACGAAAGGTAAACCAAAAAACCGAATTTCAAGACTTCCGAAGGCTGGAAGAAAAGAAACCCGATTCTCAGCCAGCGTCTTGCTCCGCCATGCATAACTCCCAGTTGAGGATAAAACACCAAAGCGGTCAATAAAAAGCTCGCCAAAAAAAGGGGAATAGAAATTTTCCGCCAAAAATGATACGGTATGCGGCTGGCGATAAAGAACAAAGCCCCTCCGCCGACCAGTCCGATAAGAATTTGTTTTGACAAAGCCGCATAAAAAATTTCGACTTTTTTCGCGGCCGGGCCCAAAAAGGCGGAGGCGAGAATAAAAAAACCCGAAAGTATCAGTATCGCCACTATTCCTAATAGAATTCTATCGGAATTGTGTTTTCGCATTTTATATTTGCAAGCTGAAAAATTTAACGGAAATGCCTCAAAACGCGTCCGCGACCTTCCGGGGCGAATAAACCGTCTTTTAATGCGATACCGCCGTTAACCAAAACGCAATTTATGCCAAAAGGATATTGGAAAGGGTTTATGTAATCAGCCTGATCGCTGATTGTTTCAGGGTCAAAAATCGTTATAT
>Ga0209212_1004805_pt1 | contig 16471 bp, 8 predicted proteins | sample RifGroC2_FD_183996 | JGI IMG/M metagenome (GOLD analysis project Ga0209212, IMG submission 183996) | Groundwater microbial communities from Rifle, Colorado, USA - Groundwater C2 (SPAdes) (version 2) | ecosystem: Environmental > Aquatic > Deep subsurface > Groundwater | place: Rifle, Colorado...
TCCCGGCCCCTGACGGTGGTCGGCGATGTCGGCGTGCTGCTGCGAGCTGCCGCCGTTTCCGGTACCGCTCCGGCTGTGAAGCCGGCCGCCGATGGGGCCATGAACCTCTGCGGCGGCGAGCGGCAATTAACGGTACAGCCGCTATCGACGCTGGCTGCCGCCGCCTTGACTTATGGTGCTGCCGATGCCGCCTGCGGCCAGGCCATGCTCGCCTACATCGAATGGGCCTGCGCCCGCTGCCTGGACGGCAGCGCCGCCGGCATGGTCACGGCGCCGATCAGCAAGAGCGCCATTCATGCCGCCGGTTGCGCCTTCCCCGGCCATACCGAACTTCTCGCCGAACGTTGCGGAGTGGCGAAGGTGGTGATGATGCTCGCCGGCGAGCGGCTTAAGGTTGCCCTGGTCACCACCCACCTGGCGTTGCGGGACGTAGCGAAAGTGCTGACCGCGGCGGAGATCCTCGCCACCATCCGCATCACCGCCGCCGCCCTGCGCCGCGACTTTGGCCTGGCCGCGCCCCGCCTCGCCGTCCTCGCCCTCAATCCCCACGCCGGCGAGGACGGGCTCTTCGGCGACGAGGAAGTCCGTCTCATCGCTCCGGCCATCGCCAAGGCCCAGGCCGCAGGGATCGCCGCCAGCGGCCCGCACAGTGCCGACACCCTCTTTCACTTCGCGGCCCAGGGGGCCTACGACGCGGTGATCTGCATGTATCACGACCAGGGACTGATCCCGCTGAAACTCCTCCATTTCGACGACGGGGTCAACGTCACCCTCGGCCTCCCCATCGTCCGCACCAGTGTCGACCACGGCACCGCCTACGATCTGGCGGGGACGGGGCGGGCGAGTGCGGCGAGCCTGATCGCGGCGGTGCGGTTGGCGGAAAAGATGGCGGGGCCGGGGTAATCTTTTGCAGGAAGAGAACGCAGCAACGGCGGGCCGGAAGGCCCGCCGTTGCTGCGTTCGAAGGGGGAATCGGGTCGCAAGGAGGGAGCAATCGCGATCGACGATCTCAGGCGCCATTCGGGACTCCCGCCGGAGCTGCGCAGCGCAGGCGGTAACCGACCCCCGGCTCAGTGATGATATGTTGCGGACGGGATGGGTCGCTTTCCAGTTTGCGGCGGAGATTGCTGATGTTGACCCGCAGCACATGCGGTTGTTCCAGATAAGCGCTCCCCCAGACCTGTTTCAGAATCTGGCGGTGGATCAGCACCTTGCCGGCGTGGACAACGAGCAGGCGCAGGATGTCGTATTCGGTCGGAGTCAGCGCGATCTCGATGCCGCCCACCGTCACCCGCCTGCTCGTTAAATCGACCTGCAGGTCGTTGCTGATGAAGAGCGGTTCGGGGATCTCCTGCAGCGAGCGGCGCAGCGCCGCGCGGATGCGGGCGAGGAGTTCGCCGACGCCGAAGGGCTTGCTGAGATAGTCGTCGGCCCCGGCATCGAGGGCGGCGACTTTATCGTCCTCCCGCTCCCGCACCGACAGGACGATGATCGGCACCTGCGACCATTCGCGAATCCGTTTGATCACGGTGATGCCGTCGAGATCCGGCAAGCCCAGGTCGAGGAGGATGACGTCCGGTCGGAACGTCGCGCTCGCCGCCAGACCGGCATGGCCGTTTTCCGCCTCGTGCAGGGTAAACGCCTCGCTGGAGAGGATGGTATGGAGAAAGCGCCGGATCGCCAGCTCGTCGTCGATAATCAGGATGCGGGGGAGGTTCTCCCTGGTTCGTTCAGCTGTCATGGCGCCTCGTAGAGACCTCCGAGGTTTTCAGAAACCTCGGAGGTCTTGATTCAGTGGTAAACGGATCAAAATCCGCAGTCCGCCGCCGGTGCGATTCTCCGCCCGAATCCGGCCACCATGCGCTTCCACAATTCCCTTGCAGATGGAGAGCCCCAGGCCGGTCCCTCCCGCTCTTTCCGGGACCGGAATGCGGTAAAACTTGTCGAAGATCCGCTGCAGGTCCTGTTCCGGCACCCCGGCACCATGATCGGAGACCTCCAGCATGAGCCCCTCTGGGTCGGCTGTGGCATAGATCTCGATAATGCTCTCGACCGGGGCAAATTTGTGGGCATTATCGAGGAGGTTGACCAAAACCTGGGTCATCAGGACCAGATCGAGGGAGAGGAGCGGCAGGTCAGCGGCGAGGTTGACCTGGATGGCCCGCGGTCCGAGACGCGGCTCCAGCGCCGCCAGAGCGCAGCCGACCAGATCCTGCACCTCGCATGGTTCCTGCTTGAGTTGCAGTTCGCCGGCCTCCAGGCGGGTCATGTCGAGGAGATTGCCGACAAAGCGGTTGAGCCGCTCCGCCTCTTCCCAGGCCGCGGCCACCAGTTCCCGCCGGGTCGCGGCGCCAAGGGCGGACTTCTCGTCGCGCAGAGCGCCGAGAGCGCCGGCAATCGTCACCAGCGGGGTGCGCAGATCGTGGGAGATGGAGTTGAGCAGCGCCCGCTCCAGATTTTCCCGGGCGCTGAGAATCTGGGCCTGCTCCGCCTGTCGCGCCAACGCCACCCGCTCCATGGCCAGGGCGGCTTGGATGACGAAAGCGTCGAGCAGCCGGCGCACCCGCGGCGAATGGTAATCGCCGGCTTCGACCAGGCGCACGCCGCAGACGCCGAAAAGGTTCCCAGCCGCCTGCAAAGGGAGGTAGAGGAGCCCGGCGGACACCAGGGTTTCGGTGCCGCAGCCGGCCGGCTGGCGATTGCGAAAGGCCCAATCGGCAACCGCCGCCTCCTTGGCGTCGATGAGGAGATCGGGGCTGGCGGCCTTGACCTCCAGCCGTTCCCCCTCGGGGAGGAAGAGCGCGATCTTGGCATCGAGGGTTTGGCCGCTGTTCTTGACCACTGCCGCCAGGACGTCCTCGATGTGAGCGGCGGCGGCGAGATCGCGGCTCAGATGGTAGAGGCTGGCGGTCTGCATCTCCCGCTCGCGTACGGCGGCGGCGCGTTCGCCGACCCGCGCCACCAGGGTGCTGATGACGACGCCGACGGCGAGAAAGGCAGCAAAGGTGATGAAATACTCGCCATCGGCGACGGCCAGGGTCAAACGCGGCGGCACGAAGAAGAAGTCGAAGGCGAGGACGCCGAGCAACGCGGTCAGATTGGCCGCCCGCAGTCCGAGGCGCAGGGCCGCCACGACCACGGCCAGCAGGTAGATCATGACCATGTTGGTCGGCGCGACGAACGGTCGCAGCCCTTCGCAGATGAGGGTCGCCGCCGCCACCAGTCCCGCTGCCAAAAGATAACCGGAAAGGGGCGCCGGGCTTGCCGCGGCCGGCCGGGCTCGCGCCGTCGGCTGCCCGGTCGGGTCGATACTGACGACGTGGACATCGATCCTGCCACTCTTGCGGATGATCTGGTCGACCACCGGCAGGCGCAGGATTTCGCGCCAACGCGGCCGGGTCGGCTTGCCGATGACGATGCGGGTGACGTTGTGGCGCCCGGCATAGTCGAGGACGGCATCGGCCACGGCCGTCGCCGTCACCGTGGCGACATCGGCGCCAAGACTTTCGGCCAGGCGCAAATCGCGCCAGACCCGTTGCCGGTTCTCCTGCAGCTCCCGGCCGCCGCCGGGGGTCTCGACGTAGAGGGTGATCCAGGGGGCCTTCAGTTCGTCGGCCAGACGCCGGGCGGTGCGGATCAGCCGCTCACCGAAGGGACTGCCGCTGATGCAGACCAGCAGTCGCTCGGCTGCCGGCCAGGGGCCCGGGATAGCGCGCTCTTCCATGTAGGCGCGCATCTGCTCGTCGATCCGCGCCGCCGCCCGGCGCATGGCCAGCTCGCGCAAGGCGATGAGATTCCCCGGCTGGAAAAATTTCTCGACCGCCCAGGCCGCCTGTTGCGGAAGATAAACCTTCCCTTCGCGCAGCCGTTGCAGCAACTCCTCGGGGGGGATGTCGACCAGGCGGATTTCGCTGGCACGATCGAGGAGTCGGTCGGGGACGGTCTCGCGCACCGTCACCCCGGTTATCTGCGCGACGATGTCGTTGAGGCTCTCGAAATGCTGGATATTGACTGTCGTATAGACATCGATATCGGCGGCGAGGAGTTCTTCGATATCCTGCCAGCGCTTTTCATGGCGACAGCCGGGGGCGTTGGTATGGGCGAGTTCGTCGACCAGGGCAAGCTCGGGTTTGCGCGCCAGGACGGCATCGAGATCCATCTCCGGCAGTTGCACTCCCTGGTAGTCGATGTGCAGTTTGGGAATGATCTCCAGGCCGGAGAGGAGGGAGTCGGTCTCGAAGCGCCCATGGGATTCGACATAGGCCGCGACGACGACGTGGTCGTCGAGCCGGCGATGCCAGGCGGCTTCGAGCATGGCGAAGGTCTTGCCGACGCCGGCGGCGTAACCGAGGAAGATCTTGAGCTTGCCCTGGCCGGCGTTCGCTTCCTCGGCCTGGGCGAGCTTGAGCAGGGATTCGGGAGAAGGGCGTTTGTTGCCGGCATCGTTGGTCATGGCAATCCATTATCCAGGGCCAGGTTCAAGGCCAGCACGTTGACGCGCGGTGCGCCGAGAAGTCCGAACTGACGCGCTTCCGTGTTTTGTGCGACCCGTCGCGTCACCGACTCTACCGTCAGACCACGGGTCTTGGCAATACGTGGCACCTGCAGCAGAGCGGCTTCGGGCGTAAGATGCGGATCGAGACCGCTGGCCGAGGCCTGGACCAGGTCGGCAGGGAGAGGGCCGGTCACGCCACTGGCGCGCAGAGTTTTGACCCGCTCAGCCACAAGCTTCAGGTAGTCAGGGTTGGTTGGTCCGGCATTGGAGCCCCCCGACGCGAGAGGGTTGAAACCGAACGCGCCGGTAGCGGAAGGGCGCGGCCAGAAGTATTTCGGGTCGGAAAAAGGCTGGCCGATCAGGGCCGAGCCGAGCATCTGGCCGTTCTTGTCGGCGACGAGGCTGCCGTTGGCCTGGTGCGGGAAGAGGAGTTGCGCCACGCCGGTCACAACGGCAGGATAGATGCCGCCACAGATGATGGTGAAAGCGAGGAAGAGGAGGATGGCGGATTTTATCTCTTTCATCGTCTTGTCCTTTATTTTATCCGACGGATCGGACTGATCGGACCGATCCGTCGGATTTGATTAGATAAAAAAGTCGATAACAAGATCGATGGCCTTGATCCCGATAAACGGCGTCAGCATCCCCCCGACCCCGTAAAGCAGCAGGTTGTGAATCAATAGCTTCTCGGCCGGCATGGGGCGGAATCTGGTCCCCTTCAGGGCCAGAGGGACGAGCAGCGGGATGATCAGGGCGTTGAAGATCACCGCCGAGAGGATGGCGCTGTGGGGGCTGGCCAGATGCATCACGTTGAGACCCCCGAGTTGGGGATAGATGGAGAGCATCATCGCCGGAATGATGGCGAAATACTTGGCGATGTCGTTGGCGATGCTGAAGGTGGTGAGGTTGCCGCGGGTCATGAGGATCTGCTTGCCGACTTCGACGATATCGAGGAGCTTGGTCGGGTTGCTGTCGAGGTCGATGATGTTGGCCGCCTCGCGCGCCGGCTGGGTGCCGGTGTTCATCGCCACCGCCACGTCGGCCTGGGCCAGGGCCGGGGCGTCGTTGGTGCCGTCGCCGGTCATGGCGACCATGTAGCCGGCCTCCTGGTACTCGCGGATCAGGCGCAGCTTCTCCTCCGGTTTGGCCTGGGCGAGGAAGTCGTCGACCTGGGCCTCGGCGGCGATGGCGGCGGCGGTCAGCGGGTTGTCGCCGGTGATCATCACCGTCTTGATCCCCATCTTACGCAACTGGAGAAAGCGCTCCTGGATCCCGGCCTTGACGATGTCCTTGAGATTGATCACTCCGAGGATTTCGCAATCCTTGCAGACGACCAGCGGTGTCGCACCCCCCCGGGCGATGCGGTCGACGACCGCGGCCAGATCGTTGGGGATGGTAGAACAGCCCAATTTGTTGGCGAAAGCGATAATCGAATCGGAAGCCCCTTTGCGATAGCGCGTCTCCGCCAGATTGAGGCCGGAGAGGCGGGTGTCGGCGCTGAATTCTACAACGTCTGCTCCCGGCGGCGCCTCCCGGCTCAAACCGTACTTCTCCTTGGCCAGGAGGACGACGCTGCGTCCTTCCGGGGTTTCATCGACCAGCGACGCGATCAGGGCCGCCTCGGCCAGTTCCTTTTCGGAATGGCCGCCGACCGGGACAAAGGCGACGGCCTCGCGGTTGCCGTGGGTGATGGTGCCGGTCTTGTCGAGGAGGAGGACGTTGACGTCGCCGGCCGCCTCGATGGCCCGGCCGGAGAGGGCGATGACGTTCTTCTGGAAGAGGCGGTCCATGCCGGCGATGCCGATGGCGGGCAGGAGCGCGGCGATGGTGGTCGGGGCGAGACAAACGAACAAGGCGACCAGAATTGTCAGCGAGACCGGACTCCCCTGCCCGCTCGCCTTGACGCTGTAGATCGCGAGGGGGCTGAGGTTGACGCAGACCAGGAGAAAGACGACGGTCAGGGCGATGAGCAGCACCTCCAGGGCGACCTCGTTGGGGGTCTTGCGCCGCTTGGCCCCCTCGATCAAGCCGATCATCCGGTCGAGAAAAGTTTCCCCCGGATTGGCGGTAATTCTGACGATGATGCTGCCGAAAATCACCGTGGTCCCGCCGGTGACCGCGCTGCGGTCGCCCCCCGCTTCGCGCACCACCGGGGCCGATTCGCCGGTCACCGCCGCCTCGTTGACCAACGCCGCGCCGTTGACCACGTCGCCGTCGCCGGCAATCAGCTCTCCCGCCTCCACCAAAACCAGGTCTCCTTTGCGCAACTGGCTGGCGCCGACGGAGGTGACGCTGGCGTCGAATGCCGCCTTGTCCAGACGTTTGCCGGTGCTATCGGTACGGCTCTGGCGCAAGCTCGCAGCCCGGGCCTTGCCGCGCCCTTCGGCCAGAGCCTCGGCAAAGGTGGAGAAGAGCACCGTCAGCCACAGCCACAGGGAGACGGTGCCGGTGAACCAGGCCGGTTCCCGGTTGGTACCGGTGAGCGACAGGCTAAAGGTGATCAGGGTGATGGCGCTGGCGATCTCGACACAGAGCATGACCGGATTGCGCCAGAGGCTGCGGGGATCGAGTTTTTTCAGGGCGTCCCGCAGGGCGCTTATTATCAGCGCCAGATCAAAGACCGAAAGCGGTGGTTGGATATGTTTCGCCATGGTGGAATTTCCTCTTGTAGGGGCGATTCATGAATCGCCCGCTTTTCGAGATTTGCGCGAGGGGCAATGCGTGAATTGCCCCTACAAGTGCATGGTCAAATGCTCGACGATCGGCCCCAGGGCCAGAGCCGGGAAGAAGGTCAGGGCGCCGATGATGATGATCACCAAGACCAGCCAGATGACGAAGGGGGCGCGGTCGGTCGGCAGGGTGCCGAGGCTGGGGGGAATGTACTTCTTCTCCGCCAGGGCTCCCGCCATGGCGAGGACCGCCACCGCTGGAAGATAGCGCCCCAGCACCATGGCCAGGGCGCCGAGCAGGTTGTAGAAAGGGCTGTTGGCGTTGAGGCCGGCAAAGGCGCTGCCGTTGTTATTGGCCATGGAGGCCGTGGCATAAAGGACCTCGGTCAGGCCGTGGGCGCCGGGATTGGCCATGGCGGCGACGGCGGACGGGGTCAGCATGGCCAGCCCCGAGAGGATCAGGACCACGACCCCGGACGTCATGAGGATGAGAATCGACAGCCACATCTCGGCCACCTCGATCTTCTTCCCCAGATATTCCGGGGTGCGGCCGATCATCAGTCCGGAGACGAAGACGGCGACGATGGCGAAGGCGAGCATGGTGTAGAGGCCGGAGCCGACCCCGCCGAAGACCACCTCGCCGGTGAGGATCAGGGCGAGGGGGACCAGGCCGCCCAAGGGGGTCAGGGAGTCGTGCAAGGTATTGACCGCGCCGCAGGAGGTCGCGGTGGTGGCCACGGTGAAAAGACTGCTCCCGGCCAGGCCGAAGCGGACCTCTTTCCCCTCCATGTTGACCCCGGTCACGCCGAGACTGGCCAGGTGTGAATTGCCGCCACTCTCGACCCCTTGCAGGGCCGCGAAGGCCACCACCAAGAGGAAGAACATGGCGGCCAGCAGTCCCCAGCCCTGACGACAGTTGCCGACCAGCCGGCCGAAGGTATAGGTCAAGCCGGCCGGGATGAGCAAAATCAGCAAGATCTCGACCATGTTGGTCAGGGGTGTGGGGTTTTCGAAGGGATGGGCCGAGTTGGTGTTGAAGAAGCCACCGCCGTTGGTGCCGAGTTCCTTGATCGCCTCCTGGGAGGCGACCGGTCCCATGGGGAGGGCGACCTCGCTCAGCGCTGCGGTCGGCTGTAGCAACGGCAAAGTCTTGTAGGGCGAGAAATTCTGGATGACCCCCTGGGAGACGAGCACGAGAGCGGCGACGAGGGCGAGGGGGAGGAGGATGTAGAGCATACCGCGGGTCAAATCGACCCAGAAGTTGCCGATGGTGGTGGTTTTGCGGCGGGCAAAGCCGCGGATCAGGGCGATGACGATGGCCAGGCCGGTGGCGGCGGAGACGAAGTTGTGGACGGTCAGGCCGACCATCTGGGTGAGGTAGCTGGCGGTCGTCTCGCCGGCGTAATTCTGCCAGTTGGTGTTGGTCACGAAACTGACCGCCGTGTTGAGTGCCAGTTGCCAGGGGAAAGGGGGGAAATGCTGCGGGTTGAGGGGGAGGAGGTGCTGGCTCAGCAGCAGGGCGAAGAGGGCGACGAAGAGAAGCAGATTGCAAAGGAGCATGGCGACGGCGTAGCGCTGCCAGCCCATCTCTTCATCTGCCCTGATTCCGCAGAGGCGGTAAAGACGATTCTCGCAGGGGAGCAGGAGCGGCGAGAGCAAGGTCTTCTCCCCCTGGTAGACTTTGGCCATGAAGGTCCCGAAGGGTTTGATCGTGGCGAGCAGGACGACGAAAAAAAGGATCGTTTGCAGCCAGTCGAAGGTGTTCATGTTCTGTTCTCCGTGTCCATGTGCCTAAGCATAGCAGTCTCCGGCAGCGAGTCACTGGCGCCGGGACCAGATTCGTCGATGCACCCACGGACCGTCCTGAACGCACGCTCCCGGCACGTTCAGAAATACGCTGACTTAAAGGGTAGCAGGGAGGAGATCAATCGGGTGTCAAGATGGCTAACGGATCGGTCAAGAAAATATCAAGATCAGTTCATGCCGGCAGGGTTCCCTCCAGCCGGTCAAATCGGCTATACTCACAATCCGGCCGTCCTACGCCCCTTCCCGCACCAGTAAAATTTTCCAGAGAAATGTGAGTTCATGGCCCACGACCAGATCATCATCAAAGGCGCTTGCGAGCACAACCTCAAGTGCATCGACGTCACCATCCCCCGCGACCAGCTGGTGGTCATCACCGGCGTCTCCGGCTCGGGTAAATCGACCCTGGCCTTCGATACCATTTATGCCGAGGGGCAGCGGCGCTATGTCGAATCCCTCTCCGCCTACGCCCGCCAGTTCCTCGAGCAGATGGAGAAGCCCGATGTCGAGTCGATCGAGGGGCTTTCCCCGGCGATCTCCATCGAGCAGAAGACGACCTCGAAGAATCCCCGTTCCACCGTCGGCACCGTCACCGAAATCTACGATTACCTGCGCCTCCTCTTTGCCCGGGTCGGCCGGGTGCATTGCCACCAGTGCGGCAAGGAGATCGCCAGCCAGACGGTGGAGCAGATGGTCGACCGCATCCTCGCCATGGCCGAAGGGACGCGGCTCCTCCTTTTGGCGCCGATGGTGCGGGAGCGCAAGGGGGAATACCGCAAGGAGCTGAAACAGCTGCAGGCCGACGGTTTCGTGCGGGTGCGTATCGACGGCACCCTTTATGAGCTGGCCGAGACCCCCGAGCTCGACAAGAACAAGAAGCACACCATCGAGGTCGTCGTCGACCGCCTGGTGATCAAGGCGGGGATCGAGACGCGCCTCGCCGACTCGCTGCAAACCGCCCTGCGTCTCGCCGACGGCATCGTCCGGGTCGAACCGGTGGGGGATGTCGGGGCGAGCGGCTCGGTCGGCAAAAGCGGGCGAGCAAAAGGATCGCCCCCAGCGGGGGAATCGATCCTCTTCTCCGAACAGCACGCCTGTGTCGATTGCGGCATCTCCTATCCCGAGATCACCCCGCGCATGTTCTCCTTCAACAACCCCCACGGCGCCTGCCCCGAATGTTCGGGCCTCGGCACCCGCATGTATTTCGATCCCGAGCAGGTCGTTCCCAATCCCGCCCTCTCCCTGCGCGAAGGGGCCATCGTCCCGTGGGAAACCCGGGCCGGCGGCGGTTACTACTTTCAACTGGTCGAAGCCTTGGCCGACCATTACGAATTCAACGTCACTACCCCCTTCCAGCGCCTGCCGGAGAAGGTCAAAAATGTGCTCCTGCACGGCTCGGGGAGCGAGGAAGTGCGCTTCTGGTTCGATCAGGGGGCGCGCCGCCACTACTACCTGAAGGCCTTCGAGGGGGTCATCCCCAACCTTGAGCGGCGCTACCGCGAAACCGATTCCGACGGGGTACGCGAGAACCTCGAACGTTTCATGAACATCATGCCCTGCCCGACCTGCGACGGCGCCCGCCTGCGCAAGGAGTCGCTGACGGTGCGGGTCGGCGCCAGGAATATCCGCGAGATCACCGCCCTCTCCATTGCCGAGGCCGAAGGTTTCTTCGCCGCCTTGCAGCTCTCGGGCAAGGAGGAGGAGATCGCCCGGCGCATCCTCAAGGAGATCCGCGAGCGCCTCTCTTTCCTTACCCACGTCGGCCTCGACTATCTCTCCCTCGACCGCACCTCCGGCACCCTCTCCGGCGGCGAGGGGCAGCGCATCCGTCTCGCCACCCAGGTCGGCTCCAGTCTGGTCGGCGTCCTCTACATCCTCGACGAGCCCTCCATCGGTCTGCACCAGCGCGACAACGCCCGCCTGCTGACAACCTTGAAGCGCCTGCGCGATCTCGGCAACACCGTGCTGGTGGTGGAGCACGACGAGGAGACGATCCTCGAAGCCGACCACGTCATCGACATGGGGCCGGGGGCGGGGGTGCACGGCGGCGAGGTCGTCGCCCAGGGGACGCCGCAACAGATCATCGCCCATCCCGACTCCCTCACCGGCCAGTACCTCTCCGGCCGGCTGACCATCCCGGTGCCCCCTGAGCGCCGCCGCGGCGAGCGCTGGCTCACGGTCAAGGGGGCGCGGGAGAACAACCTGCGCGGCCTCGACGTCCGTTTCCCTCTTGGGGTCATGACTTGTGTCACCGGCGTCTCCGGCTCGGGCAAGTCGACTCTGGTCATCGACACCCTCTACCGCACCCTGGCGCAGCAGCTCTACCGGGCCAAGGAGAAGGCCGGCAAGGTCGACGCCATCCTCGGCCTGGAGCAGCTCGACAAGGTCATTGACATCGACCAGTCCCCCATCGGCCGTACCCCGCGCTCCAATCCGGCGACCTACACCGGGGTCTTCACCGAGATTCGCGACCTCTTCGCCCAGCTCCCCGAGGCCAAGGTGCGTGGCTACGCTCCGGGGCGCTTCTCCTTCAACGTCAAGGGGGGGCGCTGCGAGGCCTGCCAGGGGGACGGCATCATCAAGATCGAGATGCACTTCCTCCCCGATGTCTATGTCCAGTGCGAGGTCTGCAGGGGGGCGCGCTACAATCGGGAAACGCTGGAGGTGAAGTACAAGGGGGAGAGCATCGCCGGCGTCCTCGACATGACTGTCAGCCAGGCGGCCAAGTTTCTCGAGAATATCCCGCGGATCAAGCACAAGCTGGAGACATTGCGCGAGGTCGGCTTGGGCTACATCAAGCTCGGCCAGAGCGCCACCACCCTCTCCGGCGGCGAGGCGCAGCGGGTCAAACTGGCCAAGGAGCTGGCCAAGCGGGCGACGGGGCGGACCATCTACATCCTCGACGAGCCGACCACCGGCCTCCATTTCGCTGATATCCAGAAGCTTCTCGATGTCCTGCAGCGGCTGGTGGCGGCGGGGAATACGGTGGTCATCATCGAGCACAATCTCGACGTCATCAAGACCGCCGATTACCTCATCGATCTTGGGCCGGAAGGGGGGAAGGGCGGAGGAGAGATTGTGGCGATCGGGACACCGGAAGAAGTGGCGCGGGTCAGCGGGTCGTATACGGGGCAGTATTTGCGCAAGATGCTGTGAAAGAGGGAAAATACCTTTGTAAATTTAACCTTGTTCTGGCAAGTTAGGCGCATTGAATATTCATTGATGTTTATCCTTTCTGCCGAGCCGCCATGCCGCGTATTTTCGACAATATAGAAAACAAGTTACTGCCTGTCCTGCAGGAGACTTTGAAAGTAGCCGACCATGCGGATTTCTGCGTCGGCTATTTCAATTTGCGCGGCTGGAAACAACTCGACAGCTATGTTGACGCCTGGTTCGGCGGCGAGGGTAACTGCTGTCGGCTGCTGGTCGGGATGCAACGTCCGCCGGAAGAGGAATTGCGCAATCTCTTCGCTTTGGTCAAGCAAGATGCGGGGATCGATAATCAGACCGCGCTGCGCCTGAAGAAGAAGCTCGCCGAAGATTTTCGCGAGCAGTTGACCCGTGGGGTACCGACCAACGAGGACGAAGCCGGTCTGCGCCGGTTGGCGTCCCAGATCAAGGCCGGCAAGGTTGTCGTCAAGCTCTTCCTGCGGCACTCTCTCCACGCCAAGCTTTACCTTCTCTTTCGTCCCGACCCCATCAATCCGATCATCGGTTATCTCGGCAGCAGCAATCTCACTTTCCCCGGCCTTTCTGGGCAGGGTGAGCTGAATATCGACGTGCTCGACCACGATGCCACGAACAAGCTGTCCAAGTGGTTCGAGGATCGCTGGACCGATCGCTGGTGCCTCGACATTTCCGCCGAGCTGGTGCAGATCATCGAGGAGAGCTGGGCGCGGGAAGAGGTCGTTCCCCCGTATCACATCTATCTGAAAATGGCCTATCACCTTGCGCACGAGGCCCGTGAAGGTCTGCTGCAATTCCGCATCCCCCGCGATTTCGGTGCCAAGCTCTTTGAGTTCCAGACCGCTGCGGTCAAAATCGCCGCCCATCACCTGAATAAACGTGGCGGTGTCCTGATCGGTGACGTCGTTGGTTTGGGTAAGACCTTGATGGCGACAGCGCTGGTGCGAATTTTTGAAGACGATCACGGGCTGGAGACGCTGATCATCTGCCCCAAAAATCTGGTGCCGATGTGGGAAGACTATCGCGCCCAATATCGGATGCGGGCCAAGGTTCTCTCCATTAGTCAGGCCATCAGAGAACTGCCCCAATTACGCCGCTACCGGTTGGTTTTGATCGATGAAAGTCATAACCTGCGTAATCGCGACGGGCAGCGTTATCGGACGATTCAAGAGTACATTCAAGAGAACGAAAGCAAGTGTATCTTCCTCTCCGCAACGCCCTACAACAAAACCTACCTTGACCTTTCCAATCAGTTGCGCCTGTTTGTTCCCGAAGACAAGGACCTGGGCGTCCGCCCGGAACGGCTGTTGCGCGAGGTCGGCGAGCCGGAGTTTATTCGTCGGCATCAGTGCCCGGTGCGGCGGCTTTTGAAAAGAGTGAATATCCCGACGATTGGCGGGAATTGATGCGCCTTTACATGGTTCGGCGTACGCGCAGCTTCATTCAGAATAATTACGCTGACACCGACCCTGAAACAGGCCGCAAGTTCTTGACCTTCGAGGACGGCTCGCGTTCGTACTTCCCTGTCCGCCAGCCGAGTACGGTCAAGTTCAAGATTGACGACAAGGATACTGCGGATCAGTACGCCCGGCTCTTTTCGCCCGACGTGGTCGATACGATCAATGTCCTGAGTCTGCCGCGTTATGGACTGGGTAACTACGTGGCGCCGTCGCCGCACGAGCCGCCGACCCCGAACGAAGCCAAGCTGCTGCACGACCTCTCGCGTGCGGGCAAGCGCCTGATGGGCTTTTGCCGGACCAATCTCTTCAAGCGGTTGGAAAGCAGCGGCCACGCTTTCATCCTGTCGCTGGAGCGGCATGTCCTGCGAAACTATGTTTTCCTCCACGCCATCGAAAACAGCTTGCCGCTGCCGCTTGGCACTCTCGACGCCGGTTCCCTCGACACCGCCATCTATGACGAAGACAATGATGATGTTTGCGTCACCGGCGAGCTTTTCGAGGATGACGATACCGAAGCCTGTACCCTCAAGTCGATCGTCGCACCACGAAGTGACGCGGAGTTTCGCCAGCGTGCAGCCGAGATTTATGCCGAATACGCCGAGCATTACAAGAAGCGTTTCAAGTGGCTGCGGCCATCGCTTTTCGTCAAGACTCTGGCCAAGGATTTGGCCAACGATGCGACAGCGCTGCTGCTGGTGCTGAACAGGTGTGGGCTCTGGAAGTCGATGCAAGACACCAAGCTGGCCGCCTTGCAGCAGCTCCTCATGCACCGGCACGCCAACGAAAAGGTGCTGATCTTCACCCAGTTTGCCGATACCGTTCACTATCTGGAGCGGGAACTGAAAGCGGGCGGGGTGCAAAGGGTCGCCGGCGCAACCGGAGCATCGACTGATCCGACCCTTCTGTCCTGGCGCTTCAGCCCCGAGAGCAACCACAAACGTGAGCGGATTGCCGCCAGCGAAGAACTACGGGTTTTGATTGCTACCGATGTGTTGAGTGAAGGGCAAAATCTGCAAGATTGTGCGGTGATTGTTAATTATGATCTTCCCTGGGCAATCATTCGCCTGATTCAACGGGCCGGCCGTGTCGATCGAATCGGGCAGAGGTCGGAAACCATTCTCTGTTATTCCTTCCTCCCGGCCGATGGGGTTGAGCGCATCATCAAACTGCGCTCCCGTGTGCGCCAGCGGCTGGAAGAGAACGCCGAAGTTGTCGGCACAGACGAAACCTTCTTCGAGGGGGACGGTGACGACAAGACGGTCATCGACCTTTATCACGAAAAGTCCGGCATTCTCGACGGCGAGGCCGACACCGAGGTCGATCTTTCCTCCTACGCCTGGCAAATCTGGAAGAACGCCATCACCGCCGATCCTTCGCTGCAAAAGACCGTTCCGGGTTTGCCGCCGGTGGTCTATTCGACCAAGCAGGCAACGCCAGGATTGAAGCTTGTCGCTTCCGCAGAAAACCCTCCCGGTGTCCTGGTCTATCTGCGCACGGCCGAAGGGAACGACTCTCTGGCATGGATTGACCAACAAGGGCAGAGTGTCACCGAATCGCAGTATGCCATCCTCAAGGCGGCGGAATGTCCGCCCGGCACCCCGGCCCAGCCCCGGCAGGAAAATCATCACCAACTGGTGCTCAAGGGTGTCGAGCAAATCGTCGCCGAGGAGAAAACCATCGGCGGGCAACTCGGGCGGCCCTCCGGGGCGCGGTTTCGTACCTATGAGCGGCTCAAGCGCTACGCCGAGAGTGTCAAGGGGACACTCTTCGACACACCGGATTTGCACAAAACCATCGATGAAATCTACCGTCATCCGCTGCGGCAGAATGCCACGGATACGCTGAATCGGCAGTTGCGCAGCGGCATCGCCGATCAGGCCCTGGCCGAACTGGCCATCGCCCTGCGCGAGGAAGATCGCTTGTGTATCGTCCATGAAGAAGAACAGACCTTCGAGCCGCGCATCATCTGCTCGCTTGGCTTGGTCCATAAGGAGTCCTAGGGATGGGGAAGCTCGATATTCAACGAACGCGCAAGCTGCTGCAGGACTTCGATTTCTCGACCCTCTTCGTTGAGGAGCTCGGCTGGTCACAACCGGTGGGCCGGCAACCACTGGCGCTGACCGTCGAGGGGGTCAAGTACAGCGGGCGGCAGCTGGCGCAGCTCTCCGGCGTGGTGGTGCTGGAAGTGACGGCCGACGATGGGCAGATGCCGGCGGCCAAGACCCGCGCCGCGCTGCATAAGGAGATTGCCAAGCACCATCACGAAAATTTGCTGATCTTCGTCGATCGTGAGCGCGCCAGCAGTCTCTGGTACTGGGTCAAGCGAGAGGGGGCCAAGCTTCATCCGCGCGAGCATCTCTATGTCAAAGGTCAGCCGGGCGATCTCTTTTTGAGCAAGCTTGGGGCGATGGTGGTCGACATCACCGAACTTGACGCCAGCGGTGCCCTGCCGGTGACCGAGGTTGCCTCGCGCTTGAAGAAGGCCCTCGATATCGAGCGGGTGACCAAGAAGTTTTACCGGGAGTTCTCCGACCAGCATCTGGCATTTCTCGACCTGATCGAGGGGATTGCCGATGACCGGCAGCGGCGCTGGTATGCCTCGATTTTGCTCAATCGCCTGATGTTCGTCTACTTTTTGCAAAAGAAGGGCTTTGTTGACGGTGGCAAGCTCGACTATCTGCAAGCCAAGCTCGCCCACAGCCAGACCAGCTTCGGCAAGGATCGCTACTACCGAGCCTTCCTCTGGCCGCTCTTCTTCGAGGGTTTCGCTAAGCCGGAAAGCGAGCGCAGCCCTGAGACCCGCAAACTCCTCGGTAACATCAAGTACCTCAACGGCGGGCTCTTCCTGCAACATGCCG